>Ga0209992_10000540_pt1 | contig 49874 bp, 36 predicted proteins | sample 2SBtaG_2_FD_182564 | JGI IMG/M metagenome (GOLD analysis project Ga0209992, IMG submission 182564) | Deep subsurface microbial communities from Kolumbo volcano to uncover new lineages of life (NeLLi) - 2SBTROV12_ACTIVE470 metaG (SPAdes)... | ecosystem: Environmental > Aquatic > Marine >... | reverse complement strand
AACAACGTGTTGTACGTCGCAGGATCGATGACCCCGTTTGTGCGCGGGAACAGCAGGGCCCCGATAATCGGGACGGCCTCGCCAGGGTTGGCCAATTGCCAGCGCAGCATCATGGCCATGACGCCGCCGATGCCCAGCCAGATCAGTCCGAACCACAGGAACTGCTTGGCGATGACCTTGTGGTCGGTGGAGAAGACGTGCTTCTTGAGAAACGTCGTCGGCTCCGGATGGATGTGATCAGAACTCATGGTGAATTACTCTTGCCAGTCCCAGGCCCATTGGGCTTCAGTGTCATCGGCGTCAAAAGCTGTGGCGGCCAGCTGACTGGCTTCCGCTTCCCATTGGTTGAACAGGTCCTGTTCGAGCACCTTGACGGTCCCGAACATCTTGTAGTGCGCGAAACCGCACAGTTCGGCACACAGGATCGTGAAATCGCCCGCGATGATCGGCTTGAACCAAGCGGTGTTGATCGCACCCGGGTTCACATCTTTCTTCATGCGCATCTCAGGCAAGAAGAGCGCGTGAATCACGTCCTTGGAGGTCAAGTTGAAGCTCACAGGCCGGTCCTTGGGAACGACCAGTTCGTTGAGGGTGACGATGTCGTCGGCCGTCCCGAACTCCCCATCGACTCCTGGTGAGCGGAAGTTCCAGGCCCACTGCTGAGCAAGAACCTCTACGCGGTAGGTCTGGGGGTCCTCGGCGTCCGGAATCGCCCAATAGGCCTCGCGCAGGTCGGTCATGGCGATCACGAGCACCCAGGCGTCGAGCACGATGAAGGTAATCACCGAGATGATGGCGGTCAGGCGCTTATCGTGCAGGCTCTTGCCGTGATCGAACGATGCTCGGCGCCCCGGGCGATCGCGGTGAGCGATCAGGGGAATGGCCAGCAGCAGCACGACCAGGGCGAAGGCCACCGACACGAGGGTCGTGATCAGCCAAAACAGTTCGCCGAAGCGATAGCCGTAGTCCGACGCGGGCTCGCCCGGGCCCCAGCGATCTGCATCCTGAGCCAGGGCGAAAGTCGAGGTCATCAGCAGGGCGAGCGGACACCCCAGCCAGCGGCTGCGTAGCAGCGCGAGCGGCCCGAGGATCCGGTTCACGGTACTCATCTGTTGCTCCATCGTGGCTCCTACTGCTCCCGCAGGGCCGACATGAAGGCCCCACGTTTGGCGGGTTGGTCCTTGTACGACTTGATCAGGTCCTCGACGTAGTGGGCCAGGGCCCAGAGATCCTCATCGGAAATCGCTCCCTTCCACTGCGGCATGGCTGTGCCTTTGATGCCTGATGCGATCGTCTGGAACAGATCGGCGGTCTCAATACCCGCTCGTAACTGATGCCAGGTGAAGTCGGGCGGCATGACTTTGGTGGCGCGCCCCTGGACTTCGTACTCGGAGTCCTTGAGGGCCGGGTAGGTCAGATCGGCGCGATAGACCGTGCCCTCGGGATCCTTGCGAATGACGCGCATGTCTTCGCTGGTCACGTAGCCGGGGTGGCACAGGTGGCAACTCGCGGCTCCGTGGTAGACCTCGCGGCCGCGAGCAATGGCGCGCGTCTCAATGCCTTCCCAGGGGTCCTCGGTGACCTCGACCGCATCGCCAACTTGGGAGTACACATCCCGCCAACCCGACTCTTCGGGAGAAAGCGACTTGACGTACTGAATGATGTCCAGCAATTGTTCGTCAGAGAGGTCCCACGGCAGCATGGGAGTCCCGGCGAGGCCACGCTTGATGACGGCCATGAGCGCCTCATCCGTCGGCAGATCCGCGATCACCTTGGTGAACTTGAACTTGTTCTGTTGGAAGTTGCGCGGAGACGGTCGCAGGTGCTGAGCGGAGCGCCCATAGCCGTCGCCGTTCAATCCGTGGCAACTCGCGCAGAACTGGACAAAGTCCTGTCGGCCGCGGGTGAGGCGATCGGCGGAGGCCCACTGCCAGTAAGCCCATTCACCCTCGACCATGCTCAGGCTGTACTCGCCCGTGCTGTCGACCCAGCCACCCGCACCCTCGGCGGCGTTCGCGTCGTGGGTGAAGCGCGTGGGTTCGGCCTTGGCCCTCTCGGCGAACCAGTCCGCGCCAGGAGCACGCAACCAAGCACCCTCGGTGATCACTAGGGGGACGTTGTGTGGCGCACGCGCGTGGGGCGCCTCATCGGGGACACTCTCGGGCGCGTCTTGGGTCGCATCGCCCTCGTTGGACTGCAACGAGGTCAAAAGCCCAAGGGCACCACATGCCAAAACGAGACCTTGCCAGGATTTGCCGCTCATAATCACCTTGCCTGCCCCGTGAAAGGCGTGGGATTGGGATGGGTTTGGGTGGGTAGAGTCCGCCTAGACGGAACTACTTGGTGAACTCAAAGGCGATGGTCTGAGCCTCGCCGTCACCGATCGTGAGGGTCTGCTTCGCAGCCTTGCCATACACCTCGTGGATGGCGGAGACCTCGTACTCGCCAGCCGGCAGCTTGGGCAGGGTGAACGAGCCGTCCGCCGCGGTCACGGCGAAGAAAGGGCTGTCCACGATGCCAACACTCGCTTGCATCCAAGCGTGCATGTCGCACTTGACCGTTACGAGAACTTCGCCACGCTTCATGGCGATGTCCAGCGGCTTGGAGCCTGCGGGCTGACTTGTGTTCGATGCCCGGTTTTTCTTGGGGAATGTGTGAACGTTGTGAACCGTTGGGTCACTGTTCCGAACTCGCAAGACTTGGCCCGTCATCATTCCAACGACCCGCGGGGTGTACGAGCAGCCCACTTGATCGAGTAGCACGGGCTCATCGGGCGCAGTGAAGGTCCAGTTGTCGAGGCCACCGGAGACGTAGACGAAGACGTTCTGCAGGCCTCCGTTCGCGTCAACCAAGACGCTGCCATCTGTGGCGCCGTCGGCGTTCATCTCAATACACTTGGGATCGCTGTCCATTGCGATTTGGATGGGTGTGGGAGCCTCGCCACTGAAAGTGACAGCTCCGCTTACCGTCGCCGTGCCAGCACTGGCTTCCCACGCAGCCGGGCCACTGGCCTCCGCCGTGGAGGTTCCTGCGCCCGAGTCACCCTCGGTGTTGGGCGTGCTGGGGCCCGCTCCCGGACCTGCGCCGGGGGGCGGGGTCGGGGTGTCGTCGCCGCCTCCACAGGCGGTCAGGAGAAGACTGGCAGAGATCAGGGCTGAGGCTAGGGTCGGCGTACGCATTTCGAAGGGCCCGGGGGTGGCCGAGTGGGTAGTCAGGACAGGACGAATGCGCAGAGTGTTCCCGCTCCCAAGCCCCGAAGCAAGGCCCCCAGGCCAACATTTCCCCTACATCTTGGGCCTCGGCCAACGCTGGCTTGGCACCCGCGCCAAGGGGGGGCGCGACAAGGGCGAAGGCTCGCACTCTCGTGTGCCACACGACCCTTCGGATGCGCTCGTGCCCGGCCCAACCCCGTCTAGGAGCAGCCAGCATTGCTGGCCGCGACTCGCACCCAACCCGGCGCTCAGTCCATGTGGGCGACGACGCGCTCGTCCCCCATCTGCAGTCGCGTGGACATGCGGCGCACGACCTTGGCGCCGGTCACCCCGGCCACCCGGATGATGCCCTTCTTGACGACGCGGGTGCTGAAGTCCACCCAGGCCCAGCGAGTGAATCCGCCCTTGCCACGCGCCTTGTTGTACAGTCGGTTCTGTTCCGTGACGAGCCACTCCGAGAAGAGCATGTAGGTCCACAGCAACGGGTACTTCATCCAGCGTCGGTGAATCGTCTTGCGAGCCAAGGGCATCAACTTGGGCCAGCGCACGACCATCGGGAACCACTTGTGCAGATTCTCGATGGCCTCCATGTCGTCGACAATGATCGTGGCCTCGCGATTGAAGTAGGGCGAGAACTCGTCGTAGTCCTTGACGGCAATACCAAGTCCCTCCGTGATGTCGTTCAGCTCAAATTCGGGATAGGGCTGGACGATTGAACACAACGGGTGATCCACCTCGCATTCGATGTTCAATTTCACGGTGTCGAAGTCGTCTTCCAGGGTGCCCCCCGGCGCGCCGAGCATGTTCAAGGAACCCAGACGAATGCCGTGCTTCTTGATCCACCCAGCTGCGTCCACGAGCTGCTGGCGGGCCGTGTTCTTGCGATAGATCGTGTTGCGCACGTAGTCGTTCGCGGCCTCGAAAGCGATCCGCGCGTAAATACAGCCAGCGGACTTTAACTGCTGAATATGGACCTCTTTGGTCATATTCGCCATCAAGATCACATCGAACGGCAGGCCCACTTCCTTGGGCCAACGCTCGCAGAACTCTCCTAGCCACTTGCTATCGATGTTGAAGATGTCATCGAGGAAGTGCACGAAATCCAAAGGGTAGTCGGCACGAATGGCCTGGACCTCTGCGATCACGTGATCGACACTACGCTTGCGTACGTATTCGTTGTTACGAACGCCGTAGACCTTCTTCTTCCACGCGTGGTGGAAGCAGAATGAACACAGCATGGGGCAGCCACGCTGACTGACGACGACCTTGCGCGGGCTGTCCCGATAGAGGGGCAGAGCGTCGTAGATGATCGAGCGGTCGGGGAGACCCAGCGCATCGAGGTCCTTGACCAAAGGGCGCAACGGATTCTTGATGATGTTCTCACCGTCATCGCTGTAGGCCAGGTTTTGGATCTCGCGCCAATCCTCACCCTTCTCCAGCGTGTCGAGCAACTCCACGAAGGCTTCCTCACCCTCGCCAATGCAGACGGCGTCGATCGCCGGGTCCTTGACGACATCCGGAACGAACGTCACGTGCGGCCCGCCCATGATCGAGAAGAAGTCAAACTTCGACTTGAGCAGCCGGTTCACATCCATGATCGGAATCTGGGAACCCGTCATCACCGACCAGGTGATCACGTCCGGCTTGTAATCCGCGACCTTCTTGAGCCACAGGGGATCGGGCAGGAAGAGAGCCTCAATCTGGTGCCCCGCGTCCTTGACGGCGCGACTCAGATACATGGGGCCCAGGACTTCCTGGGGCAGGGTCCGCGCGATGTGGAGTACTTTCACTTGTGCTGTCTGAAATAGCTGGGGAGAGCTGGGGGGATTCGGGTGTCCTATCTATCGACTGTACTTGGAGCTAACCGAAGTCCGAAACCTACCGTGCAGGGAAGAGTCTACCCCACCGGGCGGGTCTACGGGGGGTGAACTCCGGCTCCTGGAGCAGCCGATTCGTCCATCGGGTCGGCCGGAGGCGCTCCTGGACCGGGCATTGAGTATTCCTCCACATGCCCTCGGGGGTAAGGGCAGCAGGCCAATAACTGGTCAAGAGGCTTGGCGGATGCGGAGCTAGCGCTGCGTGGGCAGGGGTTGGCGCCGATAGCGCTCCACGTGGACCCCCAGGAGGGCTACATCCGGTGGTCGCACACCTTCGATTCTGCTCGCCGCTCCCAGGGTGGCGGGTCGGATTCGGGAGAGCTTCTCAAGGGCCTCGGCCCCCAGCCCCCCCAGGGCCGAATAGTCCAGGTCCGCCGGGATGCGGACGGATTCCTGGCGGGCCGCGCGCTGCACATTTTGCTCCTGGCGTTGGAGGTAGCCCTCGTACTTGACCTCGACCTCAATGGTATGGGCCAGGTCCTCGTCGGACGCCACGCTCGCCAAGTCTGAGTGTTCCGCGGCCAGATCCGCCAACGTGTTCCCGGGTCGGCGCAAGATCTCTGCCAGAGTCCGGTCTCCCCGGCGCTCGGCTCCTAGCAGATTGAGGGTCTCGTGAACTCGTCGGATCTTGTCCCGCGCAATTTGGCCACGATCCGCAGAGACGAGACCGATCTGCGCCGCACGCGGGGTCAAGCGGCGGTCGGCGTTGTCGCTGCGCAATAGGAGTCGATACTCGGCGCGGCTAGAAAACATGCGGTAGGGCTCGCTGGGATTGGTGAGAATCAAGTCGTCCACCATCACACCCAGATAGGACTCGTGACGAGCCAAGACGAAGGGCTCGCGCCCCTGCAACCACAGAGCGGCATTCGTGCCGGCCCACAGTCCCTGACCCGCCGCCTCTTCGTAACCCGAGGTTCCATTCACTTGTCCGGCCAAGAACAGCCCGGAGACATTGCGCAGGGCGAGGGTGTGACTGAGCTGGCTGGGCTGCACGAAGTCGTACTCGACCGCGTAGCCAAAGCGTTCAAAACGCGCCTGCTCGAGGCCCGCAATAGAACGCACAAACGACTCCTGAACTTCCGCTGGCAGGGATGTTGAGACGCCGTTGATGTAGGCCACGTCGGTGTCGAGACTCTCGGGCTCAACAAAGATCTGGTGCCGATCCCGATCGGGAAAGCGCATGATCTTGTCTTCGACCGAGGGGCAATAGCGGGGTCCGACGCCTTGGATCCGTCCGGCGTACATGGGCGCACGGTGGATATTCTCGGCGATGATCTCGTGGGTCTTGGGGTTGGTGTAGGTGATGTGGCAGGCCACTTGGGGCAGGGGCGGGAAGTCCGCACCCGAGGCCAAGAAGGAGAAAGGCTTGGGCCGCGGGTCGCCCTGCTGCGGTTGCATGGACGCGTAGTCCAGGGACTTGCCATCCAGCCGCGGGGGCGTACCGGTCTTCAGACGACCGAGTTGTAGGCCGAGTGAGGTCAGCGCCTCGGTGAGGCCTCCCACACTGCTCTCCCCCAGCCTGCCGCCCGCTTGCGTCTGCTCGCCGGTGTGCATGACGGCACCCATGAAGGTGCCCGTGGTCAAGATCGTCGCCCCGGCACGGATTTCCTGGCCGGCTTGAGTGCGCACGCCGACGATTTGCTCAGTTCCGTCGGAGTGTCGATCGCGCAGTAGGCCCTCCGCACCGCCCGCGATCAGATCGATTCCGACTTGGGCTCTTAGCTCGGCTGTGGCCCGAGCGCGATATCGATGCCGGTCTGATTGGCAACGCGGCGCCTGAACAGCGGCACCCTTGCCGGTGTTCAAAATGCGGAACTGGATTCCAGTCGCGTCGGCGACACGTCCCATGACGCCCCCCAAGGCGTCGATCTCGCGCACGATTTGCCCCTTGCCCAGCCCCCCAATGGCCGGGTTGCAACTCATTTCTCCAATGCGCTCGAGGTCCAGCGTCAGCAACGCCACCCGCGCTCCGAGCCTGGCCCCGGCCAGGGCGGCCTCAATCCCGGCGTGCCCACCCCCGACGACAAGCACGTCAAAATCACGCCCGACTCCCGCAGCAGGCGAGGGATGAGGATGGGAGAAGGCTGTCATGACCAGGGAAGCACAGAGTCCGTCGGTTATTTCATCGGAGAGCTGCCCCGGCGTCAGCCCCCCCGACGAAATTCGCGAGCGAACCTCAACGCGGGGACGCAAACGAGCCGACCCATGTACATGCACTCCTGGATCTTCCGCAATCGAGCCCGCCTGCGGCTGATCTACGGCGCCCCGCGCCCGCAGACCCTTGCGGAGCATCAAGACCTCCCCGGCCATGACCTTCCCCGAGGGGTGGAGGAGCGCTTCGAAGGCCCTGTGCCTCCCCCAAGCGCAGCGGGAACGGTGCAACAGCGTGCGCACGACGTCGTGATCACGCCCATGCCGCGACGCGCTGGTTGAGGTGACTGGGCGGGGGGTAGCGCGTAGCTGAGTTCGAGCAAGGGCCTCGGTTGGGGTGCTGGGTGAAGGCTACCGGAGGCTTGGCTCTTGGCTCGTGCCGTAGGGCCATTGGAACTCGCCCATCAACAGGCACCCAATCCCCCCTAACCAGCCTCGGCAGCACGCCATACCTTCCACAGCACCCAATCCCCGACTACGCTATGGGCGCTAATGCGCAAGCTCATCCCCTCCCTGCTCATCGCAGCACTCTGCACCCCGGCCGGTGCCCAGGCCCAAGACCCGGGCTCCCGGCACAGCCTGGAAGACCTGCTGCGGCTGGCCCGTGCAGAACGCAACACCCTGCTCTCAGAATTGAGATCCGAGGTCCAGGCCCTGCTTGAGAAGATGGAGTCTCCGACCACACGGGCTCGGCCCGAGAAGGCACAGGACTTGCGCAAGACCCTCAAGAAGATGGGTCCCAGCGTTGCCCCATTGTTGCTTCCAGGCTTGCGGCCCGGGCCCGACCCATCGCGCGGGCAACGCTTCCGGGCTGCACAAATTGTGCAGGTCTTGCGGGAGTTGCGGTCGCCCTCGATCGGTGCCGAGTTGCTCACGTCTGCACAACGTGGTGACGCGCAAGGACGCATCAATGCCCTGCGCGTGTTGGGCACCTACCCGCACCCCGAGAGAATTATTTCGGGCGTTCGCGAAACATTCACCGGCGCCAAGAAGGAAGTCAAGATCGCCGCCCTGCTCACGTTGGCCCAACTGAGAGTGCCCGACCTCAGCGACCTGTTGACCGAGGCCTTCGCGCAGGACGAGCCGGACGACATCGGCAAGCTACTCAAGGGATTGGCCGAGATCGATCGTCCGGCGGTCCAGATGTGCGTGGCTGAGCTAGTCGGCAGCCCGCGCGCCAGGGCGCTGGTGACGCCGCTGCTGGAGTACTACGGCACGCGCGGTGAGCTGCTCGAAGAGGATGAACACCTCGTGCCCCTGATCCAATTGGCCGGCCACGCGGCGATGGAAGCTAGTGAAGCCATTCAGATCCTGGACACTCTCTCTCGTCACGATGTCACGGTGAAAGGCACGGCCAAGAAGGCCCTCGCGAGACTGCAAGAATCCAGCCAACTCAACCTGCGCGAGAGTGCCCTGATCCTCTTGGCGCGCTCTAAGGACAAGGGCGCCCGAAGAGATCTCTTGGGAGGCTACGACGAGCGAGTCAAGTTCAGTCCGGCTTCCACGTCCGCGTATTCCGAACGCGGCGAGATCTACTACATGATCGCCGAGTACCAACGTGCCATCAAGGACTACAAGGAAGCCATCAGCTTGCAAAAGGGACTGGTCCCCAAGGGTGACGCACACATCGGAATCGCCCGTTGTTATGCCAGACTGAAGCGCTACTCCGACGCTGAGGAGTATCTCGCCGCTGCCCCGGTATCCATGACGACCCTGCGAGAACTGGCGGGCGACCCGGCTTTCGAAGCGATGCTGGAAACCAAGTACCGACGCGCCTTCCATCTGGTGGAGTAGGGACCAACTTTGAACCGCGTCGGGTGGATTGGCAGCCCTGCACAGGATGAACACCAGACGGGGCCTGGCCACCCGGAGTGCAGCGCTCGCATCGCAGCCATTGAAACGCACTTGGAGAGGTGTTGTTTGGCACAAGACCTGCTAGCCCTGGACGCGCGCCCACTGACCGAAAAGGCATTGGAAGCCGTGCACGCACCCGACCACGGACCGCGCATCCGAGCGGCGGCGGTGAGCGGTCAGTCAGTGGTGGACAGCTCCGACATGCAGATCAGTTCGGGCTCCTATGCCGCCGGGCTGGCCGCGGCTGGGGCTGGACTCGCTGCGATCGATCAAGTGTTGGGAGACGTACTGGAGTCCTGTTTCGTCACGACTCGCCCTCCCGGCCACCACGCAGAATTCAACCTGGCCGGGGGTTTCTGCCTGTTCAATAATGTGGCCCTGGCCGCACGCCACGCCCAAACCGAACACGGATTGCAACGCATCGCCATCGTCGACTGGGACGTGCATCACGGCAATGGCACCCAACACCTGTTTGAGGACGACCCGAGCGTCTTCTACGCCAGCCTGCACCAGTTCCCCCACTACCCGGGGACAGGCGCAAGGGACGAACGCGGCCGGGGATCGGGAGAAGGCGCAACGCTCAACTGCCCCCAGGATCCGGGCAGCGCAGACGCGCAGTGGTTGACCGCATTCGAGGACCAGGTCCTGCCGGCCTTGGAGTCCTTCTCCCCGGACCTGATCCTGGTTTCTGCCGGATTCGATGCCCATCGACGCGATCCTCTCTCAGATACGCTGCTCACGACAGAGGCCTACGGCCAGATGACCCGTTCACTCCTGGAGCTGGCGCGCTCAGCAACCGGACACGGACTCGTGGCTCTGCTTGAGGGTGGCTACGATCTGCAGGGACTGGCTGAATCCGTTGAGGCCCACCTCCGGAGCTTGCTGCAAGACTGACTCCCCATGCGCCTGACCACGAAGATCCACGAGCGGGATGCCGCGCAACTGACCTATGTCTACCCGGTGGTCTCGCGCCGCGCGCAGGGGGTTTCGGTGGGGATCAACCTGAACCCCAACAATGCGTGCAATTGGCGCTGCGCCTACTGTCAAGTCGAGGGCCTCACGCGGGGCTCCGGGCCCGGCGTGGACGTGGACCTGCTCGAACGAGAGCTGCGTGAGTTCCTGGGAGCAGTGCTCGAGGGCGACTGGATGGAGAGGCACGTGCCCGAGGGCTCACGACGGGTGAATGACGTGGCTTTTTCTGGAAATGGAGAACCCACAACCTCGCCCAACTTCAGGGACTGTGTGGAGCGCGTCGCGCGAGTGCTCGCCGACCTCGATTCCGAACAGAAGATCAAAGTGGTCCTGATCAGCAACGGTTCCCAGGTCCACAAGCCTGAGGTCCAAGCCGGTTTGGAACGCCTGGCCCAGTGCCGGGGCGAAGTGTGGTTCAAATTCGATGCTGGGACGCCCGCCGAGCGATTGTTGCTCAACGGCATCGAAGTGCCCGACCAACGGGTGCTCGACAACTTGACGATTTGCAGCCGTCTGGTCCCCACGCGCCTGCAGACCATGCGAGTGGCCGTGGACGGCCAGGCTCCCACCGTCACTTCCGACGCGGCCTGGTCTGGCCTGGTACGGGCCGCCCAGAACCAGGGCGCTCACATCCAGGACGTCCTGCTCTACGGATTGGAACGCGAGGCCTTCCAACCTGAGGCCAAGCGGCTCACCAAGTTGCCTTCCGCCGAACTGCGAGCCCGCGCTGTGCAGATCCAAGTCGAGCTGGGTCTGCCGGTATGCGTGCACCCCTGAGGCCTGCTGACTGGCGTGGAGCCCCAGCGGCGGCGTACGCTGAATGAGCCCATGTGGAATCGCGCACTGCCCGTCCCGTCCCGAGCGACAAGGGGAATCGGTCCTCGCCGAGGGCAGGGGGTTTGGGCCTTGCTGTTGCTGCTCGGCTGCGGCGCGCAGAACCCAGGCTCCCAAACTCCCGATCCGGCAATTCCCATCCCGGGTTCCATGGAGTCCTACGACCCCACGCTCGTAGGCTGGATTGAGGAGGCCGTTCAGGCGGTCACCCACGCCAGGCATGACCCGCACAGCTGGCGCGACTTGGGACAACTGTACGAAGCCCACCTGATGTTGGAGTGGGCCGAGCCCGCCTATGCCCAAGCAGTTGAGTTGAACGCGACGGACGCCCGGGTGCAGTACCGCTTGGCACTCACCCGTATGCGCAACGGTGACTTGCACGGCGGCTTGGCGAGCCTGGCTGAGGTGCTTCGCCTGCAGCCGGACTACGGGCCCGCGTGGTGCAAGCAAGGCATCGGCCTGTTTGATTTGGGCCAGATGGAGGAAGCCCGGACCTCGTTCGAGACGGCTATCGATATCGACCCCGAGGAGAGTGCGGGGCAAATCGGGCTGGCACAAATTGCCCTGCACGCGGGTCGACCCGAACTCGCCCTCTCGCGCTTGGAGCACGACTCCGTGCAGTCGGGACCCAATGCTCCCCTGGCCCACCGCCTGCGGGCCAAGGCCCTGTTCCAATTGGGTCGCGAGGGTGAGGCCCAGGCGGAGATCCAGCGTGGGCGTGGAGCCCGGCTCGTTTTGAACGACCCGTGGACACGCGAACTGGTTGCCTTCAAGAAGGGTACAAGCGCGCTGTTGCTGCGAGCCTCTCGCCTGATCGACAGGGGACGGGCCGACAAGGCCGTGGAGTTGCTGGTGGAACTGCTTGCGCGCGAACCAGAAAACCCTCGTGTGGCGCGTAAGTTGGGTGTCGCTCAGGCCAAGCTGGAGAACTGGGCACAAGCGGTTGCGGCATTCGCGCTGGCGGTGAAATTTGAGCCACTGGATGCTCAACTGCGAGTCAGCCTGGGTTGGGCCCAGGTCATGGCCGGCGACGATGAGGCTGCCAGTGTCACCCTCGCCGCGGCAGTGCAACAGGACCCCAGCGATGAGACTGCCCATGCGGCCCGGCTAGCAGCCCTCTCCAACCTGGGTCGCTGGCGGGGGGTGGTTGAGGCCTACTCAGAATCCCAGGTCGCGGGCATCTCCGACGCCGGCCTGGAGCTGGCCACCGGCAAGGCCCAATTGGAATTGAACGACGCCAAGCAAGCACTGCGGCACTTCGAACTTGCGAACCAAATGGACTCCAAAGACAGCGAGGTCTGGGTGGGCATCACCCTTGCCCACATCGCTCTGGGGGAGAAGGCCGCGGCCGAGAGCGGCCTGCAGACTCTGAGGAACCTTGCCCCTGGCCACCGCCTGCTAGCCGAACTGCGTGCGAGAATTGACTCCCTATGACACCTGCTGCCCTTCGATTCATGCGCATCCTTGGCCTGACCGGCCTGGGGTTTCTGACCAGCTGCGGAGAGCAGGAAGCTCCGCTTTCCCCGCAGCCGGAACCCACCGTTCAGCCCTGGTTCGAAGAGCAAGCCCAGGCACGCGGATTGGAGTTCCAGCACCAATCCGGCCACGCTGCGGAGTTCTATTTTCCTGAATTGATGGGTGGAGGGGCGGCTCTCTTTGACATGGACGGCGATGGCGACCTGGACGCCTTGTGCGTCCAAAGTGGGAAGATCGACGCGCCGCCCGGCACCTCAACGGATCACCGGCTCTTCGCGAACCGCGGCGACGGGCACTTCGACGATGTGACTGCCGGCAGCGGCCTGGTTGCCGAAGGCTACGGCATGGGCGTCACCTGCGGCGACTACGACGGAGATGGAGACACGGACATCTACCTGACCCAGGTGGGCGCCAACGTCCTCTTCCAAAACCTTGGCAACGGCAAATTCATCGACGTCACTTCACAGGCCGGCGTGGGTGACCAGGGCTGGGGAACCAGCGCGTGCTTCTTTGACATGGACGGTGATGGGGACTTGGACCTGTTCACGGCGAACTACGTGGACTGGTCCATCGACGGCGAACTCACGTGTTTCGGCCCCACGGGACAGCCCGACTACTGTGGCCCCACGAGCTACTCCGCCACGCGCGCAGATGTCCTGTACGAAAACCAAGGAGACGGGACCTTTGCCGATGTATCGCGGTCTTCGGGCATCCAATCCACCTTTGGGAATGGGCTCGGCGTGGTCGCTGGGGACTTCAACGCCGATGGGCAGCAGGACTTGTTCGTGGCCAATGACCAGACCCCTGATCAACTTTGGATCAACCTGGGTAAGGGGAGATTCGAGGACCGCGCCGCCCTCGCGGGCTGTGCACGTGACCGCAATGGGACCTCGCGCGCTGGCATGGGCGTGGACAGCGCCGACCTGGACGCCAATGGCACGCTCGACTTCCTGGTCGTTCACATGGCCCGTGAACACGATGGCCTGTTCTTCAACAAGGGCCGTTTCTTCACTGAGCGCACGGTAGAAGTGGGCCTGGGCCTTGCGACCATTCAACGCACCCGCTTTGGTGTGGGCTTCGTGGACTTCAACAACGACTCACTACTGGATGTCTACGTGGCCAATGGCCGTGTCAACCTGCAGATGGCCCCGCTGGTGGCCACGGATCCCTACGCCGAGCCCAACACTCTGCTGCGCGGCCGACCCGGTGGGCGTTTCGAAGACTTGGACCGGCGCGGCGGATGTGCCGAGGCCATGCACTCCACCAGCCGCGGTGCGGCCTTCGGTGACGTCAATGGAGATGGGGGTGTAGACGTTCTGGTCGTCAATCGCGACGGCCCCGCACAGCTGTTCATGAACTGCGCCCCGGATCGCGGGCACTGGCTGACCGTGCGCGCGACGGATGCAGACGGCCGCGACCTGCTCGGCACCTGGGTGTCCTGGACCTCGGGGGACGGAACAGTCCAGCGCAGGGAGGTCAAGAGCGGGTTCAGCTACTGCAGTTCCAGCGCACCGCGCGCGCACTTCGGACTGGGGAACGAGACACAGGGCAAGCTGAGCCTGACCTGGCCAGGTGGTTCAGTCCAAGACTTGGATGTCGACTCGGTGGACAGGATCTTGGTCGTCGAACAAAACTGACGACGATTCGGCCTGGCTTGGAGAGCGACTCCTGTCGAGCCACTCTCAGGTGCGCGCGCCAGCATGCCCCTGCGTGCCGTCGATGCTGTACCAAAACGAAGCGCCGCCGCCCGGATACTTATCCCCCATCAATCGCGCCAGGGCATCACCCATGAAGTGCGCCGCGTAACGACTGCCGAACAGGACCTCGGCCTTGGGGTTGTCGAGCAGGTACGCGTAGAGCAGGTACTGCTCCGTCCAGGTCACGTTGCGCTCCAATAGGTCTGTCTCGGGAAAGGGGAAGGGAAGGTGGATGTCGTGTGAGTGCACGTAGAGCTCACGAGAAATCTCCGGCATGACCTTCAGATACAAGTAGAGGCAGTCGCTCCCGTTCTTGACCGTGTGCGTGGAGTCGATAAACCAGATATCTGCTCTTTCCACCTCCGACACGAGCTCATCGACCGGAATGTCCTGCACCTTCTTCTGGATCAAGCGCTCGACGCAAGACAGCCCGCGCAGGAATTCCATGGGATAGGGCTCAATGATCGTGACCGAACCCTCGCCGTTTTTGCGCAGGGCCTCTTGTGCAACGAGAGTGGAGAACCCCGACCCAACCTCGAGGATCTTCTTGGGCCTGACGTGCCGGATGATGCAGTAGTACATCATCGCGTCCGAATAGGAGAAGGCGGGGTTGTTCCAGAAGTACCCCGTGGGGTTCTTGGGGTCCCCTTCCAACGGGGGCCGGAACTCCTCGGCGTAGGGCGTCATCAAGTCGAGAAACTCATCCATCACCTTGGGCCGAAAGACCTCGGGAGAATGGAACGGGCCTCGCTGGGTGTCTGAGTACTCGAACGAGTTCTCGACGTCTTCCACCGTCGGAATCTCGGAGTAGAAATTCGAAGGGACGATCTGAAAGTCGTGGGCTTGGATGCGCCGCTTGAGTTCTCTGTCTTTGGTCCAAAGGACTCGCTGCGCCAGCCGCACGAGCTGCGTGAACTCACTCTCGGATAGTGGATCTGTTCCGGGGGCTGTCACGCCAATTCTCCTCAAGATCTGCTTTAGACGATGGACCACGGTCGGCATGGTACCGCGCATGGGGGTTCAGTCCCCTTCCTGATCCTCATCCTCGGTTTCCGAAAAGCGCACGACCTCGGGCAACTCCCGGGGCGGCCGACCGTGGTCGCGAAAGACCGTCAGCCAGTGATCGAGTCTGCCGTCGAACCCACCCTCGACGCTAAACAGCGGTGCCACCACACGCGCGACTCCCGCGGCGTCCACGAAGAAGATCCAGCGCTTGTTGAGGTCCACGGCATCGGTCAGCCCGGGGGGCGGAGCGGCGCTGTAGGGATGCACAATCAATCGGGCGCGGGGCGTGAAGAGATCTGCCAACTCATCTCCCAGGGCCCTCAGGGGCTCAAGCCCCATTGTCTCCGGCAAGGCGATCGCCACGGGCTGGGTCGCCCCCTCGCGGGCCAGGGCTGCGGACAGACGCTCGGCGGAATCCCGCGCTCGACGGCTGATTGATTCCACATCCGCCGGCTTGCCCGACTGGGTCCAGGGTGTCGGAATCCAAAGCAAAAGGCTGCCGTTGGTGGAGGGCTGCAAACCGTAGACCGGCCGGTTCTCCATGTCCTCAAACGCGGGCGATGAGGCCTTATCCAAATGCAATCCCGCGGCCAGAAGACCCTCCACAGCAGCCTGGCGGGAACGATCGAGGCGCTGCACGCGCGGGGTGCTGAATTGAAAGGCCCCGCTGCTTGTGGCGAAGCCCACGTGCCCCTCGATGGGGCGACCATCCGCCGTGTGGTAGGTCGCCACCAAGCGACCGTCGACGAAGGCTTGGACCGCTGCACCGTCCACGAGCAAGGACAGGTCAAACGCCGTGCGCTGCTTGCCGAAGTCGATCGTGCCACTGCGTGTGGACCCTGAGAGGGCCGCGTCTCGCTCCCACATGCCGGAGAGGCTCCAGGCAATTTCTTCGAAAGCGGGCTCTTCGTCGCTTTCACCCACAGCGAACTGATACGCGCCCCCGCTGAAGGTCAGCCGCAGGCTCCGATCCCGGCGTTGATATCCGAATACCACTTGGCCTCGCCCATAGGCTGTGGTGAAGCGAACGCGAGTGCCGATGCGATAGGTGCCAGGAAGGAGGTAATCCTCGCTGCGCGTGAAGGCCATGCCCCCACCGGAACGATCGACCTTGCCGGTCCCCAATCTTTTCTGACGTCGACCGACCAACAAATCGCCGTCGGGAAGCGCCTGCCAGAGGCCCACCTGACGTTTCTTGTCGTAGCCCACCAACTCATCTTCGATCCACCCTCGGGCGCCAAGCAGCTGAGCCGGTCGATCGAACGGGTGACGCAGCCCATCCAGACTGGAAATCGTGCGCGACAGGCGCCCGCTACCAGTCCAGAGGGCCAACCGATCGTGGTCCGCAGCCAGGGCTGCCGCCGACCACCTCAGGCCCTGCTGTGCTTGCTCCTCGCAGGCCTGGGCCAGGGCCTTCAGCAGCGCGCGGGTCTTCGGTAGACGCCGCAGGAATGGAGCCGGCGCATCCATGGACCAAACGGGAAACACGAGCGCCTGCTGCGCCACCCAGGCCGCATCATCGGCACCCAGCCCAGGCAAAATCTCCGCCAGCCAACGCAAGCACCGGGGCTCACGGCCATCCACTCCCAAGGACCAGAGCAGAGCCCGCAAGGCATCCTTGTCCTTGCCAGCGTCCAGCAAGACACGCGCGGCCACGCGCGCCTGATCCTGTCCAAAAAAGGGCTCCGCTCGGTTCCGCTGCCAGGTCCAGGTGGGTTCGTCGTAGACAAACGGCTGCGAGGGCGTGCGCGGAGTCGATTGGGTGTAGCGACGGGTCCACTCGGCTCGGTCCTTCCACCAGAACCCGCGCAGAAAGACCTCGTAGCCCTCTGCAAAGGTCTCGAAGTCTTCAGGACGCCCCTCCTCCGCGTCGCAGAAGTGCTGCTCAAAATAGTCCAAGGGCTCGGCCCGGCGTGAGCGACCGCCCAGCATGAAGTCCCGCAAGGCCGACTGGAACAGGCGCACACCGTCTTGCTCCCAGGTGTTCAAGTACACGTACAGGCAGTAGCCGGCTGCGTAGTTGTCGCGGTAGTCCTCCATGGTGCCGGAGATCAGAGTCTCCAGTTTCTCCGCCTGCCCCCATCCGTCGATCCACACACCTTGGATGGTGTTGAAGTTCGCGTGGTTCGCCACGAAGGTCTCATCCGTTGACGGACCGAAGGCAGAGCCCGTCCACACGGCCTTGCCCTCCGTCAACCAACTGGGCTGCCCGGGGAAGAGAGCTCCATCGAAACGGTGGGTCAACTCGTGCGTCAAGCCGTGGCCCAAGCCCTCAATGTTGCCCTGGGCGAAACGCATGACGGTCGTGTCGCCACCTTGGAATCCACCCGCCCACCAGAAGGGGGCTCCCTCGGCTTCCAGCCCGTTGGGCTCGGGCACGATGCGCACAATCCCCGGCCGACCCATGAAGGGATCTTCTCCGTACCAGCCGGCCAGCCTCTGGTGGTGCAGCTCAATTGTGGTGGCCACTCCCAGCAGAGTCTCGAAACCGCAATCGGTCTCCACCCGATACCACTCCTGTGGAGACAAGGCGGTACCGGGGTAGGCGAAGCTGTCGTGGGAACGGGTGAAGGCCTCGCCCTCCACACTGGTAAGCCACTCCAGGTCCTCCACCGACCAGGGCTCCGGGCTCTGTTCGCGCTGCTGCCCACGCGCACGGGCCAACGCTGCGCCCGCCTTGGCTCGCACGCTTCCCATGCCCGTGGGCCGCGGCCCCTTCAGGTCCTTGAAGTCCGCTTGAACCGCGAGGCCGTGCAGCGAGCGGGCTGCGCGCATGGAGATGGCTGTGTCGCCCCGGGCCAGAGCGCTCTTCAGTAGCCGCTCGAGGGCTGCGATCACGGGCCGGTGTTCTCGGGTGCCCGCCTCGAGCAAGGGTGACAGCTCCTTGCGCAGACTCTCGTCGGCGTGCGCTACGGGGCGGGCCAGGTCCAGGGCCAATCGTCGGGCCCAGTCGGCGACCAGCCGCTCGGCGGGCTTTTTCGATGCGGATTGGTCGCGCTCACTCGCGAAGCGGCGCAACTCGCCCAGCGCTTCGACGCGGGCCTTCGTCAAGGCGGCCGGCCAGGAACTCGTCGCGAGGTGGCGCCGCAGGCTTGCGGGCGGACTGGCTCGCCCGTCGTCACCGCAAGCCAACTCGTACCAAAAGCAAGTCCACAGGAAGCGCGCATCGTCGGTCGCCAGCTCTTCCCCGACGAGCGTTTCGAGAATGCCCGCCACCAGATCCGCATCCAACGGAGCGTGCAACAAGGCGCGCTCCAAGTGCCTGCCCGCGTCTTCCAGGCGCCCCTCCTGCACGGCAACCTCGGCAGCGGCACGCGCAGTGGAGACTGGATCGCGCTGGCCCACGCCCTCCAATTCGGCGCCTGAGTCCTGGGTCAGCAGGGGCGATACAACAGAGCAGAGTGTGACGAGAACGCGGTACATAGAGCCTCTGATTGAACAGGATAGCGCCGGAATGAAAGTCCGCGGTCAGGTTCCAGGTGTGCGCGCGCAAGCGAGGAACTCCTCGCCCTCCGTCTGCTCGGCACGGCGCGTCGAGTGGGAGACCACGACCAGCGCCGGCACGTTGACCAACAACCCCAGAAGTCCGGCATGCAGTCCCCAGGGCGGACTCCAAAGGGTGACGAAACCCAAGGAAGTGAGGCTGCCTAGGACCAGGCCAGCCAAGACCCCGCGCCCGGTGGCCCCACGCCAATAGAGGGTGGCCACGAGGGCCGGCGCGAACTGGGCGATGGGACCGTAGGCGTAGAGCAGCAGTCCAACCAGCGAGCCTGTGTAGACCACAGCCAGGCCGTAAGCAGCTAGCACAACCACCAACACTACGCACCGGATCCAAGTCCGTTCTTGGCGCGGATCGGGCTTGGAACCCACACACGTCACCATCCCATCGCGCACAAAAACCGAAGCCGCTGTGTGAATAATGGCGTCACCCGACGACATGGATGCTGCCAGGGCCCCGGCAATGAACAGGCCCACAACAAGGCCCGGAAGGTCCATTTGGGTCAACATGTGCGGCACGACCTGATCCGCCTGCCCAGGAGGCACGGCGTACAAGACCGCGGTGAATCCCAGGAACAGCAGGGGCAGGAGAAACAGCTGAAAGGTCGGGTACAGGATCACGGTGCGCCGGATCGTGCTCTCGTCCTTGGCATTGAACGCGCGCATGAAGAGCTGCGGCCAACAGGTGAACCCAATGATCGAGACCACCACTTGGCTTGTATAGGTTCCCCAGTTGCCGATCTCCCCGCGTACGAGCACCCCCCCCTCGTCGACCTCTGGAGACAGCAACCCGGGCGCCTTGAGCAACTCCGGGTGCTTGCTCCCGATGGCGGTGAACATCTCACCCACTCCCCCATACAACTTCCAGGGCACGTAGAGACCGATGACCCAGGCCATGGACATCATCAGGATGCCCTGAAACGTGTTGGTCCAGCCCACGCCGAGCACGCCGCTGCGCAAGACGTAGATCAGCACCACGCCGTACACGATCGCCGCACCTACCCCCCTCGAGATCTCTCCGTCGCTGACCACGTTCAGCACGTACCCCGCGCCCTGCATTTGGATCGCCACGTAGGGCACCAAGGCGTAGACGGAGACCAAGGCCATCACGCCCGCCAAGGCCGGGGAGTTGAATCGTCGGGCCACCATCTCGGCCTGGGTCACCAATCCGTAGGTGCGCCCCACGCGTGAAGCCCGCGGGCCCAGGAAGTAGAACGGGAGGAATCCCAGGATGCCGTAACCCAGCACGTAGCAGGCGCCCACTCCCTTGCTGTAGGCCCAGCCGGGCATGCCCAGGAACGCGAACGCACTGAACAGCGTGGCCCCGGTGATGAAGTACATCACCAGGGGTCCGAGACTGCGGTCGCCGGCCACGTAGCCCTCGGCCGAATCCGAAGCCTTCGAACCCGGCAGCAATCCGATCACCAAGCAGGTGACGAGGTACAGGATGCAGATGATGAGCGGCAGGTTGCTCAAGCGTCATCCCCGTGGCCGTGGACAGCTCGGTCGTAGAGCAACAACGCCGTGAACGCGATCAGAATCCAGAGCACATGCCACGCCAGAGCGGGCGGCATGCCCAGGATCAACGGAGTTTCGGTGGCCCCGACCCACGCCAGCACTGGCCAGACCACCGCGGCCAATGCGCAAGCGATATACAGAGCAAAGTAACAGTGGGCGCGGCGGTGCACTCGGTCACGGTAGCGACAGGCAGCCGCTCAAGCACTCGCGGAATGGCGTCACTTGGTGGCTTCAGGGCCCACGCCCGATCCACCGGTCCCGGTTGTGTCTTCGAACCACGCCAGAGCACCCGCCACGGCCTCGTCCAGGGACAAGCGCGATGTATCCAGCACGGAGTCACAGTGTTGGTAGAGGGGTTCCCGGTGTCTGAGGATGGTGCGCAGCTCGTCCAGTGCCCGCGGGTGGCCCTGCATGGGGCGCTGGTCCCCTTGGCCCATGACACGTGAGAGGTGCTGCTCCGGTGCGGCCCGCAGCCAGAGGGTGTTGCAAGTTTGGCGCAGGCGCTTGTAGGTGGCCTCGGAGGTGACAATGGAGCCACCTGTTGCGATGACCATGCGCTGGCCCTCAGCCAAGAGAGTCTCGAGGGCCTCGGCTTCATAGGCGCGGTAGGCATCCTGGCCCTGGAGATCGAACAACTCGGACAGCGGCACGCCGGCGAGGGTCTCCACGCGCTGGTCCAACTCGACAAAGGGTGCCTCCAGGTGCCGCGCCAGGGCACGTCCCACGCTCGTTTTCCCGGCTCCGCGTAGCCCGACCAGAGCCAGGCGTTCGCCGCGAGCCGCAGCGCCAAGCGCGCACAATTCACCGAGCGGAGTGCGCAGGGCCGCTGCCATCTGGGCCAGCTTCAGGATCGAGGGATTGGCGCGACCCGCCTCGGTCTCAGTCACGTGGCGCCTGGAGAGTCCGGCGTCCCGAGCTAACTGGGACACCGACTGACCGGCGTTCTCCCGGGCAGCCCGCAAGCGTCTCCCGAGTTCCAATAGCAGGGCTTGCTCTCGTACCATGTGCTGGTTATATTGCCCCGGTGAAGTCCTTATGGGAACTATAATTCCCGTTTTATTTGTTGCTTCCTCCTCCCCCCGGAGCCCTCCCGTGACCACCGACACCCTGGCCCCCCGACTGAGCTTCCAGACCTCCCCGGCGCAATACCGTCATTGGGATCTCGCCATCGAAGGCGACATTGCGACCCTACGTATGGACGTGGACGGAGAAGGCGGCCTGCACGCCGGCTACGAGCTGAAGCTCAACTCCTATGACCTGGGAGTGGACATCGAGTTGGCCGACGCCATGACGCGTCTGCGCTTCGAGCACCCCGAAGTGCGCTGCCTGGTTCTGACCGGCAACCTGGATCGCGTGTTCTGTGCAGGTGCGAACATTCTCATGCTCCGCTCCAGCGCCCACGCCTTCAAGGTCAACTTCTGCAAGTACACCAACGAGACGCGCCTGGGTATCGAAGACGCCAGCGAACACAGTGGACTGAAGACCTTGGCGGCCTTGAACGGCACGGCCTCGGGTGGTGGTTATGAACTGGCCCTGGCTTGCGACCGTATCCTGCTCGTGGACGATCGCAACTCCGCGGTGTCGTTCCCCGAGGTGCCCTTGCTCGGTGTGCTGCCCGGAACGGGAGGACTGACGCGCATCACGGACAAGCGCAAGTTGCGCCGCGACCACACGGATGTGTTTAGCACCCTGGCGGAGGGCATCAAGGGCAAGCGCGCTGTGGAGTGGGACCTCGTGGATGCGATCGCTCCCCTCTCCAAGTGGGATGAGTGCGTGGCAAGTGAGTCCCGCGCCCTGGCCGACTCCGTGCCAGAGCGCGCGCAACAAGGCATCGAATGGACTGCGATTGCATGCCAGGAAACAGAAACGGGCTTCCAGTACGAATACGTCACGGTCGAGTTGAACCAGTCCGAGCGCACGGCCAACCTCACGATCGAAGCACCGGCCGACTGTCCGGCGACAGCGGAGGAAGCTCTGGCCCAGGGCCCCAATTGGTGGATCCTCAAGGCCTTCCGCGAACTGGATGACGCCATCTTGAACCTGCGCATGAACGAGCGAGACATCGCCCTCGTCATGCTGCGCGCTGTGGGCAGCCTGGACACCCTGCGCGCCACGGATCCCCTACTGGCGGGCGACGGCAACTGGTTCACCCAGGAAGTGCGCGGCTTTGTGCGGCGCACGCTGAAACGCCTGGACGTGTCTTCCAAGAGCCTTTTCGCCGTCGTGGACGAAGGCACAGCGTTCCTGGGCACCTTCCTCGAACTGGCCCTGGCCTGCGACCGCACCTACATCCTGAACGATCCCGACATCGAAGTGCGCCTCGGCGCCACCTGCGTCAACGGCGGCCTGTTCCCCATGGGCAACGGCATCTCGCGCCTGCAAACGCGCTTCCTGGCGGACCCCGATGCCGTCACCGCGGTGCTCACCCAAGAGGGTCCCTTCGATGCGGCAACGGCGGATGACCTGGGCCTGGCCACCTTCGCCCCCGATGAGATCGACTGGGAGGATGAGCTGCGCCTGGCCGTGGAAGAACGCGCCAGCTTCTCGCCGGATGCCCTGACCGGCATGGAGTCCAACCTGCGCTTCGCCGGCCCCGAGACCATGGAGACCAAGATCTTCGGGCGCCTCAGCGCCTGGCAGAACTGGATTTTCCAGCGCCCCAATGCCGTGGGCGAGCAGGGAGCCCTGACCTGCTACGGCACCCCCCAACGTCCCAAATTCAATATCGAACGCACCTGATCCCCAGCATCCACAGCTGCCCCCCGCCAAGCCATGAACAAGATCGACTACTCACAGAAGATTCCGAACAACGTCGACCTCAAGTCCGACAAGCGACTGCAACGCGCCCTCGAGCGTTGGCAACCGGGCTACATCGAGTGGTGGAAGGAGGCTGGCCCGACGGACTTCAACGAGAACGACATCTACCTACGCACGGCCGTGTCCGTGGAGCGCGATGGTTGGGCTCACTTTGAGCACGTCAAGATGCCTGACTACCGCTGGGGCATCTTCCTGACTCCCCACGAGCAGGAGGCCATGATTGGGTTCGGCGATCACCTCGGTCAACCGGCTTGGCAACAGGTGCCCGGTGAGTACCGTAACTGGCTGCGTCGCTTGATCGTAACTCAAGCGGACACGGAGCCCGCTTCGGTGGAGCAGCAGCGCCTGCTGGGCCATACAGCCCCCTCGCTGTACGACATGCGCAACCTGTTTCAGGTCAACGCCGAAGAAGGGCGGCACCTGTGGGCCATGGTCTACCTGCTGCACACCTACTTCGGCAAGGACGGCCGCGAAGAGGCGGATGAATTGCTCGAGCGGCGCTCGGGCAACCCCGACCACCCGCGCATCCTGAGCACCTTCAACGAGCCCTGCGAAGATTGGCTCTCCTTCTTCTGCTTCACCATGTTCACGGACCGGGACGGCAAGTACCAACTGCTCTCCCTGGCCGAGTCAGGATTCGACCCCCTGGCGCGCTCTTGCCGCTTCATGCTGACCGAAGAAGCGCACCACATGTTTGTGGGCCAGACGGGCATCGCGCGGGTTATCCGCCGTACTTGCGAGGTGATGAACGAGCACCCCGATTCCTGTCCGAGCGAACACGGAGCGATTCCGCTGGAGCTAATCCAGCGCTACATCTACTTCTGGGCGGCCTCCAGCCTGGACCTCTTCGGCGCCGAGGTCTCGAGCAACTCCGCCAACTTCTTCGCCGCAGGTCTCAAGGGTCGCGCCGACGAGGGCAAGTACGAAGAGCACACCGCCAACGACCAGATCTTCGAAATGGAGCGCTGGAAGGAAGGCCAGGTCGTGCGCGAGGAGATCCCCATGCGCAACGCCATGAACGAAGTGCTGCGCGAGGCGTACATCGCCGACAACGAGAAGGGCATCGATTTCTGGAACCGCGAGTGCGCCAAGGCCGGCATCGACTTCACCTTCCGCTACCCCCAGCGCCGCTTCAACCGCAGCCTGGGCGAGTTTTCCGACTCTCGCTTTGATCCCCAGGGGAACCCGATAGATGAAGCCACCTGGGCCGCCAAGAAGGAAGAGTGGCTGCCCTCAGAGGCCGACAAGACCTTCGTGAAGTCCCTCATGCAGCAGGTCAGCGAGCCCGGTAATTTCGCGGGCTGGATCGCTCCCCCGCTGCGCGGCATCAACAGCCAGAACATCGATTTCGAGTACGTCAAGCTGTAGCCCGGGCAGAGAGAGCCTCATTCCGGGAGGTCTCCAGTTTTTTGCGTCGATTCCCCTTTGGCGCCCTACTATGGTGGCCGATTGGTTGGCTATCGGTGGTAATGCAATTTCCTAATACCACCTAGGGGGGGTAGATATGACGCGAAGAACAGCACATGAAGGGGGAGGTTCAGTCTCACGTTGGGCCATCCTCGCGGGTGCACTGCTCGCGCTGACCGCTTGCGCTCCGGAGGAGAACTCTGGTGCGGGCGGATCCGGCGGATCCGGCGGAACAGACGGCAGCGGCCAGACGGGCGGCGGCCTCGACGTCGACGACGATGACATCATCGGCGCCCTGCAGTGTGAGGCTCCGACCGAAGGCAACTTCATCGTGCACGGCACCCTGCCCCTACCACGCGGTCTATGGCTGCCGGATACCGACACGCGCTCGCCCTTTGCCTTGGTCGGTTCAGACAATCGCACTCTCATCACTCAATGTGATGTGGTCAGCCTCTACCCCGACGCCGCAGACGGCGCCTCCGTGGTCGAGATTTCGGGCATCGTCCAACAGTCGGCGCCCCCGGTTCCGGGCACCCCTCTGACCTTCCCCGTGGCCTGGATGCCGTTCAATGAAGGCTCCATGACCATCAACGGTGACGTGAACACCTTGCTCGGCACAGCGGGAAGTCTGCGTCTGGTCACGCGCGATGTATTCGGCAATTCCTATGAGGCCGACTTGTTTGAGGACGTCAGAACTGACGAACTGCAAGCGCAGAAGACTCGCGAGGGACAGGTCGTCAACGGATACCGGACACACGAGGTGCTGCTGCCGAAGACTGTCGTCGCAGGCGCCCAAGGCAGCATGCCGCACATGATGGGCGTGCACAGCTACGTCACCGTCTACGACCGACTGGGGTTCTTCTCACTAGATCTGCACATTCACAACGGCCTCGATGGCCTGGACAAGACCACCAGTGACGACGACGCCCTACAGGAGATCTACTTCGAGCAACTCGACCTGGTCCTGCCCACGGGTTGGAGCGCCTCAACCTTCCAGACATCTCCAGCGGAGGGATTGGTCAACTCTCAGTCCGACGGAACTCACCTGCCCTTGCTCGACAAGCAGAGCGACGGCAGTTTGCACGTCATGCCAACGCAATCACGCATGGTGCGGCGTCTCGTCGTCTACAAGAACAAGGACCGCGACGCGGCCCTCTCGGCCCTGGGACAGGAAACCCAGGCCTTCTGCGTCCCGGGCAAGACTCCGACGGGCGCCGAGCGCTGGTCTTGGTGGAACCCTGGCACGGCCCGCTTCTTCGCCCAGGCGCGGCCCCTGCCGGACCTGACCTACCTTGGATTGAGCGGCCTGAAGAGCCAGTTGGAAGCCGACTACGCCCAGCGCAGCGCGCAGGTCGCCGTGGGAGCCACCGGTGGCTACCCCCTGACCTCCGGAGCCCTGGGTTGGGCCCAGCCCTGGGGAGTGGCCTATGGCGGCATGACAGGCGGAGATGAGATCAACATCTTCGATGGCCTATTCACCTCTTCCACAGCGAGCCAGAAAGGCTACGCCCTCGCGCTCCTGACAGCGCGCTGCTACATCGACCGCCAACCGACATCCCTGTTCGATCTGAATGGGGATGCGACACAGGTAGAGGACATCCTGGTCCAGCCTTCCACCGGTCCGGTCTACGCGGACGGTGGCTTCTACATCCGCCCGGTCGGCTCGGCCGACCCCTATGGGTTCAACAACGCCCCCACCTTTCAAACGGTTGCCGTGCAGGCGGCCGGCCTGAACCCCAGCTACGAGAGTGCCTTGAAGAGTTGGATGCCCATCGACATCCAGCACTACATCCGCTTCACGCGCAACCTGAAGGTCCTTGCCTGGCTGGGCAACGACCCCCTGGCCAAGGAGCAGCTCTTGGCTGCCGCCGAGATTTTCCGTCTGGGGTTCCACGAGTACCCCAACGATTTCTATGGCTGGATTCAGGGCACGGGTCTGTTGTCCAAGATGAACTACGTGGTGGACTTCCCGGGGCAGGGCCTGGACTTCCAACGCAGCGAGGGATGGGGCACGGACGTGGCGTCCTGTGCGTACGTCCTCGGGGATGCGACCACGCGCGCGCGACTCTACCCGTGGTTCGAGAAGATCGCAGAGACGGTGGAGGCCGGGCAGTCCACCTGCTCGGGCAACATCATGGCTACCTACATCGCCAAGACTCTCAACGGTCAATCCTACATCCGGTATGCAGCCCACTCGGCCTTTGCAGACAACGCCTTGCAGGGCATGCGCAGCAGCATCTTTGAGGGCACCGATGCGAGCATGACTCAGCGCCTGGGCACCATGATCGTGAACAATGCTTACGCCCAGATCCTGCCCGGCTTCTGGGATACCGCGGCTGGGCAGCCGTACTCGTGGATTGGAGTGGGCGACGTGGGTGCCGTTGGAGATTACTGCGACAACATCCCTGATTGGGCCCGCGCTTCTTACCACAGCTCGGACTACATGTCGTCCCTCGCCTATGCCTACGAGTACAGCGGCGACTCCGTGTTCTTGGCCAAGGCCGCCGAGATGCTGGGCGGCGGCGACCTGCAGACTCTGATCGAAAGCAAGGGCGAGAACCAGTTGGAGCTCACCGCCGGCATGTTGGCCTTGCTGCAGCTGGGGCAGTAGGCCCTGCGGCTTAGCCGAACTGGATTCCCTGGGCCAGCGGCAGGTCGCGCGACCAGTTGACGGTGTTGGTCTGGCGTCGCATGTAGGCCTTCCAGGCGTCTGAGCCGGACTCGCGTCCGCCACCGGTTTCCTTCTCGCCACCAAAGGCTCCACCGATCTCGGCACCCGAGGTGCCGATGTTGACGTTCGCGATCCCGCAGTCGGAACCAGCGGCCGACAGGAAGCGCTCGGCGCTACGCATGTCCAGGGTGAACATGGAGGACGACAGACCCTGAGGGACGCCGTTGTGCTGGGCCATGGCGTCCTCAAGATCCTCGAAGGTGACCAGGTACAGGATCGGAGCGAAGGTCTCTTCCTGCACAACATCCCATTCATTCTGTGCCCGGGCGATGGCTGGTTTGACGTAGTGACCGCCCTCGAGAGCGACACGCTCCCCCCCGTAGATGATTTCGCCGCCCAATGCCCGGACCTTATCCAGCGCCTCCATCATGGTCTGCACAGCCTTGTCGTCGATCAGCGGGCCGCACAGGGTGGCCTCGTCGGAGGGGTCGCCGATGCGGACTTGCTCGTACGCCGCGACCAGTCTCGACTCGACCTCATCCGCGATGGAGCCGTGCACCAGAACTCGACGGGTGGAGGTGCAGCGCTGACCCGCGGTTCCCACAGAGCCGAACACGATGGCGGGAATGGCTAGATCCAGGTCCGCGTCGGGCATGAGTACGACGGCGTTGTTGCCACCCAGTTCCAAGATCGTACGACCGAAGCGACCGGAGACAGTGCTGGCCACTCCGCGTCCGACGGCAGTGGATCCGGTAAAGGAGACCAGCGGCACGCGCGAGTCTTCCAGCAAGCGTTGCCCCACTTCGCGCCCCGAGCCCACGACGAGAGATGCGAGGGCGCCGAATCCCTCCTCTTCCAAGACCGGACGGCAGACGTTGGTCAGAGCGATGGCGCACAGCGGCGCTTGGCTGGAAGGCTTCCAGAGCATGGCGTCACCACAGACGAAGGCCAGCATCGAGTTCCAGGCCCAGACCGCCATGGGGAAGTTAAACGCGGTGACGCAACCCACGATGCCCAAGGGATGCCATTGTTCCCGCATGGCGTGGCCGGGACGCTCGGAATGCATGGACAGGCCGTACAGCATGCGCGACTGGCCGACGGCGAAGTCGGCAATATCGATGGCCTCCTGCACTTCACCCCAGCCCTCCTGCAGGATCTTGCCCATCTCCAAAGAGATCAGGCGGCCCAACGCATCCTTGTGCTCGCGCATCGCATTGCCCATACGGCGCACGATTTCACCGCGCTGGGGTGCCGGCACTTCCCGCCAGCGCAGGAAGGCTTCCTGAGCTGCCTCTGCGCAGACCTCGTACTCGGCCGCGGTCGCTTGACGGATGCTGGCAATCACCTCTCCACTGGCCGGGCTCTTGGATTCCAGCAGAGGACCGCTCGTCTCCATCCATTGACCGTTGTACGCGCCGGAGTTGGTGTCCTGAATGCCGAGCTGCTGGAGGAAGTCCATGAGATCTACAACCTGAAGAGCGAAGGGAGGGGCCGAGAATCGGGCCAACAGAATAGCGCCCGCGGTAGGCTCACGCGACCACCCCGCGGGCTCCACTGGTGGGTTCGAACTCGTCCTGGGCCAAGCCCCTTCCCATAGGAGGCTAGGACGCTATCCTGTTCGCCCAAATGGCCGACGGCAAAATCATCTATCAGCTGCAGGACCTGCACAAGTTCTACGATCAGCGCGAAATCCTGAAGGGCATCACCCTGTCCTTCTTCGAGGGCGCCAAGATCGGCTTGATCGGCCTGAACGGCGCGGGCAAGACGACCCTGCTGCGCATCATCGCCGGAGAAGACAAGGACTTCGAGGGCGTCGCGAAGCCCGTGGGCGACGTCTCCGTGGGGTACTTGCGCCAAGAGCCGCAATTGGATTCCACGCGCACGGTCGGTGGCAACATCGACATCGCAGTCGGGCACCTGCGCGAGATCGAAGCGCGCTACTACGAAGTCATGACGCTCATGGGTGAGGCCGAGGGGGCCGAGGCCGAGAAGCTGACTGCCGAGTACGACCACCTGCAGCACGAGATGGATGCCAAGGACATCTGGAATCTGGACAGCCACGTGAAACAGGCCGCCCACGCCCTGCAGGTCCCGCCCCTCGACAGGGATGTGGACACTCTGTCGGGGGGCGAAGCGCGACGCGTAGCCCTCTGCCAGTTGCTGCTCGAGCACCCCGACATTCTGCTGCTCGACGAACCCACGAACCACTTGGACGCCGAGTCCATCACGTGGTTGGAGACGCATTTGGCGGACTACTCGGGCACCGTCATCCTCGTTACACACGACCGCTACTTCCTGGATAACGTAGTGGGCTGGATGCTCGAAATTGAACGGGGTCAGGGCAAACCCTATGAGGGCAACTACTCAGCCTATCTTGAGCAGAAACAACGCATGCTCGACCTGAAGCGCAAGACGGACGTGGCGCGCAACAAGGTCTTGGCGCGCGAGTTGGAGTGGATTCGGCGCACACCGAGCGCGCGCACGACCCAATCCAAGGCGCGACTCAAGCGCTACCAGGATCTGGCGGCAGAGGCACGGGCAGAGGATCAGCTCGAGTCTCTTGATCTGCGGATCCCCCCGGGACCGCGCTTGGGCGACAAGGTGCTCGAGATTCGGGACCTGACCAAGGGCTACGGGGACCGGACGCTCTTCGAGGATATTTCCTTCACGGTTCCGCCCCAGGCCAAGCTGGGTGTGATCGGCGCCAACGGCCTAGGCAAATCCACCCTGATGAAGATCATCATGGGCAGCGAGACCCCGGATGCAGGCGACGTCGCCCTGGGCTCGACCGTAGAGATGAGCTTCATCGACCAGAGCCGAACGGTGCTCGACGACAGCCAGTCCGTGTTCCAGAACATCACCGACGGCAACGAGCAGTTGCCCTTCGGCAGCAAGACCATTGATAGCCGTGCCTACGTCGCACGCTTCAATTTCAAGGGTGAAGACCAGCAGCGCCCCCTGTCCGAGTGCTCGGGCGGGATGCGCAACCGTGTGCTGCTGGCGAAGATGCTGCGCGAGCCCGCCAATCTGGTGATCATGGACGAGCCGACCAACGACTTGGACCTGGACACCCTGCGGGTCCTTGAGGAGGCCATCCAGCACTACCCGGGCTCGATGATCATCGTTACCCACGACCGCTACTTCTTGAATCGTGTGGCGACCCACATCCTGGCCTTTGAAGGGGACGGCGTGGTTTTCTTTCACCACGGCGACTACGAATCCTACAAGGCTTGGAAGCTGAGTCGCGGCGAGGACCTGGACGGGGTCAAGGGTCCGCACCGCAAGTTCTCTCGCGACTAGCAAGGTGCCTAGGCTCACACCCAAACCCGCCGAGCTCGCGCCCATCCCGGACCTCAGTCGGGCTGCGATCACCCTGGCTGCCATGCAGGCCCGCGACGCCGAACAGGCCCAGATTCAGGAGCGCTTCTTGGAGTTCATCGCGGAGCACCCGCACGACGCGCACCTGCGCTCGTGCGTCGAAGGTCACTTGGCCGCATCCGTTCTGCTCTGGGACTCGACCTCATCCAAGGTGCTGCTGCATCATCACGTCAAACTGGACCGCTGGTTGCAGTTCGGCGGACACTGTGACGGCGATGCCAACCTGCTCGGGTGCGCTTGGCGCGAGCTACTCGAGGAGAGCGGCATCGAACCCCAGTGGATCAGCCCCACACCGGTAGATCTCGACATCCACCCCATTCCGGAACGCGCGGGGGAGGCTCGGCACTTGCACTACGACGTGCGTTACATTGCTCGCGCCTCACTCGGCGCCCAGGCCACCTGCTCGGAAGAGAGCCACGAGCTGCGCTGGTTCTCGCGGGAAGAACTGCCGGCCCTGGAGCTCGACGGCTCCGTGCTGCGGCTGTTGGAAATCGCGATCTAGCCGGCGCGATCGACTACGACTCCAAGAGCATGATCTCGTGCGAACGCACGAATCCCCAGCGCTCCCCCATTGAAATCAGAGCATCGTCGTTGTGGCCTGCGCGAGCTGCGAGCATGGAGAATCCCCTGCTCTTCATTTCAGTCGTGGCGGCCCCCACCATCGAGCGCGCCAGTCCCCGGTGGCGATAGTTGCGATCCACCTCCAGCGCCGCGATGAACGGCAGCTCGATCCCGGTCAGAGGATCCTCACGGGGCACGACCACGCAAAAGCCCAGGCGCTGCTCGCTCGGGTCCTCGGAGCCCTGGCCGTGGGCCGTCACCAACAAGCCCGCGGAATGGCTGTTTGCGCGCTGCAACAGACCTTGGGCGACCCCGGATGCAGGAGTGGCATCCGTCCATTCCGCCGTCACCTGCGCCACGTAGCGCTCAAGTTCGGAGACCAGATCAGGCCATTCGCAGGGTTCTTCGTGCAGCACGAGTTTCACATTCATCGCATTCCTCCAAGCGCGGATCCCGGTAGGTGGCCGCAGGGGGGGGCGACAACGCCGGGCCCAAGCGGGGCAAGGGCCGCATGGTACACGACTCGGGCCAAGGGTCGCCTCCCGGGCTGGACGCCCGGCGTCGGCGCGGGTTCAATCTCGGCTCTTCCGTGACCCCGTTCGTCCCCCACTCTGCCCCATTATTTCCGTGGATATCACCGTCGATCAGTCCGATCCGAGCACCGCTGAGGTCTCCTGCAAGATCAGCGCTTCCGAATTCCGCAGCGAGTACGCCGTCGGTCTGCGCCAAGCTGGACGCAACATGAACATGAAGGGCTTCCGGCCCGGCAAGGTCCCGCTTGCGGTCCTGGAGAAGCAGTTCGGGGCGCAGATGCATGAAGAGGTGGTGACTGTGTTCCTGCGCAAGGCCTACGACCAGGCGGTGAAGGACGAATCCCTCAAGCCCATGGCATCGCCGCGCTTGATCTCGGATGCACCTGAGGCCGGTCAGATGGAAGACTTCGAACTCTCCTTCTCAGTCCCGCTCAAGCCCACATTCGAACTGTCGGAATACAAGGGACTCTCGATTGAGTCCGAGCTGGAGCCCGTATTGCCCGCCCAAGTGCAGGGCGTGATCGAGGACATCCGTCGCCAAGAATCCGTGCCGCAACCTGCGGGCGACGAAGGCATCGACGAGAACGGAGTTGTGTTGTGCGACATCACTTTCCTGCACGAAGGTGAGTCCGTCATGGAACGCGAAGGCCTGCGCATCGCGGCGCACACGCCTCCTCCGGGCCTGGACCCCGAAGAGTTCGCCAAGTCCCTCGTGGGCGCCAAGGACGATTCAGTGATTGAACTCGAAATGGTGCTGCCGGCCGACTTGGAGAACGAGGCGGCACAGGGCCAACCCGGCACCTGCCGACTGACAATCAAGCAAGCCTTCGCCATGCTGCCTCCAAGCGACGAGGAGGTCTTCGCCAAGCTGGAAGTGGAAGACCAAAAGGGCCTGGAGGCCAAGGTTCGCGAGCGCATGGAAGAAGCCGCTCAAGATCGCGAACACGGCCGGTTGGAAACCGCCCTGCTGGATCGCGTCATCACCGAGACCAAGATGGATCTGCCTGAGACGATTCTCGAAGAGCAGACCGACCAGCGCTTGGAGCAGATGAAGAAACAGATGCTGGAGCAGGGCGCCGACGAGGCACAGGTCGCTTCCCAAGCGGAGGAGCAGCGGGCCACGGCTCGTCAGGAAGCAGAGCGCGGCCTACGTGCGCTACTGGTCGTCGAATCCCTCGGTGACGCGGAAGAACTGCTCGTCACGGCCGAGGACATTCAGACGGAACTGGGGGCCATTGCCGAGCGCAACGGAGTCTCGATCGAGGAGGTCCGCCAGTACTATTCGGAGAATAACCTGGCCCAACAGATGACCGTGGAGATCCTTGAGCGCAAGGTACGCAAGTTCCTGCGAGAGAGTGCCGAAGTGACTACTCCGGCCTAGCCCTTCTTTCCCCTCCCAGACACCACCGCAGCCCCCTGGACCTCCCGTGACCACACAGAACTACTACCCCGTCCCCTTCGTGATCGAGAAGACCGGTCGCGGTGAGCGTCAGTACGACATCTACTCGCGCCTGCTCGAGGATCGCATCATCTTCTTGGGCACCCCTATCGACGACCAGGTAGCCAACGCCGTCATGGCCCAACTGCTCTTCCTGGACAAGACCGGTCGTAACCAGGACATCAAGATGTACATCAACTCCCCAGGTGGCTCCGTCACCGCGGGCCTGGCCATCTACGACACGATGCAGTTGGTCGAACCGGATATTTCCACCTACTGCCTGGGCCAGGCCGCCTCCATGGGTGCCGTGCTCCTGGCGGGAGGCGCCAAGGGAAAGCGCTTCGCCCTGCCCAACTCACGGGTCATGATCCACCAACCTTCGGGCGGCTCCGGCGGAACGGCCAAGGACATGGAAATTCAGGTGGGGGAGATCCTCAAAATGAAGAAGAGCCTGGAGAGCATCATCGGCGATCACTGCGGGAAGACCGCTGAGCAGATTGCGGAGGCCTCAGATCGCGACAACTTCATGTCTCCCGAAGAAGCTCTGGCCTTTGGCATCATCGATGAAATTGTTGTCCGTGCGGACGGCGACGCCTAGTCCCACTGCGGACGCGATCACCAGCAGGCCGTCCTGTACCCTTTCGAAACCTCTGGTCACTGAGCCTGCGACGCCGCGCTCAAATCGGGTTTTTTGTCCCAATCGGGGGCGTATCCCAGCATTGGGACGCGTCTCTGTTTTTTTTGTATCTCAGAGGACCCCGCATCACGAGTTGTTGCGGATGGGGGTTAGGATGACATCTACATGAGTTCCTCCCGCAAGACCGGTCGACACGTCGAGCGCTGCACATTTTGTGAGAAGCCCCGGCACCAAATCGCTTCGCTCATCGCAGGCCCCCCGGGGGTCTACATCTGCAATGAGTGCATCGAGATTTGCAATTCCATCCTGCAGGAGGAAACTCGGCGCAGCCCCGATTCCAGCCTCGCACGCTCCAACCAGCCTGGAACGCGCAGCCGTGATCTGACCGGTTCACCGGCGGAGAAATCCGGCAACGATCGCCTCCCCACCCCCATCGAGCTCGCCCTGCTGCTGGATGAGTACGTAGTCGGCCAGGGCCATGCCAAGAAGGTTCTCTCGGTCGCGGTCTACAACCACTACAACCGCCTGCGCCAAACCGGGATCCACGAGGGTGGCGACGAGGTCGAGATCGAGAAGTCCAACGTCCTGCTGGTGGGCCCCACGGGCTCCGGCAAGACCCTGCTCGCCCGCACGCTGGCGCGCACCCTGGACGTGCCCTTCGCCATGGCCGACGCCACGACCCTGACCGAGGCAGGTTACGTGGGCGAGGACGTGGAGAACATCCTGCTCAAGCTGTTGCAGGCCGCAGACTTCGATGTGGAACGCGCCCAACAGGGCATCATCTACATCGATGAGATCGACAAGATCGGTCGCACGACCGGCAACGTCTCGATCACCCGCGATGTCTCCGGTGAGGGCGTGCAACAAGCCCTGCTGAAGATCCTCGAAGGTACAGTAGCCTCCGTACCGCCCCAGGGTGGTCGCAAGCACCCAGAACAGTCCTACATCCAAATCGACACGGGCAACATTCTGTTCCTGTGTGGTGGCACGTTCAGTGGAGTCGAAGAGTTCATCGCCAAGCGCATCGGCCAGGACGTCATTGGGTTCGCCCGCGACGGCGCCGCACAGTCTGCGGGCAAGGCCCAACGCACACGGCCGGGCCTGCCGGGTGTCGCCGCCGGTCCCCTGCCCGCTTTGGGAACGCCAGAGTCCAGGGACGCCTACGTGGACTACCTGATTCCCAAGGACCTGATGGAGTTCGGACTGATCCCCGAGTTCATCGGGCGCCTGCCCGTGCTGGCCACCCTCGACACCCTGGGTCGTCCCGAGCTCGTACGCATTTTGACCGAGCCCAAGAACGCACTCGTGCGCCAGTTCCAGAAGCTCTTCGAGATGAGCGGCAAGACCCTCGTCGTCGAAGCCTCGGCCTTGGATGCCATCGCCGACATGGCCATCGCCCGCGAAACCGGCGTGCGTGCCCTGCGTGCGATCCTCGAAGACTTGCTGCTCGACCTGCTGTACGAACTCCCCTGCCGCAAGGACTGCGACGAGTTCGTGATCGATGAAGACGTGGTCTTCGGCAAGCGTCAGCTGGCCAAGGGACTCACAGCCGACGACCTGGAACCCGAGCCCGAACCCGAAGAGGTCCCTACCTCGCTGCCACACCCCGCCGAGGACGAAGAACCCGGCGGAGAACGCGAAAGCGCCTGAGTCCACACCCGATTGCGCCGCAATTGCCGGCCTCGTGCCCCGCCTTGGGCCAGAGATACGCGTGCTGCGATCGCCTCCAGCACGCGGGACGTCTACACTGAGCAACATGGCTCCCACCCCGTCCAACTCGGGCCCCCTGACGGTCCACTACCACCGCGACTTCGATGGCATGTGCGCGGGCGCGGTCTTGACGCACATCCTGCGCGAACGTGGCGAATCCGACGTGCGCCTGCAGAGTGTCAACTACGACCAACGCACCGATTGGCAGGGCTTCTGGGAAGGCCAGCGCTTTGCGATTGTGGACTTTCATTTCCACCCGCGGGCCGAGTACTGGTTTGACCACCACCCCACGACCTTCTTAACACCAGAATTGCGGGCCCAGTACGCCCCCAGCGATCGATGGCGCTGGGACGATAGCTCGCCCTCTTGCCCGCCGATGATCTTGGATCACGCCCGGGAACACTGGGGCTTTGACCCGCCCGAGCGTTTTCTCGAGATGGCGACCTGGTCGGACATCGTCGACGCTGCGCGTTACGAGTCCGTGGACCAGGCCATCTTTGGCGACGACCCCGCGCTGCGCATCACGCGTTCCTTGACCGTGTCGCCTAACCCTTCTTGGGTCGATGAGTTGGCCGAGGCCTTGGTCGATCAAGACCTGGACACGGTAGCCAGCCGACCGGATCTGGAGAAGGCGCACGAACGCGCCTCGCGCAATCGGGACAAGGCGCTGGAGCACTTCCCCTCAACGGTGAAGTGGATCGAAGGCGGAGTGGTCTTCTACGACGCCTCGTCCAGTCGCGTGCGCAGGGAGCGTTTCGCCTCCTTCTACCACCATCCCGAAGCACGCTACGCCGTGGGAGTCATCCCCACCCGCGCCGGCTTCCACGTGACCTGCGGCGAGAACCCCTGGAACCCGCCCGAGGATCGCGCCAACATCGGCGCCATGATGGAGAAGCACGGAGGCGGCGGACACGTGGCCGTGGGCGGAGCCAACCCGCCCGACTTGCAGGCCGCACGCATGGTGGCCGAGGAAACCGCCAGCCAACTGGTCTTGCACCTGGCCAAGGCTGCACGCACTTGATTCCCGGAGACCAATCGGTCAGCGGGCCCGGGGAAGAAACTCCCGAGCCGCTCAAGCCCTCCGGGGTTCAAGTTCCGGGGCCGCAACAGCCGCCGTCACGGCCGCCCCCTCCCTACCCCGGGTTGCTTGCCTGGCCCGAGCAGGCCCTGCAGGAGCGCTTTGTAGAACTCGGAGGCCGCGCCTTCCATGCGCGCGTCGCGCGCGAGCAACTACTAGGCAAGGGAATCCTGGACTACGCGCAGATGACGAGTCTGCCCGCCCGCCTGCGCGAAGCCCTGCCCAGCGAGATTCCCCTGCTGGCCGGAACCAGTCAGCGCAAGGTGGAGTCACGGGACGGCACGACCAAGTTGCTGTTGGATTTCCCCGCCCAGGGAACAACTCGCGGTGGCGGCGTCGAGACCGTGCACATCCCGCCCCTTGGATCCAAACGTGGTCTGGGCGCGACCCTGTGTGTCTCCACCCAAATCGGCTGCCCTGTGGCCTGCCCCTTCTGCGCCTCCGGTCTGGACGGGCTGGCCCGCAACCTGGAAGCGCACGAGATCCTGGAACAGTTCGCCCAGGGTCGAGCCATCGGCGAGCTGCGCCGCGCCGTCGTCATGGGCATTGGTGAACCCCTACTCAACTTCGAGAACTTGACCAGCGCTCTGGAACATGTCCACAACCTCATGGGACTCGGCGCGCGCAAGATCACAGTTTCCACCGTGGGTTTCCCTGAGCGTCTCAAGCGCGCCGCCCGCAGCCAGCCGCGCTTCCAACTGGCCATTTCCCTGCACACCCCCGACGACGACCAACACGACGAACTCATTCCGGCCCTGCGCGGCACATCCATCGATGAGATCCTTGCCGCAGGCGACGATTGGTTTGAGGTCACTGGACGCGAGATCACCTACGAATACGTCTTGCTCGGCGGCGAGAACGACACCATGGGCCACGCCGAGCGCTTGATCCGCCGCCTAGCCGGCCGCCGCGCCACGGTGAACCTCATCCCTTACAACACCACCCGCGGCCTGGGCTACCAACGGCCCGCACCGGAGGACGTGGAAATCTTCGCCACCCTGCTCACGGAGGCGGGCATCGTGGCACCCGTCCGCTACTCCCGCGGTGCCGACGGCGCCGCCGCCTGCGGCCAGTTGCGGATGATACGGAGTGGCGCTCCCTGCCGGACTATTCCGGCAACTTAGTACGGCACAGGGCCATCCCACCCTGCCGCGCCCCGAGGCAGCGCTGGATCGCCATGCTTGCAACGCACGCCACGCGCTCCGCGTAGGTTGAATCCCCGCGAAAGAGTCGGTCGTGAACTTCTGCAATGCGCCGTGCCCTTGAGGCCGGACACCCCGCAAGCGCGGCGATGGACTGCCAGGAGAGTGAACACAACTCGCGCATGAGACCAAACTGTGCCAACTGTTCCCCCCGCCATGTCTTGTGGGCCTCCTCAACCATCCAAACTCCGTGCTCAAGCGAGTTCTGAGCCAACGCCCGGCCCAGGGCGAGAGGACCACATACCGGGAGACCCACTCGGTGCCCGTCGGCGAGCTTGGACTTGCGCTGCATCCAGTCTTGGACATGAGTCGGTGCTGCACTGATCAGACTCTCGAGGGGGTCCTTGCTCGCCTTCGACGCCATACGCGTGTCGAGAAAATCCCCCAACTCGTCAGGATCACTTGCGGAGCTGGCCCCGAAGCAGGCTGCGTAGGCTGCGGGCGTGTAGCGTTCGCTGCGTGCTACCAAGCGGGCCTCTTCCTCAACCCATTCACGAGTCAGCCATGGCGGCCCTGTCGCGGAGAGATACGCCGACGCGCTCCCGAATTCATGATCACCACTGGCTGAGACGATTTTGGCGCGTACTGGGTTGGCGTCGATATAGCGCACGAGAGTGCACCGGTACTGAAGGGTGCGTACTGGCCTGGAGAAGAAGACCCCGCGGATGAGTGCTCCGTCGCGTTTGTGGACACGATTGAAGTGGCGCGAATGGTCGTTCTGCACGCGCCGCATGGCTTCCGATAGCTGCCCGATTGGGCTGCGCACCAACAGGTGGTAGTGCGTCGTCATCAGGCAGTACGCGTGCACCTCGATCCGGCCCAGGCGTACCTGGCGTGCGAGCCGGGCCAAGAAATAGCGCGCGTCGCTCCGAGTCTCGTAGAGAGCCCGCTTGGAAATCCCACGGTTGGCCACATGATGCCAGCTCCCTGGGTGATCCTCTCTTGGTCTTCGCGCCATGTGCACATGACGCCCAATTGGGGGTTCGGTTTCATTGAGTGCCGTACTCACTTGCCAGAATGGTCCGGCAGGGAGCGCCACTCCGTATCAGAAACGCCAGGTATAGCTCAGCTTCAACGCCAGGTCCGAAGCGGTGCGGCCAAAACTCTCGCGGTCGGTGCGGTTCCAGCCGGTGAGGGCCACCAGGTACATGTCTTGGCCGGGCTCCATGATCCAGTGCAGGCGACTCTGGAAGCTCAGGTCCTCGGACTCCGTGTCGTACTGGGTCGTGTTCTGCCAGGAGAGGTCCGGATCGAAGGAGAAGTCCAGGTCTGAGGAAACGAGCTGCGTGTCCAGTTCGCCTTCGGGCAGGTCGATGCGGATGTCCTCGTAGGAAACGCTCCACTTGAGCAGAGCGGAGGGCAGTATGACGGGCGAGATCCGCGTGCGCAAAATGTCACCCGCGTAGTAGTCCCCCCACTCCACGCGCACGGAACCGGTCAGGCTGCGGCGTTGGTTGGATCTCAACTCCAGGGTGTGCCGGGTCATGGCGAACTCGCCGGGATTCACGAATAGGTCGTCGCTGAGGTCAAAGCCGTCGTCTAGCACATCGAATTCGCGCCGGGTCTCGATGGAGATGGAGTCCTCGCTCCACAACTCCAAGTCCAGCCACTTGACGGGCACCTGCAGTAGGTCCTCCCCGCCCACCAAGTCTCGATCGTAGTGGGGCGAGATACTCGCGCTTACCTCACGAAACATGTCGCCCTCGTTGCCCCGATGGGTGTACTCAGCGCGGTAGCGGTGATGGTCGACACCGGTGCGACGTACGAAACCCAACTTGGGGTCGAAGCCCTCTTCAGTCCTCGAGATATCTAGCGAGTGATCCCAACTGGCCGAACGGGTGGTGGCCTTCATGCCCATCGCGTCGCCCGAATCTTCGCCATCGTTATCGGTCGTCAGGTAGTAACCCCACAGGCTTCCGGAGCGGCCCTCCCCAAAGAAACGGCTAGAACCCAATCGGAAGTCCACGCCTGCGGTCAGAGCGTCGCCCGCTCCATCCGGCCGGCCATGGGTGAACAGCAGCCCCGCGGCATTCTCACCCCCCAAGTTGCGCGAAAGGCGCACGACGCCCAGGGTCTGCTCGGAGACGTCTCCGGAATCGAGGGTCGTTGCATCCTGTCGCGTCTCCAGGATTCCCACATTCCAATCCCCCGCGCGTCCGGTCAATTTCATGCCGGCCAGCAGGGAAACAGGTGCACCTGTGTCAGCGTTGCGGCCGATCGTCCGTGAGTGGAAGGCCGTCACGCCACCACCACGGCTCCCACTCCGCCCAAAGCGCGATGAGGAGGGACCGAATTGAAAGACGCCCACATCCTCCAGGAAGAAGTCCCGCTTCTCAGGAAAGAAGAGCGGGAAGCGAGTCAGGTTGACTTGCTGGTCATCAATTTCCGTTTCCGCGAAGTCGGTGTTGGTGGTCAGGCGCAGGTTCATGGCGGGCGTCGGTCGCCACGTGAGATCCAGCCCGATGTCGGAGCTGTTCTGGGTGTCCAGGCCCGCCGTGCGATCCTCCCCGTAGCCCGCCTTGAAATAGGGCACCACATCCAGGCCGCGGCCTTGCTGCAAATCGCTCAGGCCGATCAAGTCTCCACCTTCCTCCAAGGCGAAGAACCGGTAGGCCACGTTGGGATTGGCCCAGCGCATGTCCTCGCCGTTGGCGACACGCTTGCGGCGCAGGTTGAACCCCCAGTTCGGGGCTTGCACATCAAAGGCCAGGGTCTTGAGGGGCACGGCGACCTCGGCCTGCCAACCCTGCTCGGTGATCTTCGTCCGTCCATACCAGATGCCGTCCCAGTCCTTGTTGAACCCTGAGCCCGAGTCCGAGAGCAACGCGTCCCCGCGCGCACCTCCGGCGCTGATCTGAAACCAAAACGCGAAACGCTCGTCGGCGAAGGTGTCGAACCAGAACTCGACCACGTCGTCGTAACGCACGAACACATCCCGCAGGCGCTGGATGGCGCGCACTTCGCTCGGATCATCGTGGCACAGGATACCCAGGTACAGGTTGTCCGAGTCAAAGGCCATGCGCACATCGGTCGCATGCGTGGGCTGGGCACCGTCGATGGGCTCGGTGGCCGTCATCGGTCCCAATCGAGCCGCCTGGGCCCAAAAGTCCTCATCCAGGATCCCGTCCACTGTCACCTGGGTGCCCTCAGGGACGCGCTCGATGTGCATCTCAAAGGGCTGCGAGGGAGGGTCCTGCGGGCGCGTGGACGACCCCAAAACGGGGGCGGCGCAGAACAAGAGCAGGGCGACAGCGGGGGCAGGCATGGATGAGAAAGCGTGGAGTCTGGCGTACATTTGAGCGGAGATTCTAGGTCCAGTCACAGGGCTCTGGGCATCTTCGGGGTAAGGCTTTGGCAGTTGGCTCACTTCGAGCCAGCATCCGAGGCGACCTCGCCAACGAAGAGTCTGCGCGACCAAAACCACCAGCACGCGCCAGCCACAAAGGCCGAGGCGGCGCCCACCCGGAGGGCCACGTCGACTGAGTTGCGCAGGTCACTCAGCCAGCCGAGTCCCAATCCCCACGCCGTGAAGGACAGAGTGAGCCCCAAGAACTCCAAGGCGTGGACGCGCCCCCGAAACTCGTCACTCACGTGCCGCTGCCAGATCACGGTGGAACAGACCCAAATCGCACTGCCCCCGGTGTGAGCCAGCGCGACCAGCAAGCAGGCCGAGGTCAGCGTCTCCGCCCAGGGCAGGGCGCCGTAGCCGAGAGCGGCCACCCAAAAGCCCAGGGTCACGGCCCGCACGAGCGCTCGGTCGTTTCCTCCGCCCAGGCGCCTGGCAAGCAAGGGCCCCAACCCGGTGCCGATCCCGCGCGCCGCGTACAGGGTGCCGATGGCCAAACCCGCTTCCTCGACGGTCACACTGGACGCTCCTTGTCCACCGAATCGTCCACTGCCCAAGACCGAGAGCAAGACGAGGAACCCTCCCGCCATGCCCCACAGGCTCTTGACGGCCAAAACGCGGCCGATGCCCAACCCTCGAACATGACCGTAGGCCGCGGTCATGTCCTTGCCGCTGAGCACACCACCCCAAGAGAGCTTCGCGTTCTGCGCGGGAGCGCCCAGGGGCAGTCCAATCAATAGCAGGGCGCTCGCGAGAAAGGTCAGCGCATCGGTGATGAACACCCCGCGCGTGCCGACCGCGGCCAGCACCAGCGCACCGCTGAACGCACCCAGCGCCAGCATGGTGCTCCAGGTTGCGGCCGACAGGGCGTGCGCATCGAGCAGGTCGTCGCGTCGCACGACACTGGGCAGGGCAGCCGAACGTGCGGCGTCAAAGAACACGGCCAGGCCGGTTTGAACCGCCACGAGGCTGTACAGGAGTGGCAGGTCACCGGGCTCATCGATGAGCAACAAACCGAGGACGACCGCGGCCCGCGCCAGATCGGCGAGCACCATGACCAGCCTGCGTGACAGGCGGTCGGCCAGGGGACCGGCCAGGGGTGCCATGAGGCCAGTGGGAAGAAGCCGCAGAGCGAGCTCGGCCCCGTACAGAGCCCCCACTGGACCTAGGGCTTGTGCGCCGCCCAGGTCGGCAATCAGACTCAAGACGGCCACGCGGCTCAGCCAGTCGCCGGCCTGACTGACGGCCATCGCTATCCACAAGCGTCGGAAGGCCGGGTTGCGTCGCAGCAGACCTAGCATGCGTGCAACCCGGTAACCGGCCCAAGCCGGCGGCGCACGGGCGCCGAGCCTGTGCTAGACGCGGGCAGGACTGCAGTCCGCGATTCGCTCGAGGGCCTGGTCGATCTCGGCATCCGTCACGACGAGCGGCATGCGGAAACGGATGGCTCGTTCACCCGAGGCCAGCACCAGCAGCTTGCGTTCGTGCATCTGGGCGATGCAGTCATCCCGCTGGGCCGCGCTCTCCAGGGTGAACGCCACCAAGGAACCCAATCCGCGCACGTTGCTGATGTGTCCCTGCTCGCGAGCGAGAGAGCGCAGGCCATCGATGAGTTGCTGACCCCGCTGGGTCACATTGTCGGCCAAGTTTTCCGCTTCGATGATCTCGATGAATTTCGTGGAACGGACCATGTCCACCAAATTGCCGCCCCAGGTTGAGTTGATGCGGGATGAGCGTACGAAGACGTTGTCCGCCACCTCATCCACGCGCGGGCCGGCGTAGATTCCACACACTTGGGACTTCTTGCCAAAGGCCACAACGTCGGGTCGCACTCCGTGGTGCTGCCACAGCCAAGGCTTGCCCGAGCCGTAGAAACCCGTCTGGACCTCATCAAAAATCAGCAGGGCATCCTCGGCGTCGGCGTAGGTGCGCAGCTTCTGAAAGAATGCTGTGCGGAAGTGATTGTCGCCACCCTCGCCTTGCATGGGCTCGATCAGGATGGCGGCTACGCGCTCCTTGTACTGAGCGAAGGCCGCTTCAATCTCGGTCCAGGTGCGCGCTTCAGAGGCCTCGATGTCGCCGCAGATTTCCCCGTCGAGATCAAACTCGAGCGCGGGGTTGTGAACCCGCGGCCAATCGAACTTGGGGAACAGGGCGATCTTGTCAGGCACGGTGTTGGTGACGCTGAGCGTGTAGCCCGATCGGCCGTGGAAGGCCTGCTTGAAGTGCAGGATGACCAGAGCATTACCGTCGTCCACCTTGTCCACACCCACCTTCTGGGCCTTCCAGTCGAAGGCCACCTTCATGGCGTTCTCGACGGCCAGGGAGCCGCCGGAAATCCAGAAGTGATGGTCGAAGCCCTCGGGCGTCACGTGGGTGGCGAAGGCCTGCACAAAGTCCGCCATGTGCGTGGTGTACAGATCGGAACTAGCGGGCTTGTTACGACCGGTGAGTTCGATGGCCGATCGGAACTCGGCATCCAAGCTGGCCGGGTGGTTGTAACCCACGGGCCAGCTCGCAAAGCAGGTGAAGAAGTCCAGGTACTCGTCTCCCGTAGCGGCGTCGTGCAGCCAGGAGCCGTGGGACTTCTCCAAATCCATCACCATCGGCATGCCATCGGCAAGCTGATAGCGCTGGAGGGTGGCGTGTACGTTCTTGGCGTCGATCATCCTGGGGGTGAGCTCAAGCCGGGGCTTGGGGTCGCTGTGGAGCTGGAGTCCTGTCGCTTCAGCAACAAAACGGGGGCCGGCTGGGTGTGCTCCAGGAGCCGCATTTCCCGCTCCACATTGGTAAAAACGAGCCTTGAGATTGTACCGCTCAGCGGGTCCCCGGAGAAGGCGGGCCGACGCTGTTCGTGGATCAGAGTGGCCCCGGTGTCGATGCCGTCGGCAAGGGTCTGTTCGAGATGGGTAGCGAGGGCCGCATCCACCCAAGTACAGGGGCGGTCCAACTCCGAGCCCTGACCCGCCGTGAGTTCCTCCAAGACTCGCAGAAGTTCTGAGGTGAACTCGGACAGAATCCGCGGAGCGACTTCGACAAGAGTGGGCATGCCCGGAAGTTGCCCCGAGAGGGATGGAATCCTGCCAAACAACTCGTGGGCAATCTGCCGCGCCGCCCGGCCGGGATCATCGTCCTCCCTGACGCTCACTGTCCGCGGGCTGAGTTGTCGTTGATTCCACACTGGCTCGCACGCCTCCAGCACTCCCTGTCCAAACTCGCGTCGAGCGACGCGCTCATCCAGGTCCCCAAGGACCCTGGGTCCACTGAGCACGAATCCGCCGACTCCGGGATCCCCGAGGGCAGCGCGCAAGACCGAATCCCCATCGTCGTGCAACAGGGCCCAGCAATCGGTGGGCACCTGCGCGTCCAGCAGGCCATCGCTGATGCGGGCCGCGAGATGCGGGACCTTGCCGTCACTCAGCAGCAGCACCACGCGACCGGCCAACAACTCCGCGGCGACACACTCGAACAGGTCCCAGAGCATTTCTCCCCAGTGCAGGCGGATGAGGACGACGGTTCCCTGGGCGCTGGCCGGCGTGCCCACGAGGCGGCTGACAAGCCGACCGTTCTGCAGCGACTCCGACCACGACTTGCGCGCCATCCATTCGGTCAGCTCAGCTGAGGTCAGATCCAGTCGGCCAGCCAGGCTGCCGTCGAGATCCGGATGGGATCTGAGGCCTTCCCGCATGCGCTCCAAGAACCCCAAGCGAGTGCCCTCGTCCAACTCGGACCAAGGCTGAACTCCCCTCCGCAAACTGGCCAGGGCCTGACTCAGATCCGCGTGGTTCGAGCGCGGCCAGCTCGACAGGGCTGAGCCACTGGGAACGGTGAAGTGATGGCCCGACTCAGACGGCTGTTCCCGACCCCCGATCCTATTCAGGTGGGAGAGGGAGGAAACGGTCATGAAAGGGAGTTCCTGAGCCACGTGAGGGGGGTCGAAGCGCGGGTCACTGACGCTATCCTAGGGGCCTGCCCGCCCAGGCGACACACCCACCATGCCCAGCCCCCTCCGCTTTCTGCCCTGCATGCACGTGCGCAGTGGCAAGCACTTCGAGCGCGCCTACCGCCGCGGCAGCCGCGCGCGGGCGGGACAGTTGCTCGTCATCGCCGTAGACAACGGGCTGGACACGACGCGCCTGGGCCTTTCAGTAGGCAAACGCATCTGGAAGCACGCCCACCGGCGCAACCGCGTTCGGCGGGTCTTTCGCGAGGCCTTTCGGCTGGCGCACCCCCAACTGCCCGTGGGCGTTGACCTGATCCTGATCCCCGCGGCTCCGCAGCTCGAACCCGACCTGGAGCAGGTCAAGTCAGAGCTGATCAAGTTGGCCCATAAGGCTCACCAGCGGCTGTTGCAGAAGCAGGCTGCGGAAGAGGCCTGCGCGTGATGACTTGCATGCGCAGCCTGGTGGTCCTGCCCATTCGTTTCTACCGCCGCTTCCTCTCGCCCCTGAAACCGCGCACCTGTCGCTTCCAGCCCACCTGCAGTGCTTATGCACAAGAGGCCATCGCAGTACACGGCGTCATGCGCGGTTGCGGCCTCGCCATTTGGCGCATCCTGCGCTGCAATCCCTTCGGGGGAAGCGGGTATGATCCCATCCCCCGACCCAAGGGGGGCGACCCGAACTCGCCCTCCGAGGACCCCCCTACCCCCTGAGATCTGCCTTCCCGCACACCGATGATCCGCTTCACGATCCTGGCCTGCGCGCTCCTTGGAGCCTGTGCCACGGCCCCCACCTGCCCCATTTCCGGTGGCCGACTCGCCGATGATCTCATCCAGCCGGGTGAGGTGCACTTCAAGCATTTGTGGCAACTGACCGACGGCGGAGAGAATGCCGAGGCCTACTGGAGTTTCGGCGGCGACCGCTTGGTGCTGCAGTCCAGGCGACCCAAGGAAGGAGTGCAATGCGATCGTATCTACGTGACCGAAGACGACGCCACGACGCGTCAGGTCTCAAACGGCCGCGGAGTCACGACCTGTTCGTACTTCCTACCCGGCGATGAGAGTGTTCTGTTCGCGTCGACACACAGCGGCCATGAAACATGTCCCGAGCCCCCCGACCGCAGCCAAGGGTATGTCTGGCAGATCCACTCCGAGTACGAGATCTACACCCGCGATCTCGCCTCGGGCGAAGTGCGCACGCTGATCAGTGGATTGGGCTACGACGCCGAAGCCACGATCTCCCCCACTGGCGACCGCATGGTGTTCACCTCCACCCGCTCGGGCGACATCGAACTGTGGACCTGCAACGTGGATGGCAGCGATATGCGCCAGGTTACCGATGAGCCTGGCTACGACGGTGGAGCATTCTTCAGCCACGATGGCAAACAACTCGTCTGGCGTTCCACACGTTTCAGCGACGACAACCGCGCCGAAGAGATCGCCGAGTACCGCGCATTGCTGGAACGAGACCTGGTGCGACCCAGCCGCATGGAAATCGTCGTGGGCAAGGCTGACGGCAGCGAGCGGCGGCAGGTGACGGACCTGGGCAATGCCAACTTCGCCCCGTTCTTCTTCCCCGACGACCAGCGCATCATCTTCTCATCGAACCACCACGACACCCATCGGCCGGCGATGAACTTCGACCTGTTCTCGATTCGCCCGGATGGAACGGACCTGCAGCAGGTGACCTTTTTTGACGGGGAGCGCGGCAAGCAGTTCGACTCCTTCCCCATGTTCAGCCCCGACGGGCGCTTCCTGGCTTTTTCCAGCAATCGCGGGACGGGAGAGGCCGGGGAAACCAACGTGTTCATTGCCGAGTGGCAGTAACGCCGACTAGGTAAGCAGCGCCGTGAACGAGGCCCAACGACCCGCCCCCCAGGGTTCGGGGATGGGTCGCTGCTGGGGCCTGCTGTGGGTCCTGCCGCTGATCTTCATCGGGCCAGCGCTCCTGCCGGGCAAGGCCTTCCTGCCCCAGCACCCCGCAAGCCTCGCGCCGCTGGCGCTTGAACATCCCGCCGCGGCCGCTGGGGCCCAGGGATCGATCAACTATTGGACCGTCGACGGCCTGTTCCCGTTTCTGACCGACGCCCAACACCTGCGGCGGGCCTTCGAACTCGACTGCTTGCCCACCTGGAACCCGGACCTGGGGCTGGGTTATGGAGTTGCGGGCGGGAGCCTGGTCACGCCCTGGTACCCGCCAAACCTGCTGCACTTGTGTGAGACTCCCGAGCGCGCCTTTGGCTGGCTCGCGCTCTTACACCTGGTCTTGTTGGGAACGGGCACGGTGCTGTTCGTGCGACGACGAGGACTCGGCCTCGGACCTGCAGTGCTGGCGGGTTGGGCCATCCAAGCCGCAGGCGTAAATTTGTTCGGTGCGCACTACGGCATGAAGTTGGCCGCGGTCGCGTGGCTTCCTTGGTGCCTGCTGGCCTTGCAAGGTGTCCTAGCCAAACGCCATGGTGCGGGCCTGCGTCTGTGTGTTTTTACCGCCCTCTCTTTCCTCGCGGGCTTTCCGCCCTTGGCCGTTTTTGTGCTGGGCACGGTCGTCCTGGTGTCCGTCTTTTGGGCCGCGGGCCAGGCCAAACGCCTGGGACCCGTATTGGGCTTCCTCTTCTTGGGAGTCTGCGCCGCAGGTATTGGGTTGCTGCCCATGGTCGAATCCATGGACGAGGCCCTGCGAGGCACGCAAGCAAGTGATCTGGCCGCCGGTGCCGCCCCCACCGCAGCCCTCGGCACGCTCTTCGCCCCCGGCTTGTTCGGACTGCCCACCGATCCGTTCTTTGCACCTTCCCATCCGCTAGCCCTGTGGCTCTGTTCTCCCGGCGACCTGAGCCAGACCCTGCAAGCCAATGGACTCGAATGGAATCTGCACGTGGGCCTGGCTGTCGTGCTGCTGGCGTTGGCCGGAGCGTGCGCGCGACCCAGACGCTCCCTCTTGCCAGGAGCCCTGCTGCTCCTGGGCATTGGCTTCGGATTGGGCTGGGCTCCGATGCGTTGGCTGTCCGCACTACCCGGAGTGGGTGCGGGTGCCCCCACGCGAGCCTTCCTGCTCACGCCTCTGCCGTGGGTCTGGCTGGCGGGCCTCGGGTTGGAGGCGTTGCTCGCACACTGCAAGCGCGCCGCATGGGGATTGGGAATCGGTTGTGCGCTGGCAATCGGACTGGCCTTGTTGCTGGGCCGCGAGGGCCAGGCACTGGGCTCGGAGTCGGCGACCGCGCAACTGGCACAACGCTACGCAGTAGGAGTCGAAGAGGCCCAAGCACACCTGGTCGGCGCGGACCTTGGCCTCGCGGCCACGCGCCTCGAGAGTGAAGGCCACTGGCTGCTGGGCTGGACCCTGGCCATCGCCCTGGCGGGCATCGCGACCTGGCGTCTTGGACGGAGGCAAACGCCCGCAGCATCCGGTCTGGCATGGGTTCTCGTGCCGTGGTTTGTTCTGGTTGGCGCCGAAGGGGTGAGACTCAGCCGGGCCAGCCTTGCTCCGGTGGATGTGGGTCCAGGGCTGTTCCCCGCCTCGCCCGCCATGGAAGCCGTGCGATCCGCAGCCGGCTCGGGCCGCGTCTTGCGCTTGGACTACAGCGCATCGGGAGTCTCCGAGGTCGAGCGGCTAGCGCGACCGAACATGCTGCAGGCCTACGGCATCCGCGACCTCACTCCCTATGTGGTCTTCACCCCGGCGAGCTGGGTGCAAGCGTTGGGCCAGGTGGACCCCCTTTCTCGTTACCGCAGCGGAGCCAGCCGCATCTCCCACGAGCGCTACCTCGATCATCCTCTGCTCGACGTCCTGAACGTGACCTGCGTCCTCGCCACCCACCCTGTGGAGCACCCCCAACTCGAACACACCTTCGGCTTGGATGGTTTCCACGTCTACCGACGGAAGCTCGGCACCAAGGACCCGACGGGCGTATTCCCCCAACCGCAATCCAATCAACCCGAGTTGTTCTTCCCCCCCCTAGCGGACATCACGGCTACGGCCAACGACTGGGCACCGGGGGAGTGGCAGTCCCAGCAGCCGACCCCCAACCGGCTCGACGGATTCGTCACCGGATCCAGCGGCGGCTGGTTGGTGATGGACGGCGGATTTCAACCGGGTTGGAAAGCCACGGTCAACGGCGAGGACGCGGAGATCGTGCGCGCCCAAGGCCTGCTGCGCGCCGTGCACGTCCCCCCCGGCGATTCAGTCGTGCGCACCCAGTACGAGCCTTGGTCCCTGCGCTTGGGCGCCCTGCTCAGCGTGTTGTCCCTGGCGGGTGCCTGGCGCCTGTCCACCAAGCGGAGTACCTGACCGTGCACGTACAGATCCTCTCGAGCGGCAGCAAGGGCAACGCCGCGTTGGTACGCGCGGGCGAGATCTCCCTGCTCGTGGACTCCGGCCTCTCAGGCCGTGAGATGCGCGCCCGCCTCGAAGCCGCCGGCATGGGCCCGCGCGGCCTCGACCACATCCTCATCACCCACGCCCACCTCGACCACGCCCGCAGTGCCGGCTCCATCGCCCGCAGCCACAAGGCCACCGTGCACTGCGCCGTGGCCAACATGCAACACCGCGCCCTGGCCCGAGCCGAGAGCTACCAAGCACTGAGCGTGGGCAACTCACACGGCTTCCCACCCGATCCCGGTGCGACCGCCAGCCAGGCTCTGACCTACACCAGCGTCCCCCTGCCCCACGACTGCGACCCCACCGTTGCCTTCAGGCTCGAACACGACGGCCGCGTGCTGTGCATCGTCACCGACCTGGGCTACGTGCGCGAGGACGTCGTGCGTGCACTACAAGGCGCGCACTTGCTTGTGCTCGAGTTCAACTACGACGCCGACATGCTTGAGGCCGGCCCCTACCCGCCCTCCCTTCGTCGCCGCGTCGGCGGCAACACGGGACACCTGTCCAACGAGCAAGCGGCAGCCATGCTCAAGCAACTCGCCGGCCCCCAGCTGCACACATTGGTCCTGGCGCACCTGTCTGCAAAAAACAACACGCCCGACCTGGCCCTCAATGCAGCGCGTGCTGCGCTGCAGGAGCTCGGGAGGGAGGACGTCGAAGTCCTTGTCGCCAGCCAAGATGCAATTG
>Ga0209992_10000539_pt1 | contig 49877 bp, 81 predicted proteins | sample 2SBtaG_2_FD_182564 | JGI IMG/M metagenome (GOLD analysis project Ga0209992, IMG submission 182564) | Deep subsurface microbial communities from Kolumbo volcano to uncover new lineages of life (NeLLi) - 2SBTROV12_ACTIVE470 metaG (SPAdes)... | ecosystem: Environmental > Aquatic > Marine >... | reverse complement strand
AAGATAAAATAAGAACTGCTGCTGCTCTAGCAATAGATGCAGATTTAAAAGAAGAAGGTTTTAATCCTACTGATGATGATTATTATACAGAAGTAGATAGTAGATTAAAAGAAGCTTTTCCTCATAGATACAAAACAAAAGAAGATGAACCAGTTGAGGAAACTCGTAAGCAGGAAACGTCACCTGCTCAAGTGGTAGCAGGAGGTACACGTAGCACTCCTAGTTCCAAAAATAAAGTTAAGCTTTCAAAAGATGATGTAAGATTAGCTGAAAAATGGAATATACCCCTTGAACAATATGCTCAAGAAAAGCTGAAAGCTAATCAAGCTGAAGGTGAGTATACAACAGTAAACATGCAACGTGGAGGTAAATAAATGACAACACGAATCAATACACGTAGTTCTCAATTAAGAGAAAATAATACTAATGAAGAAACAAATTATCAGTTTGAAGAACAAGATAGTTTACACATACCAGATGCAATAATGAATCGTTTCAAAAACGAAGGAATGACTCTTGGATGGTTAAGAATAACTCTTAAAGGTCAAGATGATTTTAAATATATTGGTAAAAAAATGCAAGAAGGTTGGCAATTTGTTGATATTAAAGAAGTACCTGAATTAGAACAAACATCAGTCGTGAAGATGGATGGAAGATACTCTGGAGCAGTCTGTCGTGGAGACATTGCGTTAGGTAAAATACCTACCAAGTTATTCCAAAGTAGAAATGAGTTTTATAGAAAGAAGTCTGATAAATTAATGGAAGCTGTTAACAGTCAATTAATGAGAGGAAATAATTCTAGCATGCCCATTTCTAATTCAAGTAAATCAACAGTAACAAAAGGTCGACAACCTAATTTTCAAGAGTAAGTCTTTTGTTGCTATTTTAACAATAAAGGAGATTAGACTATGGCAAGTAATAATGCCCCAAGAGGATTAGTCCTCGCTAAGAAAAATGGTGATGGTTCTAACTCTACTGGTATACGTACTATTGATTTGAATGTAAGTCCTAAAGTAGCTTCTGCGTTAATACCTTCTGATATATTTACAGGTGACCCAATTATGATTGAGTCTTTAGGTACAATTAAACCTAATCCTGCAAATGTAACAGTTAAGTGTGCAGGTGTTTTTCAAGGAATTAGTTACGTAAATGCTAGTGGAGAACAAAAGTTCGCAAGAAGTTTTACAGGTGGAACCACAGCTACAGACGTTAAGATTCATATTGCAAGTGACCCTGACCAAACATTCTTTATTCAAGCAGATGCTACAGTAACTGCATCAGCAGGAATGGGTGTTGGTGTGTATAATGCACCTTATATTTTAGGAACTGGAAGTCATAAGACTGGACAAAGTGCTTATGTTTTAGATGCTTCTGGACCTACTCAAGCAACAAGTCATTTGAGAGTTATTCGTAGAGCACCTTGGGATACAGGTATTGGAGCATCAATAGGTGTTTCAGATGCATATCCTTGGTATGAAGTTAGAATTAACTCACATATGGATAATTATATAACAACTACTGTTTCATCAGCATAGGAAAGGAGATAAATTATGCCAATAAATAGAGCTGCGATAAGCAAAGAACTCCTTCCTGGACTAAATGCTGTCTTTGGAATGGAGTATGGTGAGGTTAATGACGAACATATACCTCTTTATGAAATAGAAAATTCTGATAGGTCTTTTGAAGAAGAAGTCCTATTTACAGGATTTGGTCAAGCCCCTGTTAAAAATGAAGGTGCTGCTGTTGTTTATGATGACGCAAGTGAAAGTTATACAGCTCGTTATACAAACGAGACTATAGCTTTAGCTTTTGCTGTTACAGAAGAAGCAATGGAAGATAACCTTTATGATACTTTTGCAAAATTAAGAGCAAAAGGATTAGCAAGAGCAATGGCAACTACTAAACAAGTAAAAGCTGCTAAACTTTATAATGATGGTTTTGCTACAGCACAAGGAGATGGAGTAAGTTTATTTAATACTGCACATCCAACTGTTGGAGATGGAAACCAAAGTAATACAAGCACAGCAGCAGCAATTTCAGAAGCTACATTAGAATCTGCTGTAATTTCAATTCAAAAGTTTAAAGATGATAGAGGTATCTTAATTGGTTCTTCTGCTGTATCTTTACACGTACCTGTAGACTTAATGTTTACAACTGATGTATTATTAAATACACCAGGAATTGTAGGTAGTGCAGATAATGACCTTAACTCTGTAAAAAATTTAGGAGTATTCCCAAAAGGATATATGACTAATAGAAGATTTACAGATACTAATGCATGGTTCATTAAGACTGATGTTCCTAATGGTACAAAGATGTTCAATAGAACACCTTTACAAACCAAAATGGAGCCTGATTTTGATACTGGTAACCTCAGATTTAAAGCCAGAGAAAGATATTCTTTTGGAGTATCTGACTGGAGAGGTTGGTTTGGTAATCAAGGTGCATAACCATTAATAACTAGGGAGGGTAGTAAAATGCCCTTCCTACTTAAAGGAAAAAATATGGCAACAAATATAAGAACAGTTAATAAAAGAGGTGGTGATGGAGATATTATTAGTACCACTAATAGAACTAGAATATTAGGAGTTCATTCCTATTCTACTATAGCAGGAGTAGTTACTATTGGAGACCAATCAGGAGCAGTTATAGTATATGAAGTTGGTGCAAGTGCAGAATCAGATATGTACTTTGGAGAAATGGGTGTTCTTTGTAGTGGAACAGTTAGTATATCTACACCTCATGAAGGTAGTGTTACTCTAATAGTAGGATAATTAAATGGCATCCTATTCTTTTTTAAAGACTGATATAATAAATACAATAGAAAATAATTCAACAGAATTTGAAGAACAAATACCTTATATTGTAGAAAAAGCTGAAGATAGATTAGTAAAAGAACTTGACGACCCAGGTTTAGATAACTATTCTACTTTTTCATTTACAGCTTCTAATCCAGTAGTTAGTTTACCTGCTGATACATTAGTCGTAAGAAATGTAAACTATACCACAAGTGTTTCAACAGCAGCAATTCCTGCTAATTCAAAAATAAGTTTATTACAAAGACCTTATGAATATGCAATAGATTATTTTCCTTATGCTAGTGCATCAACAGGAACCCCAAGATACTATTCAAGAAAAACTAATACACAAATTTATATTGTACCAACACCTGCATCTGCAGTATCAGGTGAGATACAGTATACACGTAGACCTTTGGCATTAGCTAGTGCTACAGGTACAAGTGTAACAACATCAAATTATTTTAGTGAGTTTTGTTATAATGCTTTATTTTCTGCATGTATGATAGAAGCTACATATTTTATAAAAGATTTTAAAACACTAGCAAACTGGGAAGGTAAATATAAAAACTCAATAGATGCTCTGCGTAATCAAGCTCGAAGAATGAGACAAGATGATATGCAAGTAGCAGCAAGTCCTGCAGGAGGACCTAACCCAGTAATTCAAGGAGCACAATAATGGGACAAAAATCATATCATGATTTAATAAAAAAAGAATTAAAAAAACAACAAAAAAAAAGAAAGAAAAATAAAAATAAAAAAAATTTTAAAGTAAAAACTATATTATCTAAAGCAGGTGGTAAGATTGGTAAATAGAGCTACTGTATCAAAACAAATTAGTAAAGAAATAAAAGAATTTAAAAAAGGTAATAAAAATATAAAAAGTAAAAAGCAGGCTATAGCTGTTGTTTATAATAAATTAAAAAAAAAGAGGAGATAAATAATGAAAGATAAAAAACAAACAACTTTAATAGTAGGAGCAAATGCAAGAACTATGAATAATTCTACAGGTCATGATACAAGTGCAAAGCCTACTGGTCAAGGTTATGGAGCAGCTAGAAAAGGACCTGGAGTAAGAGGACCAATCGAAGCTCAAGTTAAAGAAGAGCCTAGAGAATATAAAACACAAGGAGAAGGATAATGGTAGCACCTTTAGTCGCAGGACTTTATATAGGAGGAACAGCAATAGCAAGAACTTTAGCAACTAGATTAGGTCCAAGAGCTATATCAGCTTTAAAAAAAATGGATAAAACTAAAGCTAAAACTTTAATTAATAAAGCTAAAGATGCTTTTAAAAGTAAAGATACTAAAAGACTTGATAATATTAATAAACAAATAAAAAATATAAATAAACAAAAAGGACCTAAAAATGTAGAAGCAGGTCCTAGTATAAACCAAGCTAAAAGATTAAAACGTAAAGAAACTAAATTACAAAAAGACAAAAATATTTTAGATAAAAAACTAAAGAAAAAGAAAGCTAGTAGAGAATTATTATTAACAACAACTGCTGCTTCTTTAGCTTTAGATAAAAAGAAAAAAGAAGATAAGTCTGTAGATAATGTTAAAAAAGAAACTAAAACTAATAAAATAACAACATCAAAATTACCTAATACAATAACTATAAAAAAAGGAGATACTCTTTCAGAAATAGCTAAAAATACTCCTGGTGTTACATTAGGTGCTATTAAAAAAGCAAATCCTAATCTTAATTTAAATAAAATAAGTATAGGTCAAAAAATTAATATGCCTAAAAAAGAAGAGTTATCTCCAGATAGAAAATCTGTGTATCAAGATGTTGATATGTCAAAAATTACTATAAAAAAAAGAGCAGGTGGACCATTAAAAATTATACCTGCAGGAAATAAAGGATTACCTAATCTACCAACACCTGTTAGAAATAAAATGGGTTTTAATAAAAGAGGTGGTAGAGTAGTTAAACGAGCTGTTGGTGGTGGAGTTGCACTTAAAGGATTAGGAGCAGTTCGTAGAGTTTAATGCCTAGAGAAAAGAAAAAGAAAAGAAAAATAAAAGGCAAAGGTATGAAAGGTATGACCATTGGTGGTGGTCATAAGAGACCTACTAAAAAAGGAGCAGGTCTTACCAAAGCAGGAGTAGCAAAATATAAAAGACAAAATCCTGGAAGTAAATTAAAAACTGCTGTAACAGAAAAAAGCCCTACAGGTAGTAGAGCTAAAAGAAGAAAGAGTTATTGTGCTAGGTCTGCAGGACAAATGAAGAAGTTTCCTAAAGCAGCAAAGAATCCTAACTCAAGATTAAGACAAGCAAGACGTAGATGGAGGTGCTAACTGTCGTATTTAATAAGTAATATTCCTCATTTTAAATGTTGGGTAAGAAAAGAATTTACAAATAACCACATAGATTATCATGGCGAATATTTACATGGACTAGCGATAGCAGTTAATACAATACCAGATAGATGTTTAAGTTTTCAAGTAGTCTTTACTGGAATAGATGAAGAAGAAAATATACATGGAGGTGCAATGTGGGCAAGGATGCCAATAACAAGTTTAGTAGCAGACGAAGTTTTAGAAGAGATGCCAGAAAGAATGGACACACATTTAGCACAACCTTGGGATTGTTCCTCAAGAGGACATTCTATAATAGTAATGGATAGAATAAGCTCAAGTCCTTGGATGTGTAAAATAGGTGGTGAGTTTTATAAAGGAAGATATATGTTTACAGTTGATTATACAGATAGTTATATTAGTGATGACTCTGCACAACATAAACAAAGTCACGTACTGCAACTTATAGATGCAGATAAATGGACAGGTAATATCGTGGCACTACCTAATAATAGAGTTAGAGTAACTAATCCTGCTTTATGGGTAACTGGTGAAGGTGCACCAGACTTTGCACCAAGTCAATATATTCATTCAGCAGAAATACACGATAGTTACACAAACCCAGAAGTAACATTTAATAATTTATATAAGGAGAATAAATAATGTATAAGAAAACTAAATATGCATCTAAAGGTGGAACACTAAAAAGAATGGGTGGAGGTATGACTAAAAAAACTAAATATGCTTCTAAAGGTGGTACACTTAAAAGAAAACGTGGTGGTAGAACTAGATAATGGCAAAGTTATGTGCAAAAGGTAAAGCAGCAGCTAAAAGAAAGTTTGATGTATATCCTTCTGCATATGCTAATATGTATGCTTCTGCAGTTTGCTCTGGCAAAATAAAACCTGGTGGTAAAAAAAAAACTAAAAAGAAAAAGAACAAAAAAGTTTACAAAGCTGCTACTGGAGGTGGCTTACGTAAATGGGTACAAGAAAAATGGGTTGATATTGGAGCTCCTAAAAAAGATGGTAAATTTCAACCATGTGGTAGAAAAAATGCTAAAGGTAGTAAACGTAAATATCCTAAATGTGTACCATTAGCAAAAGCTAAAAGAATGACAGCAGGTCAAAAAGCATCTGCAGTAAAAAGAAAAAGAGCTAAAGCACAAGGAGTAAGTGGTAAACCTACATTTGTAAAAACATTTAAAAAGAAAAGTGCATGAACATAACACCTGAACTAATTACTACAATACATAATATATCTTGGTTTGATGGAATACTTTATATTATACTAGGATTAGGTGTTTATGCAGCATATAGATGGATAAAAAATAAAATATAATTAAAAAGGTATATTAATGGCATCTTCAGGAACATATAATTTTAATCTAGATATAGATGAAGTAATTCAAGAAGCTACAGAAATGATAGGTGGTGAACAAACTCTTGGTCATACACCTCAATCAGCTAGAAGGTCTATAAATTTATTATTAAATGATTGGCAAAATAGAGGTGTCTTACTATGGTCAACATTTACTACAGCAGTAACAGTATCAACAAGTGTCACATCTTATGATTTAGCAGATTCAGTAAATGATGCATTAATAATTACAGTTAAAGCAAGTGCTGCTGCAACAGAAACACAATTAACAAGAATATCATTTGAAGAATATAATGTATTACCTAATAAGTCACAAACAGGTAGACCAACACAATATGCTATAAAAAGAAATGTAGATAAACCTACAGTATTTTTATATCCTATACCTAATAATAGTACAGAAATATTAACAATAGAAGCAATAAGACAATTACAAGATGTAAATAAGTCTGCAGAACAAAATGCAGACATACCAAAAAGATTTTTACCTTGTTTAACTTATGGACTTGCACATCAATTAGCACAAAAAAGACCAGGTGTTCCTGATGCAAGAGTAGCTATGTTAAAAGCAAGTTATGAAGAAACATTTAAAAGAGCTATGGAAGAAGATAAAGAAAGAGCAAGTATTTATTTTAAACCTAAATTAGGATATGTTTAATGTCTAGAAGAAGTACAAAAGCAAAAGCAATGTGTGATTCATGTTCATTTGTTTATGACATGAGAGTTATGAAATTAAACAGTTATGATATGCTAGTATGCCCTGAATGTTTTGAAGGTAATTATGATTTAAAAAACCACCCACAAAATAAAGCTGCTGATGTAAGAGATGATACAATAGTTCCTAACGCAAGACCAGATATAGGTGGTAGAAATATAATATGGGAAGCAGCTAATATTACATGGAATGATATTCCAGAACCAGACACTAGAAAATGGGGTACAGTATGAGTGATTTAACAGGTAAATTAATTAATTCGACATATAAAAAATTATTACAAATAGAAACATCTGGTAATGAAGGAGCTGATGGAACTTTAAGAAAAATACAAACAGGTGATGGAACAAGTATTGCTTTAAAAATAGCAACAAGTGCTGTTGAAGTATCAGGTAATTTAGGTGTTACTAATAATGCTTCTGTAGCAGGAGATTTACAAGTAACAAATAAAGTATGTGCTTCTGCTTTTTATGGTGATGGCTCTAATCTTACAGGTGTTACTATGTCTGTTGGAGGTAATATATCTGTTGGTAATGCAACAGTAGGTGGTAATCTTTATGTTAGTGGAACTACTACAGTTGTGGGAGCAACACATTTACAAAGTTCATTAAGTATAGCAGCAAATACATCAATAGGTGGTAATCTAAATGTATTAGGCACAGCTACAGTATCTGGAGAAACAGGTTTTCTTGGAGCAGTTAGAGTTTCAGGTAATACAACAATAGGTGGTACATTATCTGTAAATGGGGCAGTTAATTTAGCTTCTACCTTAACAGTAGCAGGTAAAGCAGAATTTGATGATGATGTATGTGTTTCAGGTAATACAGTATTAGTAGGTAATTTAGCAGTTGGAGGAACAGCTACAGTTGCAGGTAATGCTTCAGTAGGTGGTACATTAACTGTAGGTGGAGCAACACATCTTGCATCAACTTTAACAGTAGCAGGTAATACAACTTTAACTGGAACTCTTGGTGTAGGTGGTGCTGTTAATCTTGCAAGTACAGCAACAGTAGAAGGTGCAACACATTTACAAAGTACAGTATCAGTTGGAGGAGCTGCTACTTTTGCAAGTACTGCAACAGTATCAGGAGATGCTACATTTAAAACAAATGTATCTGTATCTGGTAATGTTAATATAGGTGGAACAGCTACAATAGCAAGTAATGCATCTATTGGAGGAACTTTATCTGTTGGAGGTGCAACACATTTAGCATCTACTCTTACAGTTGCAGGTAATACAACTCTTACTGGAAATTTAAATGTAGGTGGTACAGTTACTATAGCAGGAGCAAATGTACAAGCTGCAAATGCTAAAGTATGTGCTAGTGCTTTTTATGGTGATGGTGCTAATTTAACAAACGTACCTACAGGAGCTATATCAGGTAATATATCAGTATCTAATGCTGTTGTTGGAGGAACATTACAAGTATCTTCTACAGCTACTATCATAGGTGCTACTCATTTACAAAGTACATTAAGTGTTGCAAGTAATGCAGTTATAGGTGGAACAGCTACTATAGCAGGAGCTGTATCTTTAGGAAGTACATTAGATGTATCAGGTAATACATCAATAGGTGGTACATCTAATATTACAGGTAAAGCAGAGTTTGAAGATGATGTATCAGTAAGTGGTAATGTTGCGATTGGAGGTACAACAACAATAACAGGTGCAGTATCTCTTGGTAGTACATTAGATGTTAATAGTAATGCATCTATAGGTGGTACAGCAGTTATTACTGGTAAGGCAGAATTTGATGATGATGTATGTGTTTCAGGTAATTCAATATTAGTAGGTAATCTTGCTGTAGGGGGTACAACTACTATTACAGGTAATGTATCATTAGGAGGAACATTAGATGTTAATAGTAATACATCTATAGGAGGTACTGCAGTTATAACTGGTAAAGCAGAATTTGATAATGATGTTTGCGTATCAGGAAATACAATATTAGTAGGTAATCTTCAAGTAGGTGGTACATGTACAATAGTAGGTAATACTACTCTTACTGGTAATTTAGGTGTAGGTGGAACTGTAACAGTAGCAGGAGCAGTACATTTACAAGATGCAGTAAGTATAGCAAGTACATTAGTTGTTGGAGCTAAAGCTGAATTTGATGATGATGTTTGTGTATCTGGAAATACAACTCTTGTAGGTAATTTAACAGTTGGTGGTACAGCTACTATTACAGGCAATACAACTATAACTGGTAATTTAGGAGTAGGTGGAACTTTTAGAGTATCTACTAATACTTCATTAGAAGGAACATTAGTTGTTGGTGGTAAAGCAGAATTTGATGGAGATGTTTGTATATCAGGTAATTCACAATTAGTAGGTACTGCTAAAATTACAGGTGCTACAACAATAACAGGTAATTCAGGATTTTTAGGTACTGTTAGAGTATCAGGTAATACTTCATTAGAAGGACAATTACAATTAACAAAAAGTGCAGCAGCAGTTGTATGTGCAACAGCTATTAATGGTGTAGCTTCAGTATCATTAAACTTTGGTGCATGTCAAAACTTTAGTACAACAGTTACTGCAGCTCATACTTTAGCTCAACCTATAGGATGTAGAACAGGACAAACAGGAAGTATATTTATGGTACAAAGTGGAGGAAGTGGAACTATGGCATATCATGCAGATTTTAAATTTATAGGTGGTACAGACCCAACCTTATCAACAGGAGATGGTGCAGTAGATAGATTAGATTATATTATAGTATCAGCATCTAGTGATGGAGTTGGAGGAGATATTCAAATGGTAATTTCACAGGCATACGCATAATGGGAGTATTTCAAAATCATTTAATGGGAGCAGCAGCAGCAGCAAGTGCAGGTGGTGGAGCATTTTATTCACATCAGATAGAACAGTCAGCTAGATTTGATAGAGCTAGTGAAAGTTATTTAAATAGAAATTTTACAAGTGCAGGTAATTTAAAAGTATTTACATATTCTGTATGGGTAAAATTATCATCAGAAAGTGATTCTAATTATGGTCAGTCTATAGTAACAGGAAGCTCTAATAATAATACCATAGCTTTTTATTTAGGTTATTGGTACATACAAAGAAGTAATAATTTATTTGGAAGTTCAAGTGGACCTATTTATAGAGATTATAGTTCTTGGATGCATATAGTTGTAGCTTTTGATATAGATAATGGAACTAATGCTGAAAAAATTAGAGTATATGTAAATGGAACAGAAGTTACAACTTGGGGAACAGACCAACGAAGTAGTTTATCTGGTGATTCAACTTTTAATACAGGACAAAATTATATAGGTAAAACTACACAAAATACAGCTACTGCTTTTGATGGTTATATGGCAGAATTTGTATTTATTGATGGGCAACAACTTGCACCAACTTCTTTTGGTGAAACAAAAAATGGTGTGTGGATACCTGTAGACCCAAGTGGTTTAACATTTGGAAGTAATGGGTATCATCTTAAATTTGAAAATGCAAGTGATTTAGGTAATGATAGTTCAGGGAATAATAATGATTTTACAGCAAATAACATGGGTACAGACCATCAAGTTTCTGATAGCCCAACATTTGGGAGTTAATTAATATGGCAAGTAGTGGAAATTTTTGTACAATGAATCAAGTAGACCCTGGTGTATTTCAAACTATAACAGGAGGAGGATTAATAGTAGGTGGCACAGGTTCTTCTACAGCAGACCAAGCTAAAAGAGGAGCAACTTTTTATGTAAATAGTGGTAAATGGTATTGGGAAGTAAGACAAACAGTAGGAGGTTCTTCTTATGGAGAAGTAGGAATATCAGTAGGAAGTGCAGGAACAGCAACACCTACAGCTAATTCAGGTTTTTCTGAAGGTCTTGTATATCAATCTATAGCAGGTACATTAACAGCAACAGCAGCAGGATATGTAGGATTAGGTACAATAACTACTACATCAACTGGTGTAAGTGCTATTTCAAGTAATCAAGTTATTAATATAGCTTTAGATATGGATAATAGAAAATTATTTTTTGGTTTAGATGGAACATATTTTAATTCTGGAGACCCTGCAAATGGAACTAATCCACAATTTAGTTGGACTACTGATACATTTGTAACACCTACTTCAAAAAATTATGCAGCAAATAGACCTTCTCATTATAACTTTGGACAGGATTCTACATTTGGTGGAAATGAAACAGCAGGAGGTAATGCAGATGGTAATAGTCATGGAGATTTTCATAGTAGTGTTCCCACAGGGTTCTTGTCATTATGTTCTTCAAACCTTTCAATTAGTGATGACATAGACCCTGCACAAACTGATGATGATTATATAGGTGGTAAACAATTTAATACAATTCTTTATACTGGCACAGGTTCTAGTAATGCATTAACAGGATTAGGATTTCAACCAGATTTAGTTTGGGTTAAAAGAAGAAATGGTTCAGCAGACCATAAATTAACAGATTCAACAAGAGGTGTTACAAAATCATTAGAGCCAAATGATACTACTAATGAAGCAACAGATACAAATGGTTTAACAGCTTTTGGTAGTGATGGTTTTACAGTAGGTTCTGATGCTGCTTATAATAATAGTAGTGATACTTATGTTGCTTGGGCTTGGAGATGTGCAGGAGGAACGACAGCTACAAATAGTGAAGGTAATCATGATTGCACTTTACAAGCAAATGCAAAAGCAGGATTTAGTATAATGACATTAGCTAACTATACAAGTGCTAGTGGAGTTACTTTAGGACATGGGCTTGATACAGCACCTTCTTTCTATATGCATAAACCTTTAGGTAACACAAAACCTTGGCATGTATATCATTCTGGTATAGGTGCAACAAAAGCCATGATATGGAATACAACTGCATCAGCAGCAACAGCAATAGGATATTGGGCTAATACAGCACCAACTGCTGATGTATTAAGTTTAGGAAATACATTTGCAGGAACTGGTAATGGAATAGTATATGCGTGGTCAGAGATTGAAGGTTATAGTAAATTTTCAAGCTATGTTGGAAATGGTGATGCTAATGGACCATTTGTCTATACAGGTTTTAGACCTAGATTTTTAATAATAAAAGCAGCAGATTCAGCACAGACTTGGTTTATGTATGATACTGAAAGGTCAACATTTAATCCTGTAAATAGATATTTATATGGTCAAAGAGATTTATCAGAAGATACAGCAGGTTCAATAAATATAGACTTTTTAGCATCTGGATTTAAAATCAGGAATAGTAGGTCTGATACAAATACAAGTGGAGATACATACCTTTCTATGTGTTGGGGTGACGTTCCATTTAAATATAGTAATATTTTTTAGGAGATAATAATATGTGGGCTTATATAAAGGATAACAAACTAGAACAATTATATCAAAGACCAAAATCTATTATGTTAAATAATGTTCGTTATCCATCTAATATGTTTACAAAATATACAGATAATGAAAAAGCTGCTATAGGAATATATCCTGTAGAAGATAGTGGTACAAAAGGAGATGATAAATTTGAATATACTTCACAAGCTACATATACTTGGAGTGCTTCTAATAAAAAAGTAACAACATCTTATACTATAACAGCAAAGTCTTTAGTTGATGTAGAAAATAAAGATGATTCTGGTAATAATATATTAGATTATAAAGGTAATAAAACTTATACTTATGGTTTAAAAACACAAGCTAAAGAAAAAGCTAAACAACAAGCTAATGGTTATATATCTAGATTTAATTGGTTAGTAGAAAGATTAGCTTATGATAGTAGTAAAACTATACCAAGTGTTGTTACAACATATGTAGCAGCCATTAGAACTGATTGTGCTGAAATAGAAACTGCAATAGATAATGCTAGTGATATGACAGCTTTTAAAGCTCTTTATCAAGATATATATAATTATGATAGTGATGGAGAAATTGAATCAGTTAAAACAATAGCAAGAATAAACAGATGGAGTGATGATTATGATGTTAAAACGTATATTAGGTAGATATAAAAGAAAAATAAAAAGATTATATATAAAAATTAAAAAAAGATTATTTGGTAAACTTTGTAAGTGTGACGATTAATGAAGTATTTAGGATATTCAATTATATTTCATATATTATTTTTATTACTATCATATTGTGTAGTAGCAAATGAAATTATAACTAGAACACTTACAATGAATTATACTTGTTCAGCTAGAAATTTTGCAGTTAGTGATTTAAATAATAGATTAAATCTTACTAGAACAGCTTTTTCAGTAACTTCTAATAATAGTCTTATAGAATTATATACAAATAAACAAAAAGGTGATTGGTTAATCATGATAACAGGAACAGACAAAATCACTTGTGGTCTCATGGGTGGTAAACAAGAATTTATATTTGAATAGGAGAAATAAATGGTAGCATCATATACAAGTAGATTAAGATTAGTAAAACAAGGAGATGGAGATAATCCAAATACTTGGGGTACTGTATTAAATGATGGCATGATAAGTTTAGTAGATGATGCTATTGCAGGATATACTACAGTAGAAATAGGAGCTAATGCTACAGTAACATTATCAGCAGTAGATGGTGCAAGTGATGTACCACGTAATGCTTTTATTGAATTTAAAGGTTCAGTAGGTGGAACAAATACTACAATAACAATGATAGTACCTGCTCAATCTAAAAGTTATGTTATTAATAATAAAGTATCTGCTAATACAACTGCAAGTGATATAGTTAAAATAAAAACAGCTAGTGGTACAGGATATGATGTTCCTTTTGGAGCAATAGGATTAGTTATCTGTGATGGTACAAGTGTATTTGCAACTAATGTTAAAGGACAAGGATTTGGTACAGCAGCTTCTGCAGATATAGGAACAGGTGGAGAAAATGTACCTAAAGTATCTGTAGCAGATTTAAGATATGTAAGAACATCAGTAACAACTGATACAACTATTAGAGGTAATATAACATATGAAGCAGGTTCTTTAAAAGTAGGAACATCTGCTAGAGCTTATAGTCCTATAGTAACTGTAACAGATGCTGCATGTATAAGTGTAAACTTTGCATTAGGTAATAACTTTTTAGTTACTCTTGGTGGTAATAGAACATTAAAAGCTCCTGCTAATTGTACTGCAGGTCAAACAGGAAACTTTTATGTAATACAAGATAGTTCAGGTTCACGTACATTATCTTATAATTCAGCATGGCAGTTTGTATCTGCAGCAGCACCTACATTAAGTACAGGTGCAAGTGATGTAGATATGTTAGTATATAGTGCAAGAAGTGCAACAACAATAGATTCAGTATTATTAAAAAACTTTGATAGGTAAAAATGTCATCTAGTTCTAAATTAGTAAAGATGGATTTTAAAGCAGGAATCCATAGAGAATCAACTCAATATGCAGAAGCAGGTGCATGGTATAATGTTGATAAAGTACGTTTTAGAGCAGGTAAACCAGAAAATATAGGTGGCTATGAAACTAAAGTATCTGCTTCATTTAATGGTGCAGGTAGAGATTTAATTACATGGTCTGATAATGACCAATTTAAAAGAGCAGCTTTTGGTACTGCTCAAATGTTATATGAACATAATGGTGACCAGATATTTGATATTACTCCTGTATCTGCAAGTGTTACTTTAGCAAGTGCTTTTACTTGTGCTATTAGCTCTAATACAGTAACAGTATCTGCAACAGCTCATGGTAGAGCAACAGGTGATTTTGTTTTTTTTACAAGTTCTACTACGATTGGTGGTAATATTTTATTAGGAACAACAACATATCCTGTAAGTGTTATTAATGCAAATACATTTGCTTTATCAGTAGCTACTACATCTAGTGCTGCTCAATCATCTGCAGGTAGTGGTACTATACATTATTTATTAGCTAGTGGTATAGATAATGCTGCAACAGGTTTAGGTTATGGAGCTGCTTCTTATAATGCAGGTGTAAGTACAGCAGGAGCTAGAGGATGGAATAGTCCTACATCTGTAGGAGCTAGTGATTTTGCTAGTCAAATAACACAATGGAGTTTAGATAACTGGGGTGAAGATGTAGTTGCAAATAGAAGAGGTAGCTCTATTTATCATTTTGATACAGATGCATCAACAAGTCCTGTAAGAGCTGTATTAGTTTCAGGTGCTACAAGTTCAACTCCATTAAAAGTAAACTCTGTTATTGTTTCACCTAATGATAGACATTTAGTTTGTTTAGGAGCAAATCAATTTAATACAACTGCTAACCCTAATGGAACCTTTGAACCTATGTTAGTTAAGTGGTCTAATCAAGAAGACTTTACTAACTGGGTTCCTTCATTAAGTTCTACAGCAGGAGAAAATATATTAACAGATGGTACAGAAATAATAGGTGGAGTAAGAAGTAGAAATGCTATTAACATATGGACAGATAATTCATTATGGACTATGACTTTTGTTGGACCACCTTTTACATTTCAGTTTCAACAGTTAGGTAGTAATTGTGGATTAATAGCACCACATGCTGCAGTTGATTATGATGGTGTAACAGTATGGATGGGATATGATAACTTTTATATGTTTGATGGACAAGTTAAAAATTTAGATTGTACTGTAAGAAGATTTATATTTGATAGATTAAATAAAGACCAAAAAGATAAAATATTTTGTGGAATTAATTCTGAATTTAAAGAAGTTATATGGTTATATCCTTCTACAAATTCAACTGAATGTGATAGCTATGTTATTTATTCTCCAAGTGAAGGTTACTGGACATATGGTTCTAGTATTTTTACAACCTTTGCAGATAAACATGTATTTGGAAATACAATAACAACAGGAACAAAAGGTACTGCTAATAATTTATATAACAATGAACCTGATGGAATGTATACAGAAGATGGTATAGCACAATCTTCTTTTATAGAGTCAGCAGATTTTGATATAGCAAATGGTAATGAAATTATGTTTTTATCTAGAGTAATACCAGACTTTACATTAAATGATGGTAGTTTAACTTTTTCAATTAAAACAAAAGATTTTCCTGAAAGTTCAACAGCTAGAGAAAAACCACAACCACCACATACAGTTACAAATAGTACGACTAAAATAGATATGAGAGCAAGAGGAAGGCAAGGGAGAGTGAGAGTATCTTGTAATTCAGCTAATACAAGTTGGAGATGGGGTTCAGTTCGTTTAGCAATGCAACCAGATGGTAGAAGATAATGGCACAACAGTATCCTCTTATACCTAAATTATATGGTTATCAAATGCAAGATAATGAAGAATTAAGACAGCTATATATATTAATTGAAAAATGGGGTTCTACTTTAGTTAATGAATTAAATACTAGAGATATACAAGTAGATAGTAGACCATCAACAAAAATATATACAGTTACTACTGTTACTAATATTACAAATCCACAAGCAGGAGATATAGCTTATTCAGCATCAACTGGTAAATTTAAAGGATATGTAAGTTTAGCTTCTGAAACATCATGGCATGATTTAAATTAATGACTGATAATATAATTATATTTCCTAAAGATAAAATAATACAAGAAGAAAATAATATTATAAGTAAAGAAGATATTTTAAAACAACAAGAACAAATTATGTTACAACAACAAGAAATTATAAAACAAAAAGAAGAAATAATAAAGATAATAAATGACTGATAAAAAATATTTTGATTATGTTTACAATAGTACCTTTTTAGGTAATTTAAATACAGGACAAACTGTATTACCTAATCATTTTTCTTTACAACAAAAGGTAGAACCTATGGCAAACTCTCAAAAAATAGTGTATAATAGTAGTAACTTCATAGCAAACAATACAAAACCACAATCTAACTATATGAATCCAAGAGGAATAACAAATGATAAATCCTAATGCCCTTCCACAGTCTGCAACTGTTCAAGATTTTCAAAATTTTGGAGATGATTTAAATAGTACAGATTATAATGATACCCTTAATGCAATGCGATATATGCAAGCACAACAACAACCAACAGGTGGATTAAATAGGTTACCTCAAGTAACAGTTCCTATGCAAGAAGGTGGTATGATGGAAGAAGCTATGATGCAAGAAGAACAAATGCCAGAACAAGCTCCTATGAATCCAGAAGAAGCTATGTTAATGGAACAGGTAGAACAACAAGACCCAAGACAACCTAATCCTGAAGCTATGGCTATGGCACAAGAAGTAGCTAGTTATGGTAGAGGTGGAGATAAATTAATATTACATGTTAGACCTGATGAATTACAAGGTTTATCTTCTATGCTTACTATTACTATTAATCCAGAAACAGGTATGCCAGAAGCTTTCTTAAAAGGATTAAGAAGAGCTGTAAGTAGGGTAACAAAGTCAAAAGCATTTAAAACATTAGCACCTATTGCATTAGCTATAGCTGCTCCATATGCAGGTGCTTATATGGGATTTGGAGTTCCTACTGCTGCTTCAGGTTTAAGTTTAAAAGCAAAAGTAGCTGCTATGAATCCATACTTTTTTGGTGGTTCAACAGGTGTTGGTTCTCTTGTAGGTAATATATTAGCAGGTAAAAGTTTTTCAGATTCTGCAAAAGCTGCAGCAATAACTGGTGGAACTGCAGGTGTTTTAAGAGGTGTATCTAATAAAATGGCAGGTAAAACATTTATGGGTGGAACTCCTGAAGGAACAGCATCTATGGATTATCAAACTATACAATCAGAACCTTTAAAACAACAAATACAACAAGATGCTTTAGCTCAAAAAAATGTTTTTACAGGTAATCAATATGTTCCTGTAGATGCTAAAACTGCAGTTGATTCAACAGCATTAAGTAAGTTAGATACTGCAGCTTCAGATAAAATATTAAGTGATTTTCAAGCTAAAATAGCAGATAGTCAAACAAGTGATTTAGCTAAACAATTTGCTATAAAAGACTCTCCTAATTTATTTGAGAGAGGAATTGCAAAAGCAGGAGAAGCTTTACCTGAGTCTGTAAAAAAGATAGGTAGTGCTATAGGTCAAGATTTTAATCCTTTTACTAAACAAGGAGCTATGAATTTATTAACAAAAGGAGCTACTGCAGATTTAGGAGCATCAGTTGTTGAATCACAAAATATGGCAGATAAAATTAACCAACAAGCAGAAGATGAATTACAAAATATGGGTTATACTATTACTGGTTATGGTACACAAAAAGTTATTACAGACCCAAGTGGAGTTACGTTACCTGCAACACTTACAGCACAACAAATTTTAGATAGAGCAGTAGGTGGTGGTTCTTTTCAATTTGCACCTAAAACTACATATGTAGAAACTAAAGAAGGTGGATTAATTAATTTAGCTGCAGGTGGTGAGTTTAGTGGTATGGTTCCTGGTCAAGGTGGTGGTATGGATGATAATGTATATATGCCAATTAAAGAAGGTAGAGAACAAGTAGGAACATTAGCAGTAAGTCCTACAGAATATGTAGTAGATAGTTATACAATGGCAGCATTAGGTGATGGTAATCCTGAAGAAGGAGCAAAAGTTATGGATAAAACAATTAAACAAATTAGAGAAAAAGCATTTGGTAATACAAAGCAACCTAACGAAATAGATGGTTTAGCTGCTTTAAAACCAATGGTACAAGGAGTATAGAATGGCAATATTATCTTCATTATTTGGAGCACAGCAACAACAACCTGCAGTAGGTGGACAACCAATAGCAGTTTCAGAAATACCTAAACAATTACAACCTTATTATTCAGATATATTAAGTAAAGCTCAAGCACTATATGATAAAAGAACAGAAGAAGGTTTTGTTCCTTATGAAGGTCCAACGATTGCACAATTTACTCCAGAACAACAACAAACATTTACAGGTATAGCAGGTTTGCAGGGACAGGTTGCACCTAAATTTGCAGAAGCAGAACAATTAACTAGAGATGCTGCAGCAGGTATTACAGGTGCACAGATACAAGAAGCTATGTCACCATATCAACAAGCTGTTGTAGACATAGAAAAAAGAGAAGCACAAAAAGCTTTTGAACAAAATGTATTACCTAAAGTTAGAGCAGCACAAGTAGCTAAAGGTTCTTTTGGTGGTACAAGAGGTACGTTACTAGAAGCACAATCATTAGCAGACCAACAAAAAATGTTAGCTGATATACAAGCTAAAGGTAGTGCTGCAGCTTTTGCAGATGCAAGAAAAGCATTAGAAGCTGAAAGAGTTAGACAAGGACAAGGTGCTACACAATTAGCTAATATTGCACCACAAGCATTTAAAACAGGTCTAGCAGAATTAGGTGCTCAACAATCTGTAGGTGAAATAAAACAAGCACAAACACAAACTGCATTAGATGAAGCATATAGACAATTCTTACAAGAGAGAGAACAACCTTATACAGATATGCAAAAGTATCAAGCAGTAGTAACAGGTGCTCCATTAACTACAACACAGTTTGCAGCTCCTCCACCTCCACAACCTAGTTTAGGTCAACAGCTTATAGGTGGATTAGCAGGTATAGGTAGCTTATATGGAACCTTTACTGGTAAACCTATATTTGGTCAACCCACTAAAAGTAAAACTGGTGGTGGTATTGCAGGATTAGTTAAGAGAGCTGTACCAGGTCAAATAGGACTACCTCAATTAACTGATATGATAAATCAACCAACAGGAACTTATTCATTAGATGCTTTAGGTAGAGCAGGTTTACAAGCAACTATAGATGCTCAGAATAGAAGACAAAAAGTTTTAAGTGATATAGGAGAAATAACACAAGAAGATATAGCAGCTAAACAAAAAGCTTTAGTAGACCCACAGTTTAGTAGAGAACAAAATTTACTTCAAGCTATAATGAAAGCTGTTTATTCACCAGAGGTTACTGAAGCAGGTTCTGGAGCAGGAAAAGTTTTAGCAGGTATAGGTAAAACAGCAGAAGATTTTAAAGAAACAGAAGATGCAGCTAAAGCAAAAAGACTTGCAGCAGGTACTGATATTAGACAATTAAGAATGAATTTATTAGATGCACAATCTAAAGGTGATTTAGAAGCAATAACAAAAATTACAGACCAGATAAATAAACTACAAACTATTGAAGCTTCTAAAAAATCAGCTACATCTTTTGAAGCAAAGGGTGGTTTATCCACAAATGATATTGAAAAAATAACAGCAGGTTATGGAAAGTTAGATGCAGTATCTGATGGTCAAGGAGGTTATATTTTTGAAGGAGAAAATAGACCCATAGTTAATGCAGGTCAAAAAATATTTAGTGCAGCAAGAACTCATTTTAATAAAACAGACGAACCTTTTTCTAAAACTATTAATGTACCTGATGGAAAAGGAGGAAAAAAAGCTGTTACAATTACATTATCAAAAGATGAGGTTGGTTTATCTAAAGGAGAAAATTTAAATTTATTATCACAAAAAAGACAAACAGGTAAACTTAAAAGTGTAGAGACAGAAATACTTAGCAGAATATTTGATTTATTTGATAATGAAGGTGTTATATTAAAAAAGAGTGAAGAAAAAAATGTTAATAAGGGAAATAGAAGTAAATATATTAATACACCTAGTTAGGAATAAATATGTCTAATTTAAAAACTTCTTTAAGTCCTACATCTCAAACCTTTATAGAAATGAGTGATGCTATTAATGAAGGTTTTAAAAAAGGAATATTAAAAAATGATGCAGATGCTGAATCATATATTATAGATATGGGTTTTGAGCCTGAAGATTTTTTAGAAGCTAATAATGAATATATAAAATTACAAGCTGAAGGTAGAGACCCTAGAAAAGTAGGTATAGCAGAAGGTATAGGTAAAGCTGTTGTAAAAGGTACAATAGATTTAGGTACTGAATTAGTTGATAAAGCAGAAAAAATAACACCTAATTTTATTACTAATACTGCTAAAAAAGTAGCTGATAAAGTAGGAGATAAAACTCCTGACTCTGTAAAAGATTGGATACAAGGTTACTCAGACCCTTACTATGGAAAAGGTAAAGCACAAGTAATAGGTGAAATAGGAGAAGATGTATCACAAGGTTTAGGTGCTGTTGTTGCATTACGTAAAGCAATAGCTAAACCAAAAGGAGCAGTTAAAGATGTAAAACAAATTGCTAAGAGTGCAGATAATATTATTAAAAAAGTTCCACGTTTATTTACAAAAGATAGAATAAAAAAAGCTGCTAAAGATACTGTAGTAGATTCTGTAGCATTAACATTAGCTTTTAATCCTGAAGAAGCTACATTAGATAATCTATCAAAAGCATTTCCTAAAACATTTGCTCCTGCAAAACCTTTCTTAGATAGAATAGCAGTAGACCCTGATGACCCTGCAGCATTACAATATCTTAATACATTTGCTCAAGAATTAGTTACTGCAGGTATATTTGAATCAGCTATACTTGGTCTTAAAGTTCTTAAAGATGGAGCAAGTTTATTTAAAAAACAAAAAGCAATAGATGATGGAGCAACTGCACCTGTTCAAGTTACAAAAGAAGAAGGTCCTGATACTTTAGAGAATCAAGCTAATCGTGAAAAAGTTACCTCTAATGATGTTATAGAAGATGTGCAAGAAGATTATATACAAGAAATAAAAGTTACTAAACCTGTTGAGTCTTTATCAGAAGAAACAATAACAACACAAAAGTATGATGTTAATAAAAAAAGTTTTATACCTGATAAAATAAAAGAATTATTTTACTCAGCAAAAGGTATGACTGAAGATGCGTATGGTTTATTTCTTGTAAAAAAAGCACAACCTAAAGTATTTCAAAGACAAACTGCATTAAATGTAAAAAATTTTAATAAAGTTTTAAAAGAAGAATATAAAGTAAAAGACTTTGAAAGTTTACCTGTTGATTTAAAACAAAAGATAAATAGAACTTTAGTATTAGATGAAGATATTCCTGAATTTATATCTCTTAAAAAACAAAATGTAGAACAAGCTATACCTGAAGCTAAAATAAAAGTTGAAAAAGAAATAGCTAACAAAAATGCTAATAGAATAAAAGAAGGTAAAAAACCTATAAAGGTTAATAAAAAAGTTTTTAATCAAAAAGTAAAAATAGAAGCAGAAGAATTAGGTGATTCAAGAACAAGAGATTTTTTTAGAAATCAACAACAAGAATTACTATCTTCTTTTCAACCTAAAACAAGAGAAGCTATTAAAACTATTCGTAATCATATAGATGATAGTTCTAATTATTTAAAAAACTCTGGTACATTAGGACAAAGACTTAGTGGTGTTTTTGGAAAAAGAAATAAATTTTATATGCAACGTAGTTATAATTTTTTTGATAGTCCAGAAATATCAAGAAAATTAAATAAAGCATTAAAAATATCAAATGAAATATTATCAGGTAAAAAAGTATCACCTAAAGTTATAAAAGAATATCAAACTGAAATTACTAAAATAGAAAACTTTAAAAATTATATAGCAGATATTGTAGGTACTACTGATAATAGAATATTAGCTGCTGTTGCAAAAGATTTTATAGGTACTTTACCAGATAAAGATGCTATTGAAGGAGCTATTAATGGTATTTTTAATCAGTTTCAAAAAAATTATGTAGGTGCTACACCTGCAAATGTATTAAAGAAAAGAACATTAGCATCAAAAGAATTACAAGATTTATGGTCTATGGAAACAAATCCTATAGCTCGTTATCAAAAAACTATGAGACCTTTAGGAGAGGTAGTTGCTCAAGTTAAATTTTTAAAAAGTTTAAGAGATGATGGTTTATCTAAAGGTTATTTAGTTCCTGGAAAAAAAGTTCCATTAGGAAGAAAAGCTAGAAAAGAAGGTGTATCTGAACCCACAATTCCTTTAAAAGAACAAGCAGATGAAATATCAGGTTTAGGAGATGAATTTGATATTGATGAATTTGCAGATAATATTTATGATGAAGTAGGTAGTTTACAACATTTAGGTAAAGGTAGAGTGGGAAGAGAAATAACTCCTCAAATAGGTGGACTAAGATTACCTCGTTCTATTAGAAGTCCTTTAGAGGGTATATTTGCAGATACTGCTTTTGCTAGAGGTATAACTCATGGTTTAGATTCTATGAGACCTGGTAATGATGATTTAAATAATATATGGAAAGGTAGTATTTCAGGATTTAAACTTGTTGGTGAATTAGGTAAAACTATTTTTTCACCTATAACACAAGTTGTAAACTTTATTGGTAATGCAAATTTTGCTATGGCTCTTGGTGCTATTAATCCTTTAGGAATGGTAAGAACTATAAGAAGATTATCTACTATAACTAGAGGACAAGACTATGAAGATTGGTTTAGAAATAAAGCAGAATTAGGTTTAATAGACCAAAGTATAAGAGGAGAACAATTAAAAGATTATTTAGAATTAGCAGGTAAAAGTCTAGCTTATAAAGATGCAGACAAAACTATGTTAGCAAAAGGTTTACAAGCTATCTTATATCCTGTTAAAGCAACAGCAAAAGGTTTAAGTAAAGTTTATGAATTATCAGATACATTATGGAGATTAGGTATTTATGATAGTCTAAGAAGTAATGCTAGGAGAACAATTCAAAGACATTTAACTGATATGCCAACTGCTAATAATAAAAGTGTTGAAGAGGTAATTGACTCTTTTATAGCACAACGTGTTAGAACTCGTATGCCAAATTGGAGTTATGTTCCAAAAGCTATTAGACAATTAAGAGGATTACCTTTAGGTACTTTTCCTTCTTGGGCAGTAGAAATAATACGAACATCTAAAAATCAACTTATTGGTATAGGAAAAGATATATCAGGTTCTAGTGTTAATGATTTAGCTAGAGCAGCAGGTTATAAAAATGCTGAAGATATGTTAGCAAGAACAGGGTATGATATAAAAAAACCTAAAGTTATGTCATCATTAGAATCAAAAGGTTTATTTGGTTTAGGAGCAACTATAGCTTTAGGATTAGGTTATGATGCTTTATCTGTGCAGTCTCAAACTTCTTATAATGTAACAGGACCTCAAATGGATGCATTAAGTAGAATGACTGATTATTATTCAACTGCTCCTAAAATAATAGTTAAACCTGTTGAGTATAGAACAGTTAGAACACCAGGTCGTATGGCAGAAAAACAAATTGTATATTCTTATAGAGACCCATCAAGAATTGATATATGGCAATCTTATAAAAATGCTGTTAGACAAATAATTAGAACACAAAAATTAGGTGATAGAATTAGTGATGCAGAATATAATACAATGATGGCTAAAGTTGCTCTTGATTTTTTTGCTCCCTTTATAGATGTAGGTATAGGTATAGAAGGTTTAACAGATTTAATTAAATTTGGAAGTGCTGACTTAGTTGCTGAAGGCTCTGGTAAAAGAGAAGCAGCAGAATTTTGGGAGAAAACACTTGGACCTAATGCAGCATTTAGTCCAGGATTTTTAACAGAAGTAACAGTTTATGCTAGGGCATTAGAGAATGAGAAAAGACAAAAAGAATTAAATAATGTTATTAATGTTTGGGATTGGAATGGTAAAGAGTTTGTTAATAGAAGAAAAGAAGAACCAAAAGGAACAGTTAAAGGTAGACTAAGACCTAGTAAATATGAAGCAACATCTTTTTTTACAGATGGTATGACAAAAGATTCTTTTTATGGTTTATTAGGATTAAGAACAAAAGAATTTAACGTAATGGATGCTGTTCAATTTAAATTAGCTCCTTTATATCAAGCTAAAAATAATGCTAAAAATGAATTTACAAAAACAGTTTTTAAATATAAAGAAAGAACTTTTAATGAGGATACTTTTGTTCAGATGTATAAAGATGCTTTAGAAAAAAGTTATCAAGCAGATAAAAAATTATTTTATTTAACAAGAGATTTTAGAAAATTACTAATGACTGAAAAAGAAATAGCAGAAGCTGTTAGTAAAAATTTAAAAACAGGTAATGTAAAAGAACAGGCTATAACTAGACTACTTAAAGGTAAGTATGATAATAATCAATTATTATTATCTACAAAATCTAATGAAAAATTAGTAGAAAGAATAGGAGATTTAAAAGTTGATATGTCTCCAGGTTCTTCATTACGTACTAAACTAGAAAATGTTCATAAAGAATATACAAATAAAAAATTTTAGGAGATAAACAATGGCAGATATGACAATGATATGGAACGCAATACTAACAATGGCTATAGGTGGATTTCTATGGTGGATACGTTCTACATCTGCTGCTATTATTAAAGTAAAAGAAGAAGCTGCAGAATCTAGAGAAAAGATGGCTCTTATGTATGCTACTAAAGAAGATGTAAAAGATGATATGCAACAACTCTTACAAAGATTTGATAGACTAGAAAGTAAGATAGATGATATGATAAGAAGACAATCTAATAAATAAAGGAGAATACAATGAATATGAAAGAAAAACAAAGAAGATTAATGGAAGTAGGTAGAAAAGGTGGTTTATCTACAACTATTGATGCTGCAAAGACAAGAAAAATGAAAACTTTTAAAGATAAAAAAGGAATAGAAAAAGCTGCTGTGACTAAAGAAGATATGCAAAAAGCAGGTTTTACATCTTTTGGTAGAGAATCTTTAAGAAAATATTTAATGGGTATAAGACCTAATAAAGAAATTAAAAAGAAAACACCAATAATTAAAAAGAAAAAAAAACCAATATTTGATGAGCCTATGGCTATGTCTAAAAAAGGAGGACCAATAAGTAAAGCTAAAAAAGGTGGAAAAGTCTACAACAGAAAAAATGGTGGAGACTTAATGGTAGCTTCTTCTTACAAAGGTTTATAATAATGAATAAAAGATGGAATTATTTTTCTGAAGATGAATTAAGATGTAGGGGCACAGGTGAAATTAAAATGATGGAAGAGTTTATGGATAAGCTTATTCTTTTAAGAGAAAAACTAGGACAATCTATGATTATTAGTTCTGGTTATCGAACACCTGAATATAATGAAAGAATAGGTGGTTCTAGTAAGTCTGCTCATATATTAGGAAAAGCTGTAGATGTTGTATGTTCTGGAGAAAAAGCCTATAATATAGTTAGACTTGCTTTAGAATTAGGTTTTACAGGTATAGGTATACAACAACGTGGAGACCATAGTAAAAGATTTATACATTTAGATGATGTAGAACCTAATAAATATCAAGGAACACCTAGACCTTGGATATGGTCTTATAAATAAGGAGATGATGTGGACCCTATATCAGCGATTGGTGTTGCTACAACTGCGTATAATGCAATTAAAAAAGGATTCCAAGTTGGTAAAGAAATTGAAAACATGTCCAAAGACCTTGGCAGATGGATGGGTGCTATTCAAGATGTTAAAGAAGGACATACTAAAGCTAAAGGCAGGAGCTTTGGCTCTGTTGAAGAAGAAGCACTAGAGTCTTTTGCTGCTTTAAAAAAAGCACAACAAATGGAAAATGATTTACGTAACTTTGTAAATCTATCCTATGGTCCTAATGCTTGGGCAGAAGTAATAAGAATACAAGCTAGTATAAGAAAGAAAAAAAAAGAAGCAATATTAGAAGCTAAAAGAAAACAAGCTCAAATGGTAGAGAATGTTATTCTTGGTGCTCTTGTTGTATTTTTTCTTGGTGCTGTTGGTGCTGTTCTGTATCTAATTCTAGTTGTTTATTAAACTTACATCTACTAACAAGCTCCATAACTTTATTTTTACCTAACACCTCTAAAGCTTCTACTATATTAGTTTCTAATCCTTCAGGTGAAGTGCTAATTTCTTTATCACTTTTAGCACCACGTATTCTAGATAATAACTCTAATGCTTTTATAGCACTATTTGTATGACCACTTGTTTTAGCAAACTCATATTGTCTTTCTATTTCAGTAATAACATCAACATTTGTTTCTAAATTTTGTTCTAACTCTTTAATTCTTTCTTGTACTTCAGGGTCATTTTTTAATCTATGACCTGTATTAGCTAAAGCAAAACTAGAGTTAGCTTTATAACCTGCAACTCTAGCTGCTTCAGTAGCATTACCATGAATTAAGTAAGCTTGAGCAAACTTTTCTTGTTTGTCATTAAGAGCCATTTAAAATAATCCTACTATCCAATGAAATCCTCCACATATTAATCCTGTTATAATTGCATAAGCAAAAACTTCATAATACATAGAATCTACATTCTTTAATTTATAGTATATATAGTCAAATATATTCATTGATATAACCTTATGTTAGGGTTTGTAATATCTACATTTACTGGTTTACAAATACCAGTATATTTTTTTTTAGTACCTGGTACTGCAGGTTGTTTACTTATTCTATTAGCAAAGTATTTACATCTATTAATGTCACGAAAATGCATATCACTTTGTTGAACAGCATCACCTAAATAAATTACTAATAGAAATACAGTTGTCACTTTAAATTATCTCTTGCTACATTTTTAGATTTCTCAAAAGACCTCATAGCTCCAAGTCCTAGAAGCGACATTACTAATGTAATTAATCCTTCTACTTCTAGTTGTGGTGGAACCATTTCAGGAAACCATATACCTGTAGTCCAAGTTAATATAGGTCCTACAAAAAACTGCCATAGTAATCCAAGACAACAGACCCACATTATTGCAGGGCGAGCCCCACTAACAAATAAGCTAGGGTGTTTTGCTTGTTCTTTGTTTACTTCTATTTGTGATTTAGATAATTCTTGTGCATGTTTCTCTGCCATAGTAGACAGGTCATGTGCAAGTTGCATTTGTTTGTCTTTGTCTTTTATGAACTTACCAAGTAACTTTGTAGCAGGTCCTATTAGTGCAGTTAATGCCATTATTCTTTCTCCTTTTTTATTAAATCAGCATGAGTATATTCTTTTCCCACACATATTATATATATTTTTAAATGTTTAAAATTATTCCAAATATTTTTTATTTTATTTGACCACCAATCATGATTAAAAACAGATATATGTACATTCTGTCCTTTAAACTTACCTTCTTTAAAATGTTTTAAAGCAAGTTGGCAAGATATATTTAAGAATACTGTGTTTTTACTATGAGATAATATCTCTGTTAATACCCAATCTAAATCTTGTTCTGCTATATGTTCTAATACATCTGTACATATTACAATATCATATTTTTTATTAGGTAGTTTATTATATTTAGGATAAGCAGGGTCATACAAATCAAATGAATTTAAATTAAGTAATTCTTGTATAGGTTTTCTTATACCTAATTCTTTACATCTTCTTTTCATATAAGGAACTGCTTTACCACAACCATAATCTAATAAAGTTTTACATTTATTTTCTTCTACAATTTTCATTAATGTAGTTACAAGAGGTATTAAACTTATACCTTTAAACTTACCTTTTTCTTTATGTAATTTTTTATAAGAATTTATTAATTCATAATAATCTTCTGAAGGTTGTGTTAACATTATAAATCCCCTTTAAAAGATTGTTGTTTTTGTTTATATCTATTAGATGTTTTCCATAAAGCAGAAACTAAAGTTCCTTTACCATAAAAATTAATATCCATTTCCATAGGTGATTCATTAAAATATTTTTCACAATCTTGTGCTAATGCAAGTAATTCTCCTGTTGTCCAGAACTCTTGTTTACCTACAGATACTTTAAAGTATTTAGGTCTAGGTTGTTCTCCTTCTGCACCTGTTGTTTCTTTCTTTTGTTCTTCAGTAGGTTCTTTCATATTGGAATCAAAACCAAACAAATCAAAGAAACGAAAACCTAATGTATGCATAATACCTATAGCTCTCATAGCTGCACAGGTACCACCTGTTATTAATGTAGTTCCTTCAGGCAATCCTAAATCTTTATTTAAAGTTACTAAATTATTTTGTATACCTTTCTTTTGTTCTTCAGGGTCACGTAATGATTCTGTAAATGCATGCCATCCCCATATGTTTGCTTTCCTTTCTATTAAATAATCAGTAACAGAAGGGTCAGTCATAGATGCAACAAAAAACTTTGTATTAGGGTCTATTGTTTTAAACAAATCTTTTCTGACTACACCATGTGTACTCGTACCAGTAATAGGTCTAGGGTCTAATACAACACATGCCCAAGGTTTAATACCATGCTCAAGTAATTTAGGATAAGAATGTTTAACAGCTACTACCTTTGCATTAGGATTATTTTTAATTGTAGAATGTAGTTCTTTATAATCTGTATAAGGTCCACCTGATACTAATATACATTTGTAATCATGTAAAGGAAATTTCTCTAACCATTTATTAATCTTTTTAAAATTTGTTTTTATATTATTTCTAATATAATCTTTAGGCACACAATCTCTAGGATTAACTTTAATAGGAACACTAAATAAATGTTTAGAAGGAGCAGGTAATTTATCATCATGTAATATAAATAATAAATGTGTATGCCCACCTTCTCTTACTTTATCTTCACTAGGTAATATATTATTTGTTATTTTTTTATTTAATTTTTCTTTAACTTTATTTGTACCTTTATATTTATCTTCTACTTCATTACCATCTGTATCTTTAGAAAAGTAATTATCCATAACAACTACAGGTACATTCTTTAAACAATCATAATCACTTTGTTTTGTTTTAATACTATCACCACCACCTATAAAAGCATAGTCTATATCTAGTAAAAATTCAAATAAATTTTCAGCTTTTAATGTTTCTCTTGTATTACCTTTCGTTAAAACAAAATGAAATGTTTTATTTTTTTCTTTCATTTTAGCTTTAAATTCTTCAAGTCTTTTTTCTACAGCTTCTAAAGTATTATGAGCCTTAACATTAAATTCTTCTTTATCTGTTTCTATTGTAGCATCTTCAAACAAATCAAAACCATAGTATACAACTCTATCTGTATTTTCAAAAGCAGCTAATGCCATTTCTATTGCACGACCACCATTCCATGTACCTGTTTCTAATATAGTTTTAGGTTTAAAATGTCTAATAAGTTCAGCATTTTTTTGATACCTTGATGGTAATATATCTTGGGATACTTTATCTTTTGATAATTCAAATACACGATTACCTTGTGAATCTCTTAAAGGTATAATATTAGAATTAGATACACCTTGTAAATGAACAATATAATTTGATATTTGGTTTTCAATATTATGAATTTTTAAACCATGTGCTTTATATAAGTTTAATAATCTTTGAATAACAAAACCATCATGCCATTCTCTATAGTTAGTAAGTTCGTCATTCATATATATTCTACGCAAATCCCACAACAAATCTAATGGTGGTTTTTTATTTAGATTAAAAGCCATAAAAGACATACCTTCACCATGTACTATATCAGCACTATCAGGTAACATATCTAACATTTCTTTATATGTTAATCTTTTATTAGCATAACAATCTATATCAATCCATACTAACCAACCTGCATCTTTATTAGTTTCTGTTAATGTAAATGCATAGTCTGTTAATGCAAACATTTTATGACACCATCTGATAGCATCAAGCTTTGCATTATAAGGTATCTGTCCATCTTCAGTACCATTATGTTTCGTATTATCTTCTTTAAATTTTTTATATTTTTTATTATCTTCAAGATTAGAATACTCAATAGCTTTATCTAATGAATATTTATCAGCAGGAAAGTTATGATAGTAAGCTTTTACTTTTAAAGTAGGTTCCCAATTTTCCTGTATAGATTTAAAAAATATATTACCAAATCTATTATATAAGTCTTCATTATAAGATGTAACAAAGTTTATTTTCATATCATATAATCCTTATTAGCATCTAGTATGTTATGCATTTGTAACCATCTTGCATCATTAGACCACTCAATAGCATACTGTGTATCTTTATCTCTTTTAGAACCCCAGTCTTTAAACCAAGGACCACCTGTTGTAAAGTGAACATTCTTTGCATCTATATCTGTAGAGGAATGATTGTCTAACCAATTCCATTCTTCTGGTATTGTTCCTATATCTGCTTCTTTATCTGGTAACCATTGAAAAGTGTGTAACCATCTACCTGATTTAGTATTTACTTCTTGTGGTGTAAGTTTTTGATTGTATTCATGACCACAATTAAACATAATTAAACTAGACCAATTTTTTCTAGGATATACATGTTGTTCTCTACCATCCATTTTAGTTTTATTTGTAGGTTCATATTTATGTTTAACTACATGTATAGCATAATAATTATCTTTACACTTCTCAAATAGTTCTGATATATCTGACCTTACATACATATCAGAATCCATATACAAAGCTAAACCTTCATACATGTTTAGTGCAGGTATTAAAAATCTACTAAAACTAAACTGTGTAGAAAAAGGTTTACCATCTATCTCATCATAATCTTGACCACCAATGCTATTATGTTTTCTAGTATATATACCTATCTTTGTAAGTATATCTCTTCTCAAAGGTATAACTCTAACAGGTTTAGTGGATATTCTTTCTAATGAAAATTTTAATACCTCATAAGCAGTATATTCTTTAGGGTCATACCCTACGTAAACTGTGTTTACCATTTGTTTTTTTAATAGCATATGCATTTCCTTAAAATTTATATTCGTGGTCAATAAACCAAGTACCTGCTTCTACTCCACGACCTGTTCTTTTTCTTTCATAAGCAAACTTAAATTTACTTTTATAAAACTTTTTAGTAGCATAAGCTCTAAACTTTGAACCATCATGTTCATTATCTAAATCATGATAGTATCTATAACCTAACGAATCAAAAGCATATACGTTAGTAAAAAATATATTTTGTAACCATAATAATGTCAGCATAATAAATAACTTATTCATATTTTCTCCAAAAAAAATGGGGAGTATATTTCAACTCCCCTATTAACTTAATTAATCTTAATCTTTTTAGGTTTTTGTTCTTCAGGTATCATTTGTTTAAGAGTTAATCTTAATATACCCTCGCTGAATGTAACGTCTTCAACGTGTAACGTATCGTGTAGAACAAAGTCCCTAGTAAAAGACCTCTTTGCTATACCCTTATGTAAGTATTCAATATCATCTCCTCTTACATAATCACCTTTTATTGTTAAATGATTTTCTTTAACTACAATATTTAAATCATCTTTCTTAAATCCTGATAAAGCAAACTCTATAATAAAAGTTTCTTCATCTTCTTTTATAATATCATAAGGTGGATAGTTTGTATCTGTCCCTCTTATGTTATTCATTACATCAAACAATCTATCAAAGCCAATAGCTTGTCTTGAGAATGTATCTACTTCAAAATTAACCATATTTATCTCCTTATTAAGCAAGTTAAAATGAGTCCTTTATTGGCACTCATGATGTAATTATACATTATAAACATATAAAAGTCAAGAACTTTTTTATATATTTAATAAACCAAATGTGTTTAATATAGCCATAACTATTACATAGATAAACCAAGCACCTACGCAAATAACCATACCATTAACTATTAATTTACATATTATATCTAGTAGTGTCATTTATATTAATCCTAATTCTAGTTTACCACTTTCTGAAATCATATCTTGTGTCCAAGGTGGGTCCCAAGTAATACCAACTTTAACTTTCTTAACTTCTTCTAATGTTGCTACTGCATCTTCTATTTGTTTTGGTAATTCCTGTGCTACTGGACAATGTGGTGTTGTTAGTGTCATAAGAATATTTACATCTTTATTTTCTTTTATATCTATATTATATATTAAACCTAAATCATATATAGAAATAGGTATTTCAGGGTCATATACTTTTTGTAGTACATCTATAATATTTTCTTTTAAATTTTTATTAGTCATTATATATCCACCAATTCACACGACCCACTTTTGCATGCTAACTCCTGTGAACCTCTTGTATTATCTTCTGTTTCATACTCTTGTAATTTATTCCAGTTAATATCTTTAGGCATCTTTGATTGTAATTCATTGTATTGTACTTCATCTATATCTTGATAAGGTGCTTGCTGATATGTATGGTCAGAAAAGGGTAAAAAAGATATACCAGATAGTGTATCAAAGTTATCCCAACACCAGTTACCTACATTAATCCATTCGTGTTCTTTAACAGATATAGTTACTGATGGTTTATGTTCACACCAATGTTGTGCATAACACTTCCATATCTCTAACTGTTCAATAGCAGTCATAGTATATCGAAAGATAGCACTAGAGTCTGCTTTCATAGGAAAAGAAAAGACAGAGTTATTAGGTTGCATAACATCATCTTCACAAGGTATGCTTTGGTCTGCCATAAACTGTGTTAATGGGTCTTTCTTATCTCCTCTAACTGTTCTAATATAATATGGATTATGTCTAGCATGAATACCACTAGCAGAGTCAACTAATTGACTAACTGTGCCAGAAGGTTTGACACATGTAATAGCTGTTGATTGTGGTATACCTAGTTTCTTTGACCATTCTTCATTTGTTAATACAGCTTTGTATCTCATCTTATTTAACACATCTGGTAATGCTGTTCTCATTCTAGATAGTAGACTATTATCCATAATTCCTGTAAGAGATACACCAAGTAATCTTTCTTCTTCTGTATTTGTTTGCCATCTTTTACGCAAGTAACCAAAGTCTGTAAGTGTAGCTTGTATTGTACCTAGTATTGTAGCTACTTCTATCTTATTATGTAATGACTCCTCTGTATCCAATGGTCTTACTACTACTTCTGTAAGATTACAAAACTGATTAGGTCTTAATATAATTTCACTACAAGGATTAGTACCAAAGTCCCAATCACCATTACGTCTACCATTCTCTCTAGCTTTTTCTTGAGCAGACTTTCTATTAAAGATACCACGTTCACCAGATTTACTTTCATATAATGCTAACCATTCTTTCATAAAGATACCTGCATCTGGTTTCTCTGTGTAAGCTACAGAGTTATTAGCTAATGCTCTCTCTGGATTAGTCTCCCACCATGCACCAGACTTGGCAACTCTTAATCTCTGGTCTGATAAGTTAGACAGAGATATAAGAGCTGACCTACGCACACCACCTACCACTACAACCTCACCTGTCTTACAAACTATATCGTGAGCTTCCATAGAAGATAACTTTCTACCTTTAGCACCTTTAAACTTTTCAACTGTAAAATCAAATAGATTAACTAAAGGTTGAGGACCACTTGCTCGACCACCAAATGTTTTTAATCTAGCACCTGCAGGTCTAACTTTAGTTACATCTATCTTTGGTATTCTATTTGTATAAAGATAAGATATTAAATCCTTAAATGCTCTTGCCCAACCTTCTTTAGAATCATTAACAGAAACAACATCATCTGTCTTTTCAAACTCTCTATCTGGTATAGTAGGTAACTTATCTATGTACTGTCTTTCAACAGAAAAACCTACACCTGTACCATTCATAAGTATATATAATACTTCATCAAATGCTTTTGGATTATCAATAGGTATATAAGAACAATTATATCCTGCTATGTTTTCTCTTTCTAATGCAGGACCTGCTGTCATTAATGCTCTCATAGATGGCATAACAGATAACCCTATAATACTATCTTCTATTCTTCTCCATACTTCACTATCTAATACTACACCTAAATTTTTATCTAAATGACCTTGCATAAAATTACTAAACCTAGATACTGTTTCTATCCATGTCTCTCTTCTACCTTCATCAGGTAACCAACGTGCATATCTAGACGCATGGATAAACGTCTGATATTCTGTTGGTAAATAGTTATTCCCCATATTCCATCTCCAATATCATTTCAGCATAGTGTATTACTTTTTCTATATCTTTTTTTCCATCACCTTTTCTTCTATGTCTTGTAATATATTTAATTATATTACCTTCAAGATAAGTTAAGTTATTTTCTACAATATAATCTACTGGTTGTATACTTAAATTTTTATAATGATTACCACCTATTTGTTTATTTCTTGTAGCTAATCTTTTTAAATCTGTTTTCTTAAAATCTTTTGTATCTTTTATAGTATCTTTAATTGCTTCATCCATTAATCCCATAATCCTCTCCTATAATTTTGTTAAAAAGTATGCTATTAAAACAATAAACATACCTAATATTATTCCTATTATAAAGCATGTTAATAAATTAAATTCCATATTATAGTATCTTTTTTATTCTTTGTCTAACATATTTTAAGTCTGGTGAGTGAATAACTTTGTATGCAAAACTTCTTGTGTATGTAGGACTTAATCCTGCATGCTCACATATTTGCTCAAAGTTATCACACGTAACACCAACACTACAAAAGAACCATGCTATGGCTCTATCTTTATGTACTTTACTTTTATTATTAGTTGCATCTAATAATGCTTGTAAAATAACAGATAAAAACAAACCTCGTTCTGCTGATTCTTTTTTATTATACTCTACATCTAAAAAAATGTCAATGGTCTTTTTCGTCATTTACTATATGCGTCAACATTTCTATTGCATCTTTTGCTTCAGATGCTTTATGTACTAATTCAATAACATCTTCTACAATCTTAGGATGTTCACCTACACCTACAGGATTGTTAAGATGTATCTTAATATTTGCTAAAGCTTTATCTCTTTCTGCTGTATAGTGAGACATAACTGCTTCTAATATATGTGTTTTTATTGCCATGTTTTTTCCTTTGTTAATTTAGTGGTCGTGTTTTTTTTCCATGTTTATACATAGGATTATTTTTACCTCTATGTATTCCTTCTAATACTTTTCTTTTGTTAAAAGGTGCACAAATTTTTGAATGATGTTCTCTATCAAAATTAGCATAGGCATGTTTAGTATTTTGTTGTGGTGTAACCCACTCTAAATTATCTACTCTGTTATTCCATATATCTCCATCTATATGATTTACTTGGTGAGTTAATATTCCAAATCTTAATTGAAAATCAGGAGGAATATTAGACCACCATAAATATCTATCAAACAAATTAAAAGGTACAAAGTTTAAAGCAACCATTCTATGTTCTCTAATACTAACATTTTTTTTACTTTTCGCTTGATTGTTTACATGACCATCTAAACTTATTTGATATTTAATATAACCTTTGCCATCTCTTTTTCCTCTTTGTGTTCTTTCATAACTCTTCTTCATTATTCTATTAGTCTTTAAACTTTTTAAATTTCCATAATTACTTATTTCATAACCTGGTGCTCTAATCCATTTATTATCTTTTATAAACATTAATGGTTTAAATATTTCTTGAATCATTTAATTCCTCTACTTTTATTATATCTTTACATTTTAATATTCTAACTTTTTTTCCACCCTGTATTTTATAACCCCTTTTTAAATGAAATAATTGTGCCCAATCGTATTTATTACTGTCCATTGCCCATCTAGCTAAATTAGGAACAACTATTAAACGACCATCTTCAAAAGTTAATTTATGAGGTCCAAGTGCACTAGAACTTTTTTCTCCTAAATTTTTGTCACGTAACTTTTTTTTAACTTCAAGATTATCATAGTTATTCTCTCTCATCTTTTTTTTATATTCAATATTCTCTTCTCTTTTTAAAGCTGATTTTCTTTTTTTATCTAGAACTTTAACATTATCATATACTTTTTTACGCATCATTTCTTTATAGTCTGGGTCTTGATACAACTCAATAGGAGGAAAAAATTTACCACCAACATAAGAATTATAATATGCTCTTTCATCACTACCCTCTATAGTGGCAGTAAGAACATTCCATTTTACTTGATAATACATTTCATAATAACGTAAACTTCTTTTGTTTTTATACTCTGCTATTACTTCAAAAGTAAAATGTTTCTTCCCTATTTTTTTAATATCTTCTTTTAAATATTTAGAAGAACCTATATATGTTTGCCATTTAGATTGTTTTTTAGACTTACCTATATAATATTGTTTACAACCTACATAAGCTTTTTTTATTTTAGTATTAGTTATTATATAAACAAAACCAAACTTATCTGCATTAGGAATAAAAGGTTTATCACTTTTATAAAATATCCAATGATTATTTACCATTCTAATATTTCCTCTACTCTAGGTTCTTTATAAACTTGTGTAAGATATGTCGTACCTTTTTCATACTTAAAAGCACGAAGTCCTTGACCATTGTTAGCATCAGACCAACACTCTCTTTTATGAGGACAAAAAACACAACCAATAGCAAGCTTCCTATTCCCAGAACTACCTTCAGGAATATCACTATAACATCTATCAGGAACTGTTTTAGATTCCAAAGCACCTTTGAGATACTGTACTCTTTCTTTTGCATTTATCATCTCCATATCATGCACTCTTGTTAGTGCAATGTTACCATGTTGTTTATCTATTGCTAAAAAGTAAGCTTCTTTGACACCATTACCTTCAGAGTATGCAGATATTTGTGCTATATATCCAAAAGGGTCATCATCAGCTAGTCTATTATTAGCAAACTTTTTAAATGCAAAACCACTAGCACTTTTACAGTCAACTAATTCACCATCTATCTTACAATCTTGATGTCCTTTAATACCTTCTACATCTACTTGCTTTTGTTCTTCTGTAACTGTATGACCAGATGCTCTAGACAATAGTATAAGTAAGTCCTCAAGTATATGACCATATAAAAACTTAATTCTAGTAGATGAAGATATAGGTCTTGCTTCTGAACTAGAATGTCTATCATACCATAACTGTCTGGTAGGTTTACCTATAGAAGATAAAGATAATCTTCTTTGCTTTCTAGGTTGTTCATTTAGAACAGTCTTAATATTATTAGTTACGTTCTTTGTAAATTCTTTTAAGTGTTTATCTAATTCTTTTTCGTCTATAGTATTTGTAACCATAGGGTCAAATAAATTATATATATCTTCTACTAATGTGTCTATTGTTTTCATATAATTAAAAATGGGGAGACCAAGCTGATTACTGTATGTTGGTTTTTGCCAGAACTCCCCATTATCCTTTCTTAATTAAGAAGCAAACTTTACACCTTCTTCTGCTTCGTTAGACACAAAACCATCAGGCACAACATCAAATGCATCATCTGCATCTGCATCTGCATTGTAAGGTATTAAGTTAGTAACCTGTACTGCTCTTAAATCAGCAGACACTCCAGACTTACCACCAAACTCCCAATCATATGTAGAGTACAACACATTAACTTCTGAACCATTACCAATTAAAGTATTAATCATGACTCTCTTTTGTGCATCTACAACTTCTGGTGATTTGTTTAAATCGCCACGTTTGTTCTTAACTTTTCTTTTAATGGTAACAAAGTCTCCTCTGTCATCATTTTTATTCTTAACATTAAGACCATCTTCTTGAGCAATCTTTTTATTCTTTGCATCAAGATTACCTACATCAATAGTCCACACACCATCAGAATCAAATGTTGTGTTAGGGCTTGTTATGCTCGCCCAATAAGCATTTCCTTTTAATACACTCATATTATTTTCCTTTCAAAATTAAAATTATAGCAGAGTTATACATTTTTGTCAAGACTTTTTTAACCAAATAAATGTTTTATCTAACTCAATAATCTTACACATTTCTATTCTTGATATTAAATCTTTTTTACCTTGATAACTTCTACCCCAAACTTTATAATTTGCATTTCTAAATGATGCTACTCTCTTTGTTACATCTACAATATCTTCACACATATTTCTAAGCTGTGTTGTATCTGCAAATACAAAGTCTTCTTTACGTTCAAAAACAATATAATCAGATTTGCTATATAACCAACCTGAATCACCCATAGTATTTTTGAACTCCACTACAGTCCATAAGTCATCAAATCCCTTTGACTTATCTGTTCCTGTTCTTCTAGCTTTTACATCTACTGTAAATTTTTTATCTCCTTTCGTTAAAATTAAATCAATGTGGTCATACATATTTTGTTTCTCTGAAGAAGATTTTACAATATATCCCCTTCGTAAACCTTCTTCTACAAGTAAATTTTCTACTGCAGTACCACGTTTAATATAATCTTTGTGGTCTTTTCTACCCACAAATTCTTTGACTAATGTGTTTGTGCCCATGTCATACCTTCCTTCCATTCATTGTCTAGTGGACATTTCATTTGCAACTGTTGTTCTGTTTCCTTCATTGCATCTTTGGTAATACTACCAAATTTCTGTACATCTTTTTTAGAAACTTCATATTGATATTCATCATGTATTGAAGCAACTAATTTAGCATCTACTCCAGATGCTTGTATTCTTTTATTCATATTAATTAACCATAGCTTACAAACAACTGCACCTGCTCCTTGTAGTAAAGTATTTAATGCACTATGTGGAGAACGCACATGGAGTAATCTACCATCAATACCTCTTATCTTACCTTTTGATGCTGAATTTGTTACACTATCTCGAACTCTTTTAAGTGCAGGCATATTAGATAAAAATCTATTCATTAATTCTTGTCCTTCTTTTGCACCTTTACCTACTATCTGACCTATCTTACTAGCACCTGCACCATACATAAAAGCATATATAAATGTTTTAGCTTGGTCTCTATCTGATATACCTGCCATTCTCATATTAGCAGTATGTATATCTCCATTCAAAACTTCTTCAGTAAAATTAGTATCATTCATTAAATGTGCTAAACATCTTAATTCTAATCCACTAGCATCTGTGCCTACAATGGAGTGAGTGTAGGGATTTTCAACTGTCCAACAATCTCTACACTCTTTTCCATAGGGAGAACGAACAGCAGGAATTTGAGCCATGTTAGGACTGTGATGTGCCATACGACCTGTTACAGTTTTGAGAGTAAGAACTCTACCATGTACTCTACCATCTGTATCATCACAAGCATTTATCCATGACTTAATTTGTGCTATTCTTTTCTGAAGCAACAAGTACCTAGAAATCTTTTTAGCTTCTGGTAAATTAATATTATCTAATACTTCTTCATTAACAATTACATTACCTTTATCTGTATGTTTTTTAGGTTTCCAACCTATATCCATAAGTCTGTCAGCTATCTGCTGTCTTGAACCTATATTAAAAGGTATGTATTTTGTTTTTGTTTTTAAATCTTTTCTTGTTGGGTCAAATCTTATACGACCCCACTTCTCTAACTCATTAGCTTCATCTAGTAAAGTATTGTGTAAACACATAGCTTTTTTTACATCAAGATAAAAACCATTCTTTTCTTGTTGGTCTATAATAACTCTTACTTGGTGTTCTAAATCAATAGAAGATTTGGAAAAACCTTGCCCTTCTTTTTTTAAATAATTATACAACTTATGTGTTATATCTACATCTTGCATACAGTATCTTCTTAATTCCTCTGTATATTTACCAAAAGAATCTATCTCTCCTTTAGGAAAATTAAATCTGTCTCCCCATGCTCTTAATCCATGACCACCTTCTCGTAAGGGATTAAACATTTGAGACAATATTAATGTATCTGTTACTTGTGCAGGTTTAATTTCTACACCTAATAATCTATTTAAAATAGGTGCATCAAATGATAAACCATTGTGCATTATATATTTATCAATATCTTTAGACCAACTTTTAAATACATGCATATTATCTGGGTCAAATACTGTTGATACATTTGTATCTATATCTTTTGCAACAATACAATTTACTACTGTAGCATCTATGGTATCTGTTTCTATATCAAGTACGACTTTCATGTTCTTCCTCTCCACACCAATTACATGCTTCTCCTTTACCTATTTCCATTTCACTTTCTTCTACTTCACAAAAGTGTTTCCACATCTCTGGGTCATCTTCTTGTTTATCTTTATCTCCCCAATACACTAAATGAAAAGCACCACAATTAGGACAAGATAAGTTTGTAACAATAGCATGTTCCTCATTATCTTCACAATCATGGTCTCCACCCCATATAAGTTCTGTTTGACAGTTGTAACACTTCATTAGAATGGTACCTCCTCTGTATTCTCTGCATTATAATCTACTTCGTAAGGATTGTCAATCTCTTTCATACGACCTGTTTCTTTATTATAATGTAGATGTGTAGCTATACCTGTATCTCCTGTATATCTATTCTTTAATATACGAATCGTTGTAGTATTAGATTTAACTTCGTCATCATCTTGTTGATTTCTTTCTAATCCAATCACACCATCAGATAGATGAGCAATACTCGCACTACCTCGTAAATGTGAAAGTGTAATTTCTTTACCATTCTCGTGTCCTGCATCACCTGAAGGTCTTCGTAGATGTGATACTAATAACATACCAATATTTGTTTGTTCTACAAGACTTCGTAGCTTGGTCATTAATACATCAATAGATTTTCTTTCATCTCCATCTTCCTGACCTGATACAAGTATAGATAAGTGGTCAATAAATATCCACTTACATTCTAATGCTTGAGCCATATATCTTACTCGTGATAGTATCTCGTCATTATCAATAGAACCAAAATGGTCAAAGGCAAAGAACCTACCAGAGCCAACTGTATTCTTTTGATATTCTTGTAATTGTTCTCTACTAAAACAATTATCTCTAATCTCTTTGATATATAATCTAGCATTAGCTTCTACTGACATAATATTAAATGCAGTATTTTTAATACTCTCTTCTAATGCAAGTATACCTATATTATGATTTGTATTCTTGAGTAAATGGTGCATAAGTTCTCTCATAATAGAAGACTTACCCATACCTGCACCAGATGTAAATGTAATTAACTCACCTGTTCTCATACCATAAGTCTTTTCATTCATCTTACCCCAAGGATATGGTACTGTTTCACAATACTCTTCTGTATATAAAGCATCTCCTAAATCTCGAAGATTTGTAATTCCTGCAGGAGTAAATGGTTGTGCGTTCCACCAAGCTTGTGAGAACTTTTCTCTCTTACCCATCTTTAGATATTCATTTGCATCTTTAAATTCCATATTCATAATTTTACATTTGTTTGGACTAAACAACTGTGCTACTTTCTCACTAGCTTCTTGCCCTTGTTTATCCATATCAAATGATATGACTATATTTTGAAAGCTATCTAAATATTCAAATGCTTTTCTACAATCTCGTACAGCAGAACCTGCTCCTGTCTTAATAGATACACAAGCCCACTTACTACCTAATAATTCATAGGCAGACATAGCATCTACCTCTCCTTCAGTAATAGTTACATACTTACCACCACCTGTAAATAAATCTTGTCCAAACAATAATGCATCAGTTACATTACCTTCTACCCACATATTCTTTGTAGCTACATCTCTAATCTTATTACCAATATTGTTTCCACCACTATCAAAATATTTATAGATATGATGTGTATTCATACTACCATTTGCTTTAACTTGTGTGTGATACTTTTGTGCAGTTTCCTTACTAATATTTCTTTCAGTTAATGCACCTGTTACACCTACAGTTTTTATATTACTTTCAGTAGGTATAGGTATTACTTTTTCGTGTTCCATTTGCTCTCCAAATCTAGTGTTGCAGGAAAAACAATAACTGTACCCTTCAGAATGTTTAACATTCCCATCACTTGACCCACATTTAGGACAAGCACCCCTGTCTAGCCATTTTTTTTCCATAATTTCCCCATTAAAATTTTTATTATATATTATTTAATACTGTTAGTCAACTTCAAAAGAACTATCATATATTTTATTATAAGTATGTATCTCTACTTCTTTTGTTTCATATATATCTCTCTTTGCTAATTCCATAGCTTCAAAAGATTCATAACCTTCTTCAAGGTACTCATAATATCTTTCTTTAATTAGTTCTTTTATTTCTTGTTCTAATAAATTCATTTTTTTCTCTTTCTTATAAAGTAAACAAATAAAAAGTAAAGCTTACAATTAAAAGTATAGGGAATATGTGGTTTGCCCATAAGTTTTTTACACTAGATTTTTTAAACCATTTTCCTGTAGCTTTTAGTCTTCTTTCTCTATCTCTACTCATTTTTTATATGCTCTGCATCTGGATTTTCTACAACTAAATCATATCCAAAATCACTTTGTACTCTCTTATATTGTTTAAGTTCTGTTTTTAATACACTAACTTCTTCTACTAATTCTTTTACTCTAACTCTTAATATGTGTACTTCTTTTTCTTTTTCTGCTAAAGTTTTTTCATAAATATCTTCAGTCATTGTACCCTCATAATTTTTATATTATCATCTATCAATGCTTGTATATGAATGTTTCTTTCATCATATAAGTTCTGTAAAAAAGTTATAGCATCTTTCTCTTTTTTAAAATACATTACCTGACCATCTTCTTCCTCTAAAATATCTGGTAATTTTTTATTTTTAGGATATGGCATAGCTATAACAAACATTTGTTTTTTCACATTAGTTTTATTATACATTACATTTTCCATATAGTCAATACCCTATGTAAGGCACAATAAAACATAGTAAATACCATATTAAAATACTTAATAATATTTGTACCATTTCTTTATTTATGTTTATCATTCTTAATACTCCTTTTAATTTGTTCCCATAAGTTATTGTTATACTTATGTAATTTGTATTCAACTTTGTTGTCTCTTAACATATCAAACAGTTTGTTTAATACATCTTTTTTTGTAGGTCTTTTATTAAAATCAATCTCCATTTCTATTTTGTATTTCATTTATCTTTCTCTATATCTCCAGAGATAGCACCTATCTTAAAAGGTAATACCTTTGCAGTAGGTTTTGTTTCCTCTACAAGTTTTATATCTGGGTCAAACTCTATATCTTCTGGAAACATAAATTCTTCTAGTTCATTAAACCCACCTATATGTAGAAAGATTTGTGGTACAGTTGTGTGTCCTGCATCTTTAAATCTTTTTAGCTTTGCAGGTGTATCTAATAATCGTTCTTCAAAATGTTCGCCTGCTTCTCGTAATAAATCTTTTGCTTTGTTACAAAAGTTACAAGAGTGTTGTGTGTATATAATATATTTAATCATCTGCTAAATCCTCTTCTCCTTCTTCCATTTTATACTGTGCATCATCTCCAATTTCAGTACCTTCAAAGGTAGCTTTACCTTCATTACATTTAAAGGTTTCTCCTTCTGTCTGCTCTACTGACCAAGCTAAATCTTGCATCTCACTCTTGGTAAGTTTCGTATTAGATTCTACCTTGTAGTATCTAGTGTCTACTGTCTGCTCACTAAATTTATATGTATATTTATATTCACTCATCATCATTCTCCTCTAATAAATTTTCCTTTCCTGTTGTTATATCACCACCATACAAAATAGGGGCATAAGTAATAAGTGCAATAGTACCATCTTCTAGTGGAATTTTATATGTCATTTCTTCTATTTTTAAATCTGTTTTTGTTTGGACTTCAAACATAACAAAATTTACTTCACCAATCGTAAGTTTTCTATCACACTCTATAGTATATTTATTTAATTTTTTAACCTCATATTCATATGTATATTTACTCATCATCTTCCTCCTCTACTTTGCTTGGGTCAAATGCTTTTGGGTCTGTATGACATACATAATCACTATGCCAGAACTGTTGGTACTTACCTTTGTCTGCTCCATAGTCGTGTATACCACCTTCTTTCTTTAGGTCATAGTGTCTAATAGCTTTATGAAAAGCATCTTGTAATCTTAATATATCTCCTAGATGTATGTATTCCCAAGCACCTTCATTCATTGTATCATCTATCTGCTTTAGTTTATTAACTAAATTTAATGTTACTGCATCTATTGTTGGTTTACTTTTTGTTGTCATAAAATTTCTCCTCTGTATCTTTTAAGTTATAAACATATGAAAGTATATCTTCGTGAGTATATCTTTCAGTAGCATCTATACCTACTAATGCTTCACATAGTTCTTCATACTTTTCTTTATCACTCATCATCACTCTCCTCTATACTTGTTATGTAAAACTCAGTACCTGAAGGTTCAAACAATCTTTCTGGATTATCGTCTGCTTCATAGTCAGCACCTCTTTTCTCTGCACTCTTTCTATCTTGAGCATTAATATCTTTACGATAGTAATACACTTTCTTTGCATACAATGTATATTTAGCCATCTTTATTCTCCTTTGTTTCATACTTAACAAACTTTAGTTTCATTCTATCATTTGGATTAGGAAAAGGAAATCCAAAATGCTCCCATATATCTTGGCACTCATCTCCATAGATGTATACCCAAGTAGGTTTCTTTTTACTCATAATTTTTTCTCCTGTATAATTCCTAATGCTGAATAAGTGTACTGTATATTTTCTTTCTTGTCAACATATACAACATTATTTCTATCTCTATACTTGAGTTCCATATCACAACCTATCATATGCCATAGGCTTTGATGCAGTTCCCAATGTTCTTTAGTTGTTAGGTTCTTACTCATTTTTTAACTCCACATTTGTTATGTTGTTATCACTTAAAAGTATACCATATTCTTCAAGAAATCCTTGCTTTAATTGTTTAATATATTCTTCTTTATTTTTAACTTCAAGCATATTACCTTCCCAAGTTACAGTTATTGTTGACATATATCTCTTACTCATTCTCAATCTCCTCTCTTATTTTATCAAGCATAAATAAAATATTCTCTAGGTCTTTACCTAAATCATATGTAATATAATCTTGTTGCTCCATCTCCTCTACCTTTCTCTCAAGGTCACTTAATATCTGCTCTACTCTAGTTATCTGGTGTTGTCGTAGCTTCATTTGTTTCTCTCCATATTATGTGGTAGTTTTTTCTTTTAGAGTCTAAAAACTACCAAAAACATTACTCGCAATTTAGTTCCTTTTTTTAGTGGAAGAACTAGGGCAACCCTCAACAAACCACATCTTTATGTTTTTCTTTCCTTGTATACTTCTTCTTATTCTTTGTTACTCTTTTTCTAAACAAAGAAGTTCTCAATAACTTTGCAATAGGATTTATTTTTCTTAATCTATCCATACTTCTTCAGGTCTTCCTAACCATTTTGTATCAAACCAAAACTTTTTAAAATCTTTAGTAACAAAAGTAAACTTATTAAAATCAATATCTCTTACTACTGCACCATCTCCATAATCTTTTATATTCTTTTCGTTCTGAATATAAATATCATCTAACCTATCTATCAAATCTTTTTTAGATACCTTAACATACTCACCTTCTTGACCTTCTTGATGCATATTTACATAAGTATATACTTTCCTAGCTTGAGTTATGTATGTTCTAAACTGTATAAAATCTTTTCTATCCATTTGTTTTCTCCTTTATAATTTCTCTCCATTAATTTTAATATCTTCCTTTATACCAATCTACATAATCGTGAGCATCTTCTTCATTATTTATATCTGTAATATTTTTATCAGCAATTAATTTATTGATAACTTTAAAAGCATCATCAGATATTTCTTCAGGTTCTCTTTGCTCTCTTGATGCAATACTACATTCGTATTCATCATCTAATTTAATTAACCTTTCTTTTAATTCTTTTTCTTTACTCATTAGTCACTATCTCCTATCCAAAAATCTTTATTCTTTTCTACAAAATGTTCTGCTCTAGCTACTGCTTGCTCTTTAGTCATACCTTGCTTCATATTGTCTTCAACCATTTGTTCAAATGCTTGTTCTTTTCTTTGTTCGTTACCACTATGTGACATTATAATACCTCCTCTAATAAAAATTCTATCTCATCATCTTGATATGTTTGTCTATCAAGTTCAGTACAATCAACAGTTATATCTTCTACTTCTGAACCATCTGGTTTACTATAACTTTCTGCTTTGTTTTTTGCTATATCTTCAGCTTCCTCTTGATTATAAGCTTGAACAACAAACTCTTCAGTAACTTCTTTAACTATAAAAACTCTAAAACTTTTAGGATTATCTCGTAAGTCTTGTTTGTCCTGCTCGTCTAGGTCTGGATAAGTTACTGTTGTTTCTGTTACTTCTTTGTATGCCATATTTATTCTCCTATTGATTTAGTATTATCATTTATATTATCTCCTTCAGCAATCTTTTCTAATTCAGTTTGAATTACATCTTGCAAATCCCAAGCATATGGTTTGGAATCTTTTGATTCGTCTAATGGTATATTACATTTACCATTCTTTTCAAATTCATTTAAAATTGCATCAGTTATTAGCATAGCTAAATCTAAATTGTTTCTTACCATTTTATTTTTCCTTTCATTTATATTTAATATATTCTTATATAACATACTATTTTATTTTTGTCTACCTATAAGTGCTATAAGTTTTTCCTATAGCACTTATATCTTTAGAAACAATTATGTTTCATTCTTCTAAAGTTTTCTGCCATCATATCTACTTGATGCTCAAACTTACTTACTGCACTATCTTCAGTCTGCATATCATCTCTATTTCTAGTGACATCATCTCTAAACTTTTCTACTACTTGAGAAAATTCTCTACACTTCTCTTGCATTTCTTCAAATTGTTTTTGTGTTTCTTTATCCCATTCCCAATTCATTTTAATTCTCCTTTGTTATATTTAATATAACAATATATACTACACACCTATTATAATTTCAATCTATATCTGCTATAGGATTTTCCTATTACTTCCAACTAATTAATCTCATCATTAATAAACCTGCTACAGATATTAAGAAACCTATCCACATCATAAAAAACCATAGCATAACTCTGAATGTTCCTTCAATATTACTTAAAAAATATTCTTTATCTGTTAATGCTTTTATTAAATGGTCAAAGTATAGCAGTAAGTTATCAAAAGTATCTATCATCATAGCTGATAAAAAAAACATTACTCCCATAGTAAAAACAATAAATCCTAGTTTAGTCATAGTTCTATTCTCCTTTTGTTGAATGGTGCTATTAAAAATTAATTCAATAGCACCAATTAGTTTTAATCTCTATTTAATAAACTTATATGCGTTTCTTTTGGCTTAATAGTTTTACTTTTTCTATGTTGATTTATCTGTAAATTAGTATGGTCTGCTCTAATCTCTGTACCTTGTAAGTCTATTATAGCATTGTCTACTAAATCAACTTTCGTATTAGGATAAACAACTAAATTATTTATGTCTATTCTTAATTGTTTTTCTTTTGTTTCTGATACTTCAATATATTTTTTATCTCCTATTGTTATAATAGGATTAGCTTTATATTTTGTTTTTCTTATTCTTATAATATGTGACATATATAAACTCCATTTAATAATTAATAAAAACTTAATATATATATTATAGATTATTTTTTTATTGTCAATAGTAAAATATAAATAATTTTTTTATGTTGTATTTATGTCACACTATAGAGTGTCAATCTATAATGCTTATTAGTTTTTCCTATGACCTGTTTAAATGCTTCAGTTTATTTTTTTATATATCTTACTATCTATTTTATATTTATATGTACTCTATGGCTACCATATGGCTATATAAGTTTTTCTTATAATGCTTATTAGTTTTTTCTATAGTGATAAATATATCACACCTGTTGCATAAAGGTCACATAAAAAAAGAGAGTGCCATTATTTTTGACACTCTCAATCAGGAGTTTAACTATAAAATGAAAAAATAATAATATATAATTTAAATGTCTTCAATAGATGTTTTATGTTTTATTAAAATAATAAAATAAATATTCTCATTAAGTGTTTTTATTTATATATTATTAATATACATTATAGCAACATATATTATAATTACAACCTATATCTATTATAAGTTTTTCCTATAATATAAAAACTATTTTAAGACTTGCTGATTAACTTAATTTTATTTTATGTTAGATAGTATCATAATATTATTTAATGGCACTCTATGAGCTTTAAAAAGCTTTTAAATTGTATAATAGATATAAAAAAAGCTAGTAATAAATTAATAATACTAGCTTTTATTGGGAATTTATGAAATTAATTAATGAGTAATAAAGTTAATTGGTTTTTTACTAGTCCAACATAATGTACAAGTAGCACAAGTTTTCTTTTCATCTACTTGAGCAAGGCAGATTATACCTTTTTTTCCTAATTCTATTGAATTGGCAGACTCTTCTATATCTAATTTATTACTAAATCTAATATAAAATCTTGTACTAAATAAAGTATTTAATTTTATTATTTCATTTGCAATATTTCTTTTATCTAGATACTTACTATTATTATGGTTTCTAGTATATCCATATATATGTAAATTAGGATATAATTGTAACATACGTTTCCAAAATAAAACATAATCAACACTATAGAAATCTCCTAACACGTGCAAACGCAATAAAAAACCTTTTTTGTTTTTAGGTTCATTTGCTATTGTTTTTATATCATTTTCTAAACGTATTAAAAAGTTTTTATTATATGGATTAAAACGTATTCCATACATCATATTATTCCCATAGCAAGTTAAATAATGCTCACATTCATCAGTACAAGTAGAACGTTCTATTAATGTTAATGTATACATTTTAAAGTCTTTTTTATTTCCTTTTAAAACTTTTTTACCTAATTTTTTATTCGTGCTTTTTTTAATTATAGAAAATGGATAACTATTATATTTTTTATTTCTATAAATATATGGTTTTTCTACATCATCAATAATATTATTAATATATTTAGTAGTATTATTTTTTATTGCTATATCATTTTTATTTAATTTCATTTTGTTTTATCCTTTTATAATTAATTATATATTATAATAGCTATCAATTAAAAAATCAATAGCTATTTTATATACTCCTATATATTATTTATAATATTGCTCACTTATATCTAATAAATCTAATGTATCTAATTTATAAATTAAATCATCTATTAATTTATAATGCTCATTATTATTATATTTAATATCATCTTTAAACTCTTTAAAATTAATTTTATCATCTTTTAAAACTTCATTATAATTTATTTTTAATAATTCTAAAATATAATTTTTTTCTTTTAATGTTAATTCAATTTTTTCTTTAAAGTTATTAAATAAAAAATTATTTTGTTTATCTGTTATCATTTTTATATACTCCTATATATTATTAATTATGT
>Ga0209992_10000537_pt1 | contig 50153 bp, 42 predicted proteins | sample 2SBtaG_2_FD_182564 | JGI IMG/M metagenome (GOLD analysis project Ga0209992, IMG submission 182564) | Deep subsurface microbial communities from Kolumbo volcano to uncover new lineages of life (NeLLi) - 2SBTROV12_ACTIVE470 metaG (SPAdes)... | ecosystem: Environmental > Aquatic > Marine >... | reverse complement strand
TACGGCAAGATCTTCGCCTACCTGAACGACAACCTGAACCAGGCCTACCTGACCATCGACCTGGCGACCCGGGTCCTCCGAACCGGCCGCACCGAGCGCCTGTCCCTGCTCAACCGGCTGATGGGCAGCTCACCGCTGGTTCGCTACCGCCTGTTGGTGCCCCAGGCGGCGGACCCCTCGGAGACCTTTGCGTCCCGCCGGATCAGCCCCAGCGGGCGCCTGGTGCGCTGGCTCCTGGACGAGGAGGAGCTGCCCAAGAGCGTCGGCTTCAAGCCGCTGGACACCCAGTACGAGCCCTTCATCGCCGGCCCCGCGCGCACGCGCCTCGCCCAGCTCGACGACGGGCTGAACCGGCCCCACACCTTTGTGGTCGTCGGTCCCACGTCGGGGGCCCGCGAGGCGGTGGCGATGGCCATCGCCCGCCGTTGTCAGCGGCCCCTGGTGCGGGTCGACGTGGAGCGCTGCCATGAGTACCTGGAGCAGCCCTACGACCTGGTCCGCGAGCTGGTCTTGACCGGGGCCATCCCGTACCTGGTGAACACCGTCGAGGCCCAGGACGACCCGGCCATGCGGACCAAGCTGATGCAGTTCGGGGCCGCGGTCGCGTCGCTGGATCAGCCGGTGATGGTGGGCGCCGCCGACCGCCGCACGGTCGGCGCCCTGCTGGGCAGCGAGCGGGCTTCGGTGACCGTGCACACGGGCAAGAGCACCTTTCCCGAGCGGCTGGACGCGTGGAGCGACGCGCTGACCCAGAAGGGCTGGGACGGGGACAAGGCCGCGCACCTGGCCGAGCGCTTCTACAGCATCGGCGGGACCACCATCCCCCGCGTCATGGAGCGAGCGGGCGCCGAGTCCGGCGGCAAGGAACCCGACGAGGAGACCATGTGGGCGGCAGCCCGCGAGGCCTCGCGGCCCGAGTTTCGCGGCCTGGCCCAGCACATCGTGCCCCGGTACCGGTGGGAGGACCTGATCCTCTCCGAAAAGATCCTGGGCCAGCTCCAGCACCTGGTGAACTTCCTGGAGCACCAGGAGACGGTCTTCCACCGCTGGGGAGCACGGGCCGTGCGCGCCCGTGGCTACGGCATCAAGGCGCTCTTCTCGGGCCCCCCCGGCACCGGCAAGACCATGGCGGCCGAGTGCATCGCGGGCCGGCTGGGCCTGGACCTGTTCCGGGTCGACCTGTCCCAGGTGATCAGCCGCTGGGTGGGCGAGACCGAGAAGAACCTGAAGGAGATCTTCGACGCGGCCGAAGGCGGCGGGGCCATCCTGTTGTTCGACGAGGCCGACGCCCTGTTCGGGTCCCGAGGCGACGTGAAGCAGGCCCAGGACCGCTTCGCCAACCAAGAGGTCAGCTTCCTGTTGCAGCGCCTGGAGGTCTTCGAGGGCTGCGCGGTCCTGACCACGAACCTCCAGGAGAACATCGACGAGGCCTTCCTGCGCCGGTTCGGCGCGGTGGTGGAGTTCCCGATGCCGTCCGCGGTCCAGCGGGAACAGCTGTGGGCCAAGGCCATTCCGTCGGACGCGCCGCGCTCCACGTCCCTCGACGAGAAGAAGCTGGCCGAACAATTCATCCTGGCCGGTGGCTCGATCGTGAATTCCGCGATCAACGCCTGCATCCTGGCGGCCACCGACGGCAAGGAGGTGGGCATGGAGCACGCCGTCCGCGCCGTGGGCCAGGAGCTCATCAAGATGGGCAAGCAGGTCAACCGCGTGCACTTCGGCGAGTTCTTCGACGTGGTGGCGGACCTGTAGGGGACTACTCGGCCGCGCCCTCCGCCGGTCCGATGGTCGCGTCCTGTTCGGCGGCCTTCAGCGCCCGGGCCTCGTCTTCGGCCATCTTGCGGGCCGCTTCCTGGGCGGCGGCCTGGGCCGCGATCTCGGCGTCGATGGCGGCCTGCTTGGCCGCGGCCTCGGCGTCCCAGTCCTCGATCCACTCGGCCAGGCCGACCTGGGTCATGAAGAAGTCGCTGCCCGCCGCGTTGCCCGCAGCGGTGAAGGTGCCTTGGATCCGGTAGTCATTGGACACCAGGTGGCCGCGCTTCACGTCGAATTTCGAGGTGCCGACCCACACGGTCTGGACCACCCGAGCGGCCCCCATGCCGGCCTTGGAGGCCTCGAGTTCCGAGCCCGACTGGGCACTGCCTTGGCCCTGGGTCTGGATGGTGACCACGTCGCCGGCCTGGCTCTCGATGGTGTGATTGACCTTGGCCTTGCCGACCGTGCCTGCGGTGACCGGCAGCCGCATGGCCAGCGGCAGCCCGCCCTGGGTCCACGGCTCGCCGCGGGTGTCGCCACCCTTGGGGAGCTCCACCTCGAGCGCGGCAAAGGCCCGCCCCACGATCATCCTCAGCAGCTCGTGTCGGGCGCCCTCGCGCTCGGTGTCCTTGGGGATGCCCTCGAGGTCCAGGGTCTTGACCCGCCCCTCGCGGTTCAATTCGACCTGGATCAGCGCCACCGACAACAGGCCCGCGTACTCGGTGGCGATGGCCTCGAGCTTGTCCTGGTCCGTCGATCCGGTGCCCAGCCCGAGCTCGGCGCGACGGACCCGGCACTCGAGCTCCTGGGCGCGGCGGGTCAGCACGGTGTTCTTGCAGTCGACCTCGAGCCCCAGGGCGATGTCCTCGACCCGCGCCTTGAGGTTCTTGGCGGCGTAGAGCCGGACCTCGCCGGGCCTGAATTGCATGTAGGTCTGAATGCGGAACGAGACCGTCTCGTGGTCCTGCCAGCGCCAGGTCATGTCCTGGGCGGACGCGACGGAAGGCAGGCAGAGGAGCAAGAGGACGAAAAAGGCACGCATGGAGAGCTCCGGCGAGAGTCCGAGACCTAACCCCCGACCCGTCCGGGTCAGTGCCCTGGACCGGCTGTTTGCAAAGGAGCCAGCGACAACCAAGCGGCCCAGGACCCCCAGCGCAGGGACATGCGGCCGGTCTGACCGTCGAAGCCGCCCCGGAGTGACGGGTGCACCAGGAACACCCCCCAGTCCGTGGACTCCGCGCCGATGGGCAAGATCAGGTGCTCCGCGAGCATGGCTGCCTCGATCTGCCGGTACAGCTTCGCCCGCCGGTCCCGGTCCGGGGTGACCAGCAGCTCCGCCCGGAGCGCCGTGACGGCGTCCGAGAGGGTGGGGTCGCGGCCATGCAGCCCGATGCCCAGCCGCTCGTCTCCCCGGGTCGCCTGCCGCGTGCCGACCAGGACCAGGTCCACAGAGCGCCCATCGATGGCATCGGACAGATCCCGGCCACCCAGCACGACGGTGCGGACCTGGACCCCCAGGCCGTTCAGCTGGGCTGCGAGCTGCTCGGCCAGGGCCGCCTTGCCGCGGCTGGATCCCAGCACGAGCGGGCCCAGGTCAGGGGGCAGCAGCTCGGCGGCCAGCGCCGGATCGTGGCTTGTGGGCTGCAGCATGGGGTCGAACCCGAGCATCCCGCCCTGGAGCATGCGCTCGCGAACCTGGGTGAGCTGGCCGGAGCTGGCGACCAGCGCCGCCCGGTCCACGGCGGCGCTCAGGGCTCGGCGGGTCTCGACCCGCGCCAGCGGCCCTTCGGGACGCGTGACCATCAGGCGGGTGACCCAGACTTGGTCGGCTCTGGGCTTGGCGACGTGCACGTGCTCGCTCGGCTCGCGCAGCCCGCCTTGCTCGTCGACCACGGCGGCGCCCTCTGAGAAGGTGAGCGGGTAGACGTGCACGTTGCCCGATGCCACGCCGGCCAGGGCGGCCTCGGGTCCGATCACGGGCACGAATTCCAGGGTCTCCGCCAGGGGCAGGACCTCGCCCGCCGGGCCAGCGAGCCAGTACTCGGGGTTTCGGACCAGGCGTGCGATGCCTTCGGCGGTGACGGCCTGGAGCGTGAAGGGGCCCGTGCCCACCGGGTGGGACCAGGCCTGGATGTCGGCACAGCCGTCCAGGGCTGCGGGGAGCAGGAAGACGTTCTCCAGGGCCACGTCGGCATAGGGCGCCGGGGCCCGGAGCCCCAGCCGGACCGTGCGATCGTCGATCACACGGATGGCGTCGGGGCCGTCGACCAATCGCAGGAGCTGGTTCGCCCCCAGCCCGTGCTCGATGGACCAGGCCAGGTCCCGCGCAGACACCGGGACCGAGGGGCCCTCACCCGAGCAGGGGTCTCCGTGGAAGCGGAGGCCCTCACGCAGGACCAGGTCGAGACTCTGCCCGTCCGCCGCAGGGGTCCAGGAGGCCAGCAGCAGCGGCGCCAGCTCGCCCCCGGGTGCCCGGGTGATCAGGGTCTCCACCACGGCGTCCAGGACCTGCTTGTTGCCGTCCAGCACTCCACCGTGCAGGTCAAAGGTCGGCTTGACCGGTTCGCCGACGCCGATGCGCACGGGGTGCGGCGCCTGGACCGGTGCCGGCGGGAGTGAGTCGTCCAGGTCGAGGGGCCGCAGGGGCCAGGCGATCGTCGCGAGCACAGCGGCCAGAGCGACCACCGCGACGAAGATCCCCGCACGACTGCGCGGCTGGAGGCTCACGAGCTGGCGACCCGCTGGGGGAGCCACCGAGCCCTCGCTCGGGTCGAAGGGGTCAAAGGTGTTCGCAGAGCGCTGGGGCACCGGCCGTCCTGCCAGCACCGCCCGCAGCGCCGCGCAGTCCTGGATGCGGTCCTGGACCGAAGGCTGGAGGCAGCCCTCGATGGCGGCTCGAACGCCTGGGGGCAGCGCGGCGTCCACCGCCCCATAGGAGCCCGAGGAGCTGCAGGCGAAGATGGCCATCATGTCGGGCCCTTCGAAGGCGTGTCGGCCGGTCACCAACTCGTAGAGGATGCAGCCCAGAGCGAACACGTCGGCCCGGCCGTCGACACGCTTGGCGTCGCGGAACTGCTCGGGCGCCATGTAGGCGGGGGTGCCCATGGCCATGCCGCTGCGCGTGGCGTGGAGGCCGATCTCGACCTCCAGGGCCTTGGCCAGTCCAAAATCCGCGACCTTGGGCACCAGGGCGTCGTCGACCCGCTTCAGCATCACGTTGGCTGGCTTCAGGTCCCGGTGCACGACCCCTGCGTCGTGGGCGCTCTCGACCGCCCTCAAGATGCCCTCGAACAGTGCGAGTGCGGGGTCCAGGGCCGGCCGGTGCTCCCGAAGCCAGTGCTCCAGGTCCGGTCCATCCACGTACTCCATGACCAGGCCCGGGGCGCCGTCGACCTCGACCACGTCGGTCACGGCCAGCACGTTCGGGTGATCCAGGGTCGCCTGGACCTGGCCCTCCAGCACCAGGCGCTCCCGGATGGCGGGGCTGGTGAGGTTCAGGACCTTCAGCGCGTGCAGGCTGCCCAGGGTGGTGTGGCGGACGCGGTAGACCGTCGCCATGCCCCCGGTGCCCAGCAGCGCCTCGATCTCGTAGCGGTCTACGACATGACCGGGCCGCATGGGTCCGTGCTCCGGCTAGAAGGTGCTCCCCACGCTGACGATGATGCCCACCACGGGACCGACCTCGCCCTTCTTGATGGAGTGGCCGAAGGGGATGGACAGCCCGGCCGTGATGTCGATGTCGGCAAAGGGTCGGATGCGGTCGCTCAGCTCGACGGCCTCCAGCGTCTGGTTGTAGCCCACGTTCAGGGACGGCTGGATGGCGTAGGGCATGTTCGACCAGCCCACGCGGAAGCCGATGCGCGGCCCCAGTCCCAGACCCGCGTCCTTGAGGAGCAGGATCGACCACCCGGCGTAGATGTACCTGTTCCACAGGCTGGTGTGGAGCTGCTCCACCTCGCTGCAGTCACTCACCGTGCCGTCGTCGTCCTCGCTGCTACAGCCGGGGTCGGTGACCTTGTAGGTCTCGTCGGCCACGTTGGGGGTGTAGTAGCGCTCGACCCAGACGCCGTCGTCCTGGAGGTTCAGGCCCATCTGGGCCCCGAAGGCCGTCATCATCCGGTTGTAGTGGACACGGAATTCCAAGTGGATCGGCAGGGAGTTCGCCTGGGGATCGAGCTCGCCGACGTCCAGAGCGGAGAAGTCGCCCTGGGCAGCCCCGACCAGCGCGTCCTCGGAGGGCTCGCTGGGCAGGGTCACCGACATGCCGTTGTAGAGGAATCCAGTCCCGATGGTCGCCGCGAAGCGCACCGGGAAGCTGTCGTCGCTGCCGCCGACCAGGCTGAGCATCGACTGGCGGCGGTCGTAGCGCCAGATCCACAGCTTGTTGGGGTTGCCGTCCTCGGGCACAGCCACGTAGACCTCGGCGGACTGGTGGAGCTTGGCGTAGATGCTCAGGAAGGTCAGGATCTCCCCGGCGAGCTCGGGCGTGCACTCGTTGGGGTGCAGCATGAGCTCCTCGATCAGGTCGAAGCCCATGCGCTTCCGCGCCACGTCGCGCACGAAGTACGCCTTGTCCTCGAATTTGTCGACGATCAGCCGGTCGCTCAGCCCGTGACCGGAGTCCGCCCGCTGGAGGTAGATGTCGCTGCGGCCCAGGGGCACCATGACCCGGGCGTCCTCGTCGGGGGTGACCTCGACCCCGTTGACCAGGATGACGTATTCCTTGGCGAAGTCGTCGACGTCGAATTCGTTGTCCAGCTCGAAGTCCAGGGGGAACTTGGGGAAGCCGCCGCTGTTGATCTGGTTCAGGTAGACCTCGACGTAGCTCCTGACCTCGGGGTCGGTCATGCCTTCGAGCAGGGCCGGGTCCTCGGCCGCCATGGTGGCCGCCAGGTAGTAGTAGTAGTTCACCAGCTGGCCGGCGATGGCCTCGTAGAACGGCGGCGCGTTGTTGTTGCGGTTCTCGGCCGCACGCCCGATCTGGCAGTACAGCGCGAAGAGCGGCGCTCGCTCCTCTTCCCGGGACACGAACCAGATCATGTCCAGCAGCCGGCGCAGGTGCTCGGCTTCCTGGCCCCACTCGCTCGGGGTCAGCTGGTCCCAGCCCAGCTGCGAGACCCGCGCGACCTCGGACTGGACGGCCTGAAGGTTCGCGGCGGGGATCTCCGACGGCTGGGCAGCTGGCGCCAGGGAGCGGTCGGGGGCCTGGCGGCCCTTCTGGTACAGATCCGTGCTGGGCAGGAAGATGGCGTCTGCCCGGGCGATCCGGCTCTTGACGATGCGCTTGAGGTTCTCGTCCTGGTAGTCCGGCTCGGTGTTCGGCCACTTGAGCACCACCACCCGGGCTTCGTTGCTCTTGGACTTGACCTCGGGGCTCGCGGCGAGGGCCAGGGCGGGAAACAGGAGGACGAAGAGGCTCAGCAGCGTGCGGGTCATGGGGACCTTGGGACCAAAGAGAGGGGGGTCAGTTGCAGACCAGCGACTGGCCGGAGAAGCTGCAGTTCACGGTCTGGTTGCCGTGCACGGGCGAGAAGCTCCCGATGCAGCCCTTGAGGCTGATCTTGCAGGACTCCTGGGGCACCTTGGCCAGTGACGCGGCACCGCTGTTGTTGAAGTTGCCCCGGGCCCGGAAGCCGCTGGGACAGTTGACCTCGACGCCGAAGCAGCTGCCCTTGTCGGCGAGCTTGACCGTCAGGGTTCCGGCGCCTGTGGGCGCTGCGGGCTTGGGCGCTGGCGTGGACGTGGACTTGTTGCTGGACTTGTTGCCGCTGGACTTGCGGGTGGTCTTGCGTGGCGTGGAGCGGACCGGGGCGGGCATGGGCAGCGCGGTGTCCTCGGTCCCGGCGTTTTCGTCGCCAGAGGGAGCGGGGGCCGCGACGACAGGCACGGTGGCGGTCGCGGCGCCGGGATCGGACTCGACGTCGCCTGCACCAGGGCGCAACCACACCACGGCCACCACGGCGATGCCCACGAAGGCGAAGATCGAGAGCAGCAGGGCGTAGAAGCGGCCCGAAGTGGTGCGCTCGCCGGCGCCGGCTGGGGGCGGCGGGGCGCTCGCCGCGAAGTGGGATCCGGCGGCGGCGCTGGCAGCGCCGGGGGTGGGGCCGCTGATGGCGCCTGGCGTCGGGCCGCTGATGGCGCCCGGCGTCGGGCCGCTGATGCTCGGGGCGCCAGCGGGGGGCGGGGGTGCACCCCCCATGGGCGGCGGCGCCCCGATGGGCGGGGAGGGCGCGATCCCTGGCGCGGAGTGCGTCGGCACGGCCGGGGCCGCCCGCTCCTTGGGAGACTGGATCTGGAAGAAGGTGGTGGCCGAGGGCTCGTTGCCTTCGTCGTCGGCCCCCAGGATGCTGCTCAGGGACCCCAGCTCCATCATGCCGGTCTCGTCGGCGCTTCGCGCACCGGCGATCTTGGCCTTGGGCCGGGCGGGCTCGGGGGTCGACGGCCCACTGCCGGTGCCGAAGCGCGCGGCCTGGGCCAGCTTGCGACCCCCGCCGTCGTCGTCGTCACGGCTCCGGGCCGAGCGCCGGCCCGCGGAGCTGCCGCCGGTGGTGCGACGGGCCTGGGACTGGGCCAGGCGCTCCTCGATGGTGCGGCGCTTGCGCCCGCCGGAGCGACGACCCGGCGACGCGCCGGTGCCGGCGGTGCTGGGATCCGGCGGCGCGGGCAGCCGAAACAGGGACTCGAAGAAGAACTCTGCGAATTCCTGGATGTAGGAGCCGCGGTCCCGGTACAGCTGTCGGCGCAGATCGGCGAGCAGATCGTGGCCGGTCTGGTAGCGGCTGCGCGGGTTCGCCATCAACAGGCGCGTCACCGCCTGGCCGGCGCCGGCCACCTTGGACTCCAGCTCGGCGCACTGCTCTGACAGGTAGCCGCCCTCGATGGCGTCGAAGACGTCCCCCACCGGATCCCGGGAGTCCTTGGGAACCCGATAGGCCGGCCGCCCCATGAACAGCTCGTACCCGACCAGGCCAAGGGCGAAGAGGTCGGTGCGGTGGTCCACCAGCTCGCCGCGGGCCTGTTCCGGGGCCATGTAGAGCGGCGTGCCCTTGATGCGGTCCGGGTCGTCGATGCGGAATTCGGCGTTGTCCACCCGGGCCAGCCCGAAGTCTAGGATCTTCACCTCGGACTTGGGGGTGATCATGATGTTCGCGGGCTTCAGGTCCCGGTGGACCAGGCTCAGGGGCTCGCCGTTGTCGCCGGGGGTGGTCCAGGCCTGGTACAAGCCGTCCGCCAGCTCGATCAGGATCTCGAGGGCGGCTTCGGTGAAGACCTGCTCTCGGGCCTTGGCGCACTCGGACAGGACCGTGCGCAGGGTGGCGCCGTGCACGTACTCCATGACGACGGCGCTCTCTTCTTCGAGGAATTCGAAGACCCGCACGATGCAGCGGTGCTTGACCTGGTCCAGCAGGGCGAATTCCTGTTGGAGCAGCTCGACCTGGTCGTCGTCGGCGTCGTCGTGGAGCTGCTTGATCGCGACCAGGCGGCGCTTGCCCGAGCTGAGACCGCGGGTCGGGACCTCTCCGATGGCGGCGTAGACGGTGCCGAAGTGACCGCTCCCCAGCTCGCGCAAGACTTCGTACTGACCAATGAAGCGGGCCACTTCCCCTCCGGGCGGCGACGATACAACAGCCCGGAGCCAGGCGGCAGCACCCGGCCAGGACGCAGCGTTGGACGGCTCAGCCGGCCTTGGGGTTCCGGGGCCTGCCGCGGAAGATCGCCCGGCGCACGTTGTACGAGGCGGCGCCCAGGAAGGTGACTCCGAGCAGCCCCCCCAGGATGGGCAGCAACAGCGCAAGGCTGGCCCTGAGCGGGGTGGGTACGGCCCAGCCGTCCGGGCCATTGGTGGCCGATGGGGGATCGAACCACCCCGAAGGGTGGAAGGTGATCTGGGCCTCGGCCCCCGAGTAGCTGGTCAGCTTGACCATGGTGTCGAAGCTACGCCGCATGTGCAGCGGGTCCATGCGGTAGCGGACCTCGAACCACTTGTAGCGCTGGGCCGCGGCGCTGGCGAAGGCCTCGCCCAGGCCCTTTTTTTCGGTCCGGACATAGGACTCGCCGCCGCCCACTTGGGCGATCCACATCAGGGATGCGTTGTCGATGCCGAACTGCTCCAGGTCGCCGTCGATCCGCCTGGACTCCTGCTTCTTGCAGAGCCGGTTGGCCGTGACCTCGCGGCCCGGCGTCTCGCCCAGGTCGTACTTGGGCCAGATGGGCCGCCCCAGGCCCACGGTGTAGACCGTCGGGCGGGCTCGCACGCTGGTGGTGCGGCCGGACCGTGCCCGGTTCACCTGTTCCATCAGCTTGGTCAGCCGAGGGGCGTTGTCCCGGCAGAGATCCCCGGAGCTCTCGTTGTTGAAGCCGTCGGTCAGCACCACGATGGTCGGGGTGGCGCCTTGACCGCTCACCACGCTCTTGACCGGGTCGGCCTTGAGCAGCTTGCCCGTCGCGTAGCGCACCGCGTTGTAGAGGTGGGTGTAGCCACCACGGACACCAAGCTCCTCGCGGATCTTCTGCTTGTACCGGGACGCGCTGGTCACGATCTCGGGCTCGCCGCCCACCCAGTACGGGTCGCCATCGGTGAACGAGAGCAAGGCGACACCGGTGTAGACGTTTCCGCCGGGGAAGAAACGGCGGACCACCTCGGGCTGGATCAGCGCCCGACGGACCCGGTCCATCCGGGACGCCTTGCCGCCCTCCTGGGCCTTCTCGTTCATCGATCCGGACCCGTCGATCACCAGGATGAACAGCTGGTCCGCGTCGATGGGATCGTGGGGGATGAGCTCGACCTCGTAGCCCCGGCTGCCCTCGACCCGGGTGTTGCGGTGGGTCACCAGGATCTGGTCGGCGCTCAAGGGCACGGGGAAGCGCTCGCCGTCGGCCTTGACCCGGAAGGCCAGCCGGACCTCGCCCAGGTCCTGGTCGACCGCGCGGAGCACGCGGGGGTAGCAGCGCTCGGGGTCGTACTGCTCTGTGTCGCAGTCCTCGGCATCGAGGATCTCTACCTGGAGGGCACTGTCCGGCGATGCCGGCTCGATCTCGAAGCGCAGGGCCGACCCGGGCACCGTCTCGGCATCACCGCCGCAGCCCAGGACCAGGGCTCCCCAGAGCGCGAACACCATCAGGACTCCTCGCGCGGCAGCATGATGAACTCGAGCTCGGTCGCGCGCTGGCCATCCCCGATGACCAGCCGGTCCCCGGACTGGACCTTGGACACGACCGGGGCCGGGCGGCGGGGGTCGTAGCGCAGATCGAGCTTCTCGAGGAAGCGCCGCAGGGTGACGGGGTACTGGCTCAGACCATGGGCCCGGTAGTTCTGGTGGGCGTCGACGCTGATCGACACGTGGAGCTCCTGGACGCCCTCCTCGACGGGCAGCCACAGGTCGGCCCCCCGGGGGAAGTGCCCGACGAACCGCTCCTTGGCGCCGTGGGCGTCGATCGGGATGCGGCGCCCGAAGCGGTTGCCCGACAGCACCCGCAGCCAGCCTGCGTAGAGGGCGTCGGGGATGCCCCACGCCAGCAGTCCAAAAGCCAGCCCCCAGATCAAGGCCCCCGCGGCCCCGGCGACGTACAGGTCGTAGTAGAGCCAGCGGTTGCAGAGGAACCAGGCGCCGGCGCCACACAGGCCGGCCGCGGCGCCTGCGCCCAGGTGGATCGCGGCGTCCCGGAAGCGTCGACCGACCAGGGTGCCCAGGGCCGACCCCACGCCAGCCACGGCAAATGCCAGCACGGAGTAGCGCAGCGAGACCAGCGTGGCGTCGCTGGCGTCGATGCCCAGGTTGTCCGGCAGGATCGCCCCGCCGATCAGGCGCAGGAGCAGAGCCCCGCCGGCCGCGACCGCGGCCGCGAGCACCAGCCCGCCGGGGAGCCGCTTGGCGAACCACTTGAGCTCGTGGCGGTGGAGGCCACCCTCGGCCAAGAGAGACGACGTCGCGATGGCGCTCGCCACGACCCCCAGGTAGACCGGCCCGTCCGCCTGGACCGGCCACGGTGCCCCGAAGAACTGCACGAACACCAGCATGAACCACCAGCTGATGAGGGCACAGCCGCCGGTGACCAGGGCGACGTGCACATGGCGCGTCCACGTGTAGGGCACCAGGTAGATGTTCACCGTGTCGCTCCGGAGTCGGCTCGGGCCGGCATTCTGGCACAGGACGGCCCTTTGCTAAGCTCCCGGCGGAGACGCCGTGTCGGACGAAAAAGCCCTCTATCTGGAGCTCACAAAGGCCTTTGGAGGCACACGCTTCGGGCCCTTCGAGGGCGTCGAGGTCAACCTGGGCTCCAGCCCGGACTGCGACATCGTCATTCCCGAGGCCTTCGGGGTGGCCGCCTTCCACGTCAAGGTGCTGCGCCAGGAGGGCATGGGCCTGATCGTCGCGCCGGTCGAGCGCACCGCGGCGGTCTACGTCTGGAAGGGCGGCAACCCGCGACCCCAGCAGATCGCCACGCCAGTCGCCGTGACCCACGGGGACCACTTCGCCATGGGCACCCCCGAGGGCCCGCGCTTCCAGGTCAAGATCGACCTGCTGCCCGAGGACGTGCGCAAGCAGCGCGCCCTGGCGGCCGGCCTGGGCCAACACAAGCCCACCAGCGAGGGCATGAAGAAGGAGGCCCGGCGCCAGGTCCTGTTCCGGATCTTCGCTTCGGGCCCCGGTCAGCTGGTCGCCACGTGGTGGCAACTCATCAAGTCCGGACAGATCTTCACGCCGCGGTACCTGTTCGCAGCGGCCGGGATCTTTGGCGGCTACATCTTCGGCGGCGTCCAGGCCTGCTCCAAGGGCGAGCTGAACCTGGAATTCGACGCCCAGGCCGACGAGCTCGAGGACTGCAAGCAGCAGAACGAGTTCAACGACGGCAACCAGGGCAGCTTCACCTTTGCGTCGCTGGCCGCCAACGTGACCGGGGCCAGCACTCTGGGCATCGCCCTGAACAACGACGAAGAGTTGGCCGGCCGCGTCCGGGAGCGCGCGGCGACGATCTTCGCCGCACCCAGTCGCTACGACTGGCTGATCAACCCCACCAAGAAGACCCGCCAGATCGGCTGGTTCACGTCGTTCCGGGAGAACCTGGAGAAGGCCGGCGACCTGCCGTCCGAGGCCCCGCGGGTGCTGGCCTTCATGGCGGCCCGGCCCGGCGTGACGAGCCAGGGCTGGGGCGTGCTGACGGACTCCAAGGGCGCCACGGTGTGCGGCCGGGGACCGCTGGGGCTCACGTGGCGCCAGGCCCGTGGGCTGGGCATGACTCCCCGCCTGGACGCGCTGATCGAGGGCAGTCCCAAGGGCTGGGAGACCGAGGAGTACGAGCCCCAGCGCCTGGAGCGCCTGGTCGAGACCGCGCGCATCGCGGGGCTGGACGAGGTCCCGGATCTGGCCGACGAGTTCGAGGCCGACCTGGCGACCGTCCAGAAGGGCCTGCAGACGTGCCTGTACGTCGACGGCGAAGACGACCGGGACGTGAGCAACATCCGCCGCTCGGTCACGACCCTGGAGCGGCGCCTCAAGAAGGACGCCGCGGGCCTGCCGCGAGGCACCGACGCAGCGGCGATTCCCGCCCGGATCGCTGCGGTCTACGCCGCGGACTACCCGGGCGTGGACTTCACATCCAAGAAGACCCGCCCCGATCTGAGCCAGCCCAAGCTCTCCCAGACCACCACCCTGCTGGAGAGCCAGGGCGGGCCCTGGATCATGGAACAGACGGCCGAGGTGCTGGCCCGTGCCATCACCCTGCCCTGCGTGGCGGTCCTGAGCATGAAGACCACCGGCGCCGACGAGTCCGCCCTGGCAGAGGTGTTCGGAGAGCCGCTGCCCAAGCCGCTGGACTGCATCATCCTGCGGTACACGATCGAGGGCTTGTGATCGGCGGGGTGCCGACTACTTGCGCCGGAGCTTGATCCGCACCGGCTCACGCTCGTCCTGACCGTCCCGACGCCGGGTGATCACCAGCCAGAGCGCCAGGAGCCCCAGGCCCGTCGCGACCTCGGTCGCACCCTGGTTGCACCCGAAGCCGCCGTCCTCTCCGGCCAGCTCAGCCGAGCCCTGACCGTCCTCGGCGGTGGTGTCGGTGGTGGCCCCGCTGTCGGTGGTGGTGTCGGTGTCGGTGGTGTCGGTGTCGGTGGTCTCGGTGTCGGTGGTGGTCCCGGTGTCCGCAGTGTCGGCGGAGTCGGTCCCGGTGTCCCCGGTGGCGCCCGAGTCCGACGTGCCCGTGTCCGCGGCACCGGTGTCGGCGGCGCCGGTGTCCGTGGTCCCCGTGGTCCCCGTGGTCCCCGTGGCTGCAAGAGCGGGGCCAGCGAGTCCCAGGCACAGGGCGAGCGTCAGGGCGCGGTTCAACACAGGGTTCCTCCGGGTTCGAGTGTAGCGCGGGGCCAGCGGGGGCTGGCCCCGAGGGCCCGCTCGCGATAGCTGGCGGGCCTCAATTCGATTCGCTTGGAGTCCACGATGGCCAAGGCCAAGGCACCGAAGAAGCCGCCCACCCTCGCAAGCCTGGTCCGCCTCGCGGGCGCCACCGAGGAGTCCTTCATCGAGGGCACGCTTGCGATCCTCCAGGAAGGCGACAACGAGCGCAGCGTCGAGTTCCTCACGCGGCTCAACCTGCCCCGGGACTTCGGCCTGAACCCGGACGGCATCCCGTCGCTGGAGGGCCTGGACGTCGCGGTCGTGGACTGGCAGACAGAGACGGTGATCATCGAAGGCATGGAGAAGTTCATCGAACGCCACATCCGAAAGCTGAAGTGGCTTGTGAATCATCCCGACGTCGAAGCGGTCAACGCGGGCGTCGGCCTGTACCGCTCCAAGTGCATCATGACGGAACTCCGGATCCGCCGGGTGCTGGCCCTGCTGCAGCAGTCCGAGGTGCTCAACCCCATCGAGTGGGGTGTCGCTCGCGAGCTGCTGAACCGGGCCTACCGCGACTTCCGCCGGTCCAGCAGCTTGCTCACCCACCAGTTCTACGAGTCCATGGTCGGCTCGGTCGAGCGAGAGGAAGTCCGCGCAGCGCTGTCTCCGGTCCCCCTGGTCATGAAGCAGCACATCGCCCGGCTGGCGGGTCTGCGCGACGAGGTCGAGGTCGCCCGCCAGGATCTCGCGGTGCAGCCCGAGGGCTACCCGATCGTGCGGCCGCCGCGGTACTTCGGCGGCGACCTGATGGAGACCATGTCCTGGAAGCACTTCTGGGGCGAGGTCGGCACCCTCCAGGACAGCATGCGCCAGCACGTGGAGCTCCTGTAGCCCCCGTGGAGCTGCAGCTCGCCATCGATGGCATGAGCTGTGGTGGGTGCGTCGCGAGCGTGCGGCGGGCCCTGGAGGCCGTGGCCGGTGCCGAGATCCGCTCGGTCGAGCTCGGACTGGCGGTGGTGCGGGTCGCACCCGAGCGCCGCGACGAGCTGGTTCGCGCGATCGAGGACGCTGGCTTCGACGTGAGCCCGACCGGCTGATCAGACCCCGCGGGCGTCGCGGTCCCAGACGACCTTGTGGAGCTGGATGCCGAGTCGCGCCGGCACCCGGTCCGCCAGCATCCACTCGACCAGTTCCGCCGGGTCCAGCAAGCCCCACGCCGGGGACAGGATCACCGGGCACCGGTCTGCCAGACCGCGGGCGGCGATGACGTCGCGAGCCCAGCGGTAGTCGCGCTCGCTGGCCAGGACGAACTTGACCTCGTGGTGCGGCCGCAGCAGGGGCACGTTGTCCCACAGGTTGCTGGCCTCCTCGCCGCTGTCCGGCGGCTTGAGGTCCAGGATCACGTGCACCGGATCGGGCACGTCGGCGATGCTCAGGCTGCCGCTGGTCTCGAGCAGGACCCGGTGACCCCGGTCGAGCAGGCGCTGCATCAGCGGGATGGCCTGGCGGTGAACCAGGGGCTCACCGCCCGTGACCTCGACCAGCGAGACCCCGGCTGCGGCGACCTGGTCCACCACGTCATCGATGGCGAGGTGCTGGCCACCGGTGAACGTGAACTCGGAGTCGCACCAGCTGCAGCGCAGGTTGCACCCGGCCAGCCGCACGAAGGTGCAGGGCAGCCCAGCCCAGGTGCTCTCGCCCTGGACCGAGGTGTAGACCTCGATCACCCGCAGGCGTTCATCGATCGGGATAGTCCGCACGGCCCCAGGACTAGCCCGGAGAAGACATGGCCACCACCCGCACCGAGCGGGACTCGCTCGGCGAGGTTCCCGTCCCCAGCGGCGCGCTCTACGGCGCCCAGACCCAGCGCGCGGTCGACAACTTCCCCATCTCGGGCAAGCGCTTTCCCCGTCGCTTCCTGCAGAGCCTGGGCATCGTGAAGAAGTCTTGTGCCCTGGCCAACGAGGACCTGGGCTTGCTGGACACCGCCCGGGCCGAGTGGATCATCGCCGCCTGCGAAGAGGTCATCGACGGCACCTGGGACGACCACTTCCCCATCGACATCTTCCAGACCGGGTCGGGCACCAGCACCAACATGAACGCCAACGAGGTGATCTCGAACCGGGCCATCCAGTTCATGGGCGGCACGGTCGGCACCAAGGAGCCGGTCCACCCCAACGACCACGTCAACATGGGCCAGTCCAGCAACGACGTGATCCCGACCGCGATCCACGTCTCGGGCGCGGTGGCCATCGCAGAGGACCTGATCCCGGCCCTGCAGCACTTCCACGACGCCCTGGACGCCAAGGCCCAGGCCTACGACGGCATCTACAAGTCCGGGCGCACCCACCTGATGGACGCGACCCCGATCCGACTGGGCCAGGAGTTCAGCGGCTACGCGGCCCAGGTCGCCCACGGCATCCGCCGGGCCCAGGCCGCCCGTGACGCGCTGCTGGAGCTGGCCCTGGGCGGCACCGCGGTCGGCACGGGCATCAACCGGCCCGCGGCCTTCCCGGCCAAGGCCATCGCCCACGTCTCCCACGAGACGGGCCTGCCCTTTGTCGAAGCTCCGAACCACTTCGAGGCTCAGGCCGCCCGGGACGGGGTGGTCGAGGCCCACGGCCAGCTCAAGACCATCGCCGCCAGCTTCACCAAGATCGCCAACGACATCCGCTGGCTCGGATCGGGCCCACGGACCGGCTTCTACGAGATCCGCCTGCCGGAGATCCAGCCGGGCTCGAGCATCATGCCGGGCAAGGTCAACCCGGTCATGAGCGAGATGCTCACGATGGTCGCCGCCCAGGTCATGGGCAACGACGTGGCGGTGAATTTCGGCGGCGCCGGCGGCAACTTCGAGCTGAACGTGTACCTGCCGATGATGGCCCTGAACCTGCTCGAGAGCGTCCAGCTGCTGGCCAACGGCGCCCGGACCTTTACCGACCGGTGCGTGGTCGGCATCCAGGCCAACGAAGAGATCTGCCAGGCCAGCGTCGAGCGCAACCTGGCCATCTGCACCAGCCTGGCCCCGGTGATCGGCTACGACGCGGCCGCGGGCCTGTCCAAGAAGGCCTTCAAGACCGGCCAGAGCATCCGCGAGGTCGCGCTGGAACAGGGCGTGCTGTCGGCTGAGCAGCTGGACAGGCTCCTCGACTTCCACGCAATGACCGTGCCCAGCGAGGGGTAGGGACTACAGGAAGCTGTCGATGCTAGGACCGCCGCGCTGGCCGGCGCCCTCGTCCAGGGACAGGACCACCATGTCCGGGCCGACGATCGAGGTGCTGGGGATGTAGGCGTCGGCCTCAAAGGTGTAGAGCTCGTTGGCCATGTCGTTGTCCTCGGGACCGATGACCGGGATGCCATTGAGGTTGAAGCTGCTGCGCCAGCTCTGCAGGTCCGACTGGGACGGCAGCTGGCCACGGGAGTTCTCGGTCAGGATCTCGATGGCGGCGAAGTCCTGGTCGCTGTAGTGCTGGACCTCGCCCGGGAGGTCAGCCGCCAGGTCCTGGCAGGGCCCACACCACCCGGCGGACAGGGCGATCAACGTCGTCTTGCCGCACAGGCTGTAGAAGGCGAAGTCCTCGCCGTAGCTGTCCTTCATGACGTAGTTCTCGACCGTGTCGCCCTCGGCGTAGACCGTCCACGAGTAGGTCTGGCCCTGGTACTTGATCTCGGTCAGGCCAGTGGCGCCAGAGGTGCTGGACGGCGGCGTGTCGCACCAGCCCACGTCGTACCCGCCGGTGTAGGGGTGGCTGAACTCGTAGGCCGGGTTGGTCCCGCCATCGACCTCGTCGCCGTCGCCGTAGCCGTCGCCGTCGGTATCGTCGTTGGTCGGGTCGGTGCCGTACTCGTCGAGCTCCTCGCCATCGGTCAGGCCGTCGCCGTCGGTGTCCGAGGCATTGGGATCGGTGCCGGCGTCGGTCTCCTCGCCGTCGTCCAGGCCGTCGCCGTCGCTGTCCGCGACGGTCGGGTCGGTGCCCTGGGCCTCTTCTTCGGCGTTGCTCAGGCCGTCGCCGTCGTCGTCGGCGTTGGGATCGACGCTGTCTTCGGTGTAGTCCGGACCGTCCTGGTCGCCGTCGTTGGTGAAGCCGTCGGTGGGCGTGCACGCGGCGAGCGCGAACAGTGCGGAACAGGCGAGGAGGGGACGCAGGTGCATGACGACTCCAGATCAGCGGGCCGGGGTGGACCGCTATCGTGGTCGCCAACGTGTGAAGGGGCTGTGAGTCCCTCGTCAGGTGTGCGTCAAGCGCCCAGGACTCAGTCCGCCAGCCAGTCCTCGACGTCCCGGCCACCGTCGAGACCGACGTCCTGGTCGACGGTCATCAGGCGCAAGTCCTGGCCCACGATCGCCGTGCTGGGGTCCAGGCCGTCCACGTCGAAGGCCAGCAGGTTGGCCTGCTGGGCAAGGTTCGCTGGCGCCACGACCGGGACCCCGTCCAGGCCCAGGGACTCCCGCCAGGTGGTGAGCCGCTCGGCCGAGGGGATGTCTCCGTCGTGGTCCTCTCGCAGGACCAACAGAGGCGTCCAGCTGAAGCTCTCGTAGCGCCGGAGCAGGCTCGGAATGTCCACCGCGGCCTGGATCAGCCGATCGCTGTCCTCGGCCCCGACGATGACCCAGACGGTCATGCCACAGGCGTTCCAGAAGTGCACCCGTTGACCCCACTCGTCCAGGAAGTTCTGGTCCCAGACCAGATCGCCCGGCTCGTACACCCCGTAGGCGACGGTCCGGCCATCGCGGGCGTGCTGGGCGGTGCCGGACGGTCCTGCGTGGTCGACGTCGGGCGGCGCCGGACAGTCCGCGGTTCGGTAGTCGCCGCGCTCGTAGGGGTGGTGGTGCTCCCAGACCGGATTGGTCCCATGGCCCACCTCGTCGCCGTCGGAGAACCCATCTCCGTCCGAGTCCGCGATGTGGGGATCGGTGCCCCACAGCGCCTCGTCGCCATCGGCGAGCCCGTCGCCGTCGGCGTCGGTGCCGTACCAGGCCTGAACGTCGCCGTCGGCGGGGTCGGGCTCCTGGAGCGGCAGGAACTCCTCGGGCGCCATGCAGGCGCTGGCGCCGAGGCTCCAGAGCAGCAGCGCCCCCACGTGCGGGGAGCAGTGGGGGCGCGGTGCCGACATGGGCCGAGTCTACTACTCGAGGTAGTTCGCGATGTCGCGATCGGCGTAGTAGTAGTCGACCTCGACGACCCGCAGGTCCGCACCGATGATGGACAGGCTCGGGATGCCCCAGTCGCGGTCCCAGAAGGTGTACATGTCGATGTACTGGTCGTAGTCGACCGGCGCGATGACGGGCATGCCGTCCAGGTCGTAGTCGTCCCTCCAGCGCTCGAGGGTCTCGACCGTGGCCTGGTCGCCGTAGTAGTCCTCCTGGACGAGCTCGATCGGGGTCCAGTCGTAGTCCGAGTACTCCTCTAGCAGGGCGGGGAGCTCTTCGGCCTTGTCCTGGCACGGCGGGCACCACTCGGCTCCGACCGCCAAGAGCACCACGTTGCCGCACATGGACCACATGGGGAAGTCCTGGCCAAAGGAGTCGATCAACACGTCGTTCGCGACCAGGTCACCCTCGTCGTAGGTGATCCACTCGTAGGTCTGCCCCTGGTAGGTCATGGTGTTTTCGTAGGTCGGTCCGGCTTCCAGGCCTTCCACGTCCTCGGGGAAGAGCTGGCAGTCGCCGATGTTGTAGTCGCCCTCTGGGAAGCCATAGGACATGGCGTTCATCGGGTCGCTGCCCAGGTCGCTCTCCTCGCCGTCGTCGTGGCCGTCGCCGTCGGTGTCGGGGTTGAGCGGGTCCGTGCCCTCGCGGGTCTCGGTGCCGTCGTCGACGCCGTCGTCGTCGCTGTCCGAATCGTTGGGATCCAGGCCGATGCTGTTCTCCCAGCCGTCCTTCATGCCGTCGCCATCGGAGTCGACGTTCTCGGGGTCGGTGCCGAGCGCTGCCTCCTCGTCGTCGGTGAGGCCGTCACCGTCGGTGTCGACATCGGCGTCGGTACAGCCCATGAGAGCGAGCGGCAACAAGGCGAGGAGAAGCGTCCGGTGCATGACGAGGCCTCTGAAGGGAATCGGGTTCGCTGGAAGGTTTCGCGCGGTGAACATAGAAGCGGCCACGCCCGATGTCCACTGACGACTGTCGATAGGACGTCAACTCGGTTCAGAGGTTGCAGATGAAGCGTTGGTGGATCCTGATCGTTCTCCTGGCCGTGCCGCTGGCGGGTGTGCACGCGGCCGATGCGGGCAAGGCGCACCCCCACCGAGGTGTGCTGAAGCCCTACCCCCAGCCCCCAGCCCCCACCCGTCTGACCCCGGCGGACCAGCAGAAGCTCAGCCAGGGGGACCCGGTCTACAAGACCACCGACGGTGAGACCGGCGGTCGCGGGGTCGCGGTGTTCCGCGTGAACGCGCCACCAGACGTGGTCTGGCGGACCATCAACGACTTCCGCATGTACCCCCAGTGGATCGACGAGGTCACCACCTGTGAGGTGTACGGCAAGAGCGGCAACCAGATCTTCGTGCGCTTCGTGCTCAAGTCGATGGGCGTGGAGATCGAATACTTCATCGCGCACGACTACCGAGCCGCGGACACCTGGGGCACGTGGACCCTGGACTACTCCCGGGAGTCGGACTTGAGCGACTCGGTGGGGTCGTGGCTGGTCACCGAGGTCTCCCCCGGGGTGAGCCAGGCCGAGTACAGCGTGGACCTGAAGGTCTCCGGCTGGGTGCCGGGCTTCATCCGCAAGGTCATCGTGGACAGCGGCCTCGAAGGCGCGACCCAGTGGCTCAAGCGCGAGGCCGAGAAGAGGGCCGCCCGATGACCGACTCCCTGCTGTTGCGGGCCCTGCGAGGCGAGGCGCTCGAGCGCCCGCCGGTCTGGTTCATGCGCCAGGCCGGCCGGTACCTGCCCGAGTACCACGACGTGCGCAACCAGGTGGACTTCCTGACCCTGTGCCGCCGCCCGGACCTGGCCGCCGAGGTGACCCTGCAGCCCCTGCGGCGCTTCGGCTTCGACGCCAGCATCGTGTTCAACGACATCCTGGTCCCGCCGGCGGCCATGGGCATGGACCTGGAGTTCATCAAGGGCCGAGGGCCGGTCTTCCACGACCCGCTGCGTGCCCCCGCGGACCTGGACCGTCTCCAAGTGCCCGACGTGCAGACCGAGATGCCCGAGGTCCTGGAGACCATCCGCCGGTTGGTGGCCCAGCTGGAGGTCCCCTTGTTCGGGTTCGCCGGCGCCCCCTTCACCCTCGCCGCCTACATGATCGAGGGCAGCGGCTCCAAGAACTTCCTGCACATCAAGAACTGGGTCCTGCACCACCCGGACGCGCTCCACGAGCTGCTGGGCAACCTGGCGGACCTGTGCGGCGCCTACCTCCAGGCCCAGGCCGACGCCGGCGCAGCGGCGGTCCAGCTGTTCGACACCTGGGCCGGGGTGCTGGGTCGAGACGACTTCGATCGCTTCGTCGTGCCCTATGCGCAACGAGCCCTGGCCGGGGTGTCCGGTGTGCCACGGCTGTACTTCACCCGGGACTGCGGCGCGGTGCTCGATCGCCTGCGTGCGGTCGACGCCGATGCCTATGCCCTGGACTGGCGAGTGGACCTGGCCCAGGCCCGCCAGGTCCTGGGAGAGGTCCCGATCATGGGCAACCTGGACCCGGTGGCCCTGTACGGCCCGCCCGACGAGATCCGGCGGCGCGTGGCCGCGGTCATCCAGAGCGCCGGGCCCAAGGGCCACGTGTTCAACCTGGGCCATGGCATCTTGCCGACCACGCCCATCGAAGGGGTCCGGTGCGCCGTGGACGCGGTCCGGGCGTGGCGTTGGTAGACGAGCCCCCCCCCACGGCCGTCTGGCTGATGAACATGGGCGGGCCGGACAGCCTGGCCGCGATTCGGCCCTTCCTGTTCCGGCTGCTGAACGACCCCGACGTGGTGCACTTTCCCGTGCGGTGGCTCCAGTGGGCCTTTGCCCTGGCCATTTCGATCCTGCGCAGCCGCAAGGTCCGCCAGGACTACGCCCGCATGGGCGGGGGCTCTCCGCAGCTCCCGGCGGTCCGGGCCCAGGCCGCGGCGCTCCAGGTCGTTCTCGGGACCGGCTTTGAGTGCGTGCCGGTGTTCCGGTATTGGGGAGAGGGGGCCGACCAGGCCAGGAAGCAGCTGAGGTCGGGTCAGCCCGTGGTGCTCCTGAGCCTGTACCCCCACGCCTGTGGGGCCACGACGGTGAGCTCGATCCGAGACTGTCGTCGCGCCCTGAAGGGCCACGATGGGCCGGTCCACGAGGTGGCCAGCTACCCGGACCACCCGGGCTTCGTGGCGGCGATGCGCGAGACGATCGAAGGCGTACTGGCCACGCTCCCAGACGACGCGTGCCCCGACGTGGTGTTCTCGGCCCACAGCACCCCGGAGATCTGGGTGTCCCAGGGCGATCCCTACCTGGGGGAGATCCAGCGCACCGTGGCCGCCGTGCAGAAGGGACGCCAGTGGCGCAGCCACCTGTGCTTCCAGTCTCGGGTCGGGGTCACGAAGTGGCTCGGGCCCTCCACCCTCGACACCGTGGCGCGCCTGGGCGCCCAGGGCTGTGAGCACCTGGTGCTGGTGCCCATCGCATTCACGTCGGACCACATCGAGACCCTGATCGAGCTCGACGAGCAGGTGCGGGATGCGGCCCTGGCCGCAGGCGTCGGCGCCTTCCACCGGGTGCCTTCGCTGAACGACCGAGCCACCTACATCCGGGCCCTGGGCGAGCTCACCCTGGCCGCGACCCGCTGATGGCACGGGTGGTCGTGGTGGGTGCGGGGGTCTCGGGTCTGGCCACCGCCGAGTGGCTGCAGCCCGACCACGACGTCGTGGTGCTGGAAGCCGGGCCTCGCGCCGGGGGCAACGTGCACTCGGAGCGGGTGGACGGCGTCGTCCTTGAGCGCTCGGCCAATGGCTTCCTGGACAACGAGCCGGCGATGGCCAGACTGATCGCGCGGCTCCAGCTCGGCGACCAGGTCCTGCCCGCCCAGGACGGCGCTCGCTACCTGTTCCACGGCGGCGAGCTGGTCTCGGTGCCGACCGGTCCGATCTCGCTGCTGAAGAGTCCGCTCCTGCCCTGGTGGGCCAAGCTGCGGTTGGCGCTGGAGCCCTGGCAGGGCCCCGGTGCAGCGGACGAGACCGTCGCGGCCTTTGCGGCGCGTCGGCTCGGGCGACTGGCCGGCGAGCGGCTGGTGGGCACCATGGTGCTGGGCATCTGGGCAGGCAAGGCCGAGGAACTCTCCCTGCCCGCGTGCTTCCCCAGGATGCGGCAGCTCGAGCGCGAGCACGGCTCGCTGATCCGCGCCCTGCGCGCCCGCCGTGCAGACCCTTCGGTGGCCGCGGGTCCCCCCGGGCACCTGACGTCCTTTCGGCTGGGGCTGGGCACGTTGACCCGGGCTCTGGCAGCGCGCCTGGACGTGCGCACCGGCGTGAGGGTGACGGGGCTGCGGCCAGGCTGGGTCGTCGAGACCACCGAGGGCGAACAACGGGCCGACGCGGTGGTGCTGGCCACGCCCGCCTGGGCATCGGCCGAGCTGCTCGGTCCCTTGGACGACGACGGCGCATCAGCTCTGGCCGCGGTGCCCTATGCGCCCGTCGCTGTCGTCTGCCAGACCTTCTCCGAGGGCACCCTGGCGCTGCCCGGAGGGTTCGGCGTGCTGGTCCCCAGGGCGGCGGGACTGGACGTGCTGGGCACCCTGTTCACGTCGAACCTCTTCCCGGACCACGCCCCCGGGGGACGTGCCGTTGTCCGGTCGATGGTGGGGGGTGCGGTGCGTCCCGAGCTGCCTGGCCTGGAAGACTCGGCGCTGGTGGGGCGTGTCCAGGCGGCCAACGCTCAGCTGCTGGGGCCGCTGCCGGACCCGGAGCACACGGCGGTATTCCGACACCCCCGTGGCATCCCCCAGTACACCCTGGGTCACCTGGACCGGGTCGCTCGGGTCCGAGCGGCCGAGGGTCGCCAGCGGGGCCTGTTCGTGACGGGCAACCACCTGGAGGGCGTGGCGATCAAGGACTGCGTGCGCGACGGGGAGCGCACGGCGTCCCGGGTCGCGGCGATGTGGGCGGCCGGATAGGCAGCGCATCCCTTCCCGAGGTCTCGATGAGCCAGCGTGAGGTCTTCGCCCGCCTGCAGCAGGGCAGCACCATCGCCGACACCCTGTCGTCCCTGGACGGCGCGGTCGCCAGCGGCAAGCCACTCTCCGTCCAGGCCCACGACCACGCTCTGCCCTACCTGGATCACGTCGTGGCCGGCTTCGTGGACGGCCCGCCTTCGAGCCAGGTGGCCGCCGTGATCTCCGGCGCGGCCCCGGGGGGTGGCTGGCGCCGCTTCACCCTCAGCCGGACCGGGCCCTGGCGCTATCGGCTCGAGGTGTTCCCGACGGCGTTCAACAATGCCGACGCACCCCTGGCCCCGGGCATTCCCCCCGCGACCTCTCGCCGGGCGTGACCCCGCTGGTCGTCCTGGCCTGGGTCGCGGCGATCGGCGCCCAGGAGCCAGACGCCGAGCCGGTCACCCCACCCAATCCGCCAGAGCTGGTGGTGCTGGTGACCCAGGATCCCGTGCGGCCCAAGGCCAAGTACTGGACCGAAGTGCCCTTCGTGCGCAGCTCCGGCGGGCGCATCTCCCAGGTCCAGGAGTGCACGTTCACCCTGGCCATCGACACACGGGGCAAGGTCAGCGACGTCACCTCCCACGGCTGCCCACCGGGCTTCGAGAAGAGCGGCCTCAAGGCAGCCAAGCACTGGCGCTTCGAGCCGTGGCCCAGCCGCGACGCCGCTGAGGCGACCTCCTACGAGCTCACCCTGCGCTGGAATCGCCACCCCTGAAGGCGCGCGTTCAGGGCTCGCAGACCGGCTCCTCCAGCCGCAACACGTGCAGGTCGTCCAGGGCGTCGAAGTCCCCGGTGTACAGGTCGAAGGCCATGGCCCCGGGCCCCAGCACCACCAGGTCGACGTAGTCCACGCCGGTGTCGGTGTCGGCCATCGCGGTGTGGGTCCCGATCTGCTTGCCGTCGTGGTTGTAGGTGATGAGCGTGGCCTGGTCGCGGTCCGAGCCGTTGGTGCGGGAGTAGGACATGCCAGCGGTGTACATGCGCACGGTGACCGCGTCGGCCTCGGCGTCGAGCCACCCGGACAGACCTGGGTCGCCGCTGTTGTTGAAGCCGTCGTTCACATAGGTGCAGAGCACATTGGGCGACGTGCTCAGGACCGCGGTCGTGCACGTGGGGCCGCTCTGGACCACGTTGGTGTCGTAGCCCTGGCCCGGGCTTCCGGCGCCGACGAAGTGCACGCCCAGGCCGGCGTACTGTTCCTGGACCCGAGTGCCGACCGCCAGCTCGTCGAAGTCGACGTGGGCATCGTCGACGATCAGGTGGTCGGGGAACAGGTCATCGCCGTTGGCGATGCCGTCCCCGTCGCGGTCCGTGTCCACGTCATCACAGATCGTGTCGCTGTCCATGTCGCCGCACGCGTCGCCCATCAGCAGACGCTCGATGACCGGGGCGTCAGGGTCGTCGCTGAGCACCCGAAAGGTGCCCGAGGGCGCACCCTGCACCGCGGGCGTCCAGGTGGCCGTGCCCCAGGCCGACTCGTCCGGGGCCAGAGTGAGGGGCAGGCCCGGCACGTCGAACGCCGTCTCCGTGGTCGCGCCATCGAGCTCGAAGCCGGAGATGACCACGTGGTCGGAGCCCACGTTGCGCACCACCCACTCGAAGCTCTCCTGACGACAGTCGGCCGCCACCGTGCCGAAGTCGAAGGGGTCAGGGAAGAGCTGCAGGTGGGCCGCGCCGTCGCTGGGCTGGTCTCCCCAGCCCGTGTCCCAGGCGCCGGGCACAGGCCCTTCATCTGCCGGATCGAGGAGCTCGTAGTCGTGGCATGCGAGGGCGAGAATCAAGAAGGGCAAGGGACCCATCGGGGACTCCACCGGTGCCGTGGCGCCCACCCCATGTGCAAGGGAGGTGCCAGCTCCAGCCCGGCCCGTGGGGTGGGGATCCGGTGCCATGGACCTGGGGGGGTTGCGTCCCGGTTCGGGACCGCGCGACCCCGAGTCCTGGGACCCCTGGGTCGCAGCAGAGGGGCTGGATCGGCCTGGAGTGACCCGGCACGGCCCTTGCTGTCCTGGAGGGCCGGAGGTGTCCCGTGCTAGTGACCCCGATCGCGCTCCTGACAGCGGTGGCCTGCTACTCGACCTACGAGGTGGGCGACGACACCACCGAACCCGCCGACACGGGCAGCGCCCGGGGGGCCCTGACCGGGAGCGAAGAGCCGGAACCGGTCGACACCGCGGACACCGCGGCGGTCACAGGCACGCGGGAGTGGGATCCCGACCCCGATCCCGAAGAGGAAGACGAGCCGGACCAGGACCCGAACCCCGGCGGCGGCGAGTGGGTCTGCGACAAGGAGATCCGCAACGGCTCCGAGATCTGCGACGACGCCGGGTTCGACGTGCCCGACCCGTACCAGCGCATGGCCATCGTGTGCATCACCGGCGAGGGCGGGGTGGGCTACGTCTCGACCAACACCGGCCCCGAGATGAGCGACGGGGTGCCCAGGTGCCAGGGCTGGGAGGAGAACGGCCAGAACGCCTGGGATCACCTGGACTACATCGAGGCCGTGGACTGCACCGCCGACGACCAGGTGCACGAGGTCGATCTGAGCCGGTGGACCGGCCGAGGGCTGTGGACCGGTGTGCACGACCAGCCGGGGGGTGGCGGGCACATGACCCACACCTGCATCGCGGTGTGGGAGGGGTGAGTGGGGGCTACAGCCCCGTCAGGACCAGGTCACCAGCCCCTGAGGTGACCCACAGGTGCGCGGGGGCGTCGTCGCTGGGATTCACACCGGCCAAGACGATGTCGCCGCTGCCGGTGAACAGGTCCAGGTCGTAGTCGCCATAGAGCACCCCGAGCAGCACGTCGCCGGTGCCCGTGTGCACCTGGGCGTCGTGCACGGGGCCGGTCCAGGCCAGCGCGACGTCGCCGCCACCGGTCTCGGCGAACAGAGCCGTGGACTGCAGGCAGCTCCCCGCGATGTCCCCTGCCCCCGTGGTGACCGCGAGCTCACCCGCCACACAGACCAGAGCCACGTCGCCGGACCCGGTCTCGACCGTGGCCCCGGCGTCTGTCCCCGTCAGGCTCACGTCGCCGCTGCCGGTCTCGATGTCCAGCGCCATGCCGCTCGGCACGAGCAGCGCCACGTCGACGCCGCAGCTCAGACCTTCGCCACACCGCCCTTCGAGCGCCAGGACCCCGTCGACGACCTCGGCGACCACGTGCGGCGCATCGGCCACGCCGGTGGCTCCCCAAGAGATCTGCACGTCGCTGATGTCGGCGCGGACCACGCTGACGTCGCCCGCATCCAGCTGAATGGACACCAGCCCGCAGGGCTCGGAGACGACCAGGTCGGCGTGGAAGTCCCCTTCCCCCTCCACGACCACGATGCAGCCCACCAGAGGGGCCAGGGCGAGGGCAGCGACGAGACGCAGGGCGGACATGGAGCCTCCGGAAGGGTTCGGACTGCTCCATTGGACACCGCGGGTCCTTCCCCGCGACACCGGTCGGGATCAGGGGGTGCGGAGGATGGGCGCGGACACGGCCCAGTCGGGGCCTTGCACGACGCCGACCGCGGAGCGCTCGAGGGTGCCTGTCCAGCGGAGGGTCCGGTGGGTCGCCCCGGGGCCCAGAGCCAGGCTGGCCACTCGTGCGCCGTCCACGTAGAGCTCAAGGGCCGTCACCTCGGCAGCATCCCGGGTCTGCACGCTGAGCGCGAGGGTCGTGGCCCGGCCGTAGGGGGTCAGCCGCTCGCGGACCTGGGTCAGGGTCACCAGCGGCCCGGTGGTCGCACTAGCCCGGCCCGTAACCAGGTCCCTCTGGAGCGCGGCGGCGCTGGGGAGCCCTCCGTCGGTGTCGGCTGTCGCCCAGGCCAGCGGCCCCACGACCCCGATCGCCGTGCCCTGGGCCAACAGATCCAACAGAACCGGCAGCTCGTCGACCGACGCCAGTCGCAGCAGGTCCGGCCGGGGGTCCCAGGTCCACGGAGACCCGGCGGCGTCGACCCAGGCCACATCGACTGCCGTGAAGCGGCTGGCCTGCCCACCGGCAGCGAGAGCCAGCAGGTCCTGGGCCGGGCGATCCTGCCAGACCACGGCGCCGTGGCCCGCCCGCTTCTCCAGCGGGGTCCAGGGCCAGGACCAGACCGTGCCCTGGTCGGGCGTCACGGCCATGGATCCGCCCACACCACGAATCTGCCGAGCGGGCCAGCTGTCGGTCTCGGGCACGCCGATCTCGTCGCGCGGGGTCTGGATCACCAGGGATCGACCCTGGCTGGCGGCCAGGGCCAGATCGTCGGCCGGGCTGTTCCCGGAGCTCCAGGACGGCCAGGCGTCCCGTCCGAGCTCCAGCAGCACCCGGCCCTGGGTGTCGATGGCCTGGGGTAGCAGGAGAGCTGTGTCCCCGCTCACGTCGCCGACCCAGCGCTGGTAGGCCGGGCCGCCATCGACGGTCAGGGTGTGCGTGCCGGGCAGCAGGGGAACCCAGCCCCCTCCAGCCGGCAGGGCCGCGACGCCATCGGCCCAGGTGACCAGCGCGGGCAGGTCCTGGCCCCGATCGTCGCCGATCCGGAGCCAGGCGCCCCCGGACTCGCCCGGAACCAGAGCCAGCTCCGGTGCGGGTGCCTGGGGATCGCCGGGCAGGGCGCCTTCGGCGACGCAGCGCAGCTGGGCACCGTCGGGGACCCGGGTCTCGAATTCGGGCCCCAACAGGTGGACCCGCTCGTCGTCCAGCAGGACCTCGACGGCGTCGCCGGTGCAGGTGCCGGACGCCGCCGGGCCGTCGGGCCATCGCCAGAGACCCGCCTCGTCGACCGGTGCCGCTACGAGCTGGGTCACGCCATCGAGCCACTGGGCCCCGCTGGGCTCCTCGACCGCCGTGCCATCGGTCAGGATCGCGAAGCCGTCGATCACGAACCCCGAGGCCAGGAAGCTGGCGCCGGCCTGGGGGCGCAGCCACAGGCCGTCGGCGCCCTCCAGGCCGATCACGGGCGCGTCGGGCCACAGCCGCCACGTGACCGCGACCGTGTCCGGACTCCCCTCCCCCAGCGGCGGCAGGGCCACGCCGGGGCCGGAAAAGGTGACCCAGGCGCTCTCTGCGTCGGTGCCCAGGTCCTGGTCGGTGGCCTGGAGGAAGCCGTCGGCGACCAGGGGGAAAAGTTCCAGGACCCGGTCGCGCCATCCGGGGTAGGCCGCGTCGACCAGGGTTCCCCCGCCGTAGCCAGGCCGGCTGAGTGACTCCCAGGGTGTGCGCAGGACCACGGACAGGACCTGGTTCTGCAGCAACACGTCGCCCTTGCGCCCTTCTCCCGAACTGGGGGCCTCGTCATTGCAGGCGAGCTGGCGGGCGCGCAACTCCCCAGAACCGAGTTCCCGCGGATCGCAGTCCAGCTCGCCGGGCAGCTCTGCCGGGGGCAGCGGTCCGCAGCCGAGCAGGCCCGCCAGCGCGAGGATCAGCGGCCTCAGTCCCCGACGAATTTGATGTAGGTCGGGGTCAGCTGGACCTCCTTGGACCACTTGCCGCTGCCCTTGTCGCCGGTGGGGCTCTCGGTGCCCGGGTCCCAGGTGGTGTAGTAGAGCGAGCGGGTCTCGCCGGGCTTCAGGGGGATCTTGAACTCCTCCTCGACCGGAAGGTTGCCAGGCAGGTTCGGTGCGACGACGGGCCATCTCTTGGTCATCATGACGTCGCCGTTGGTGTTGATGAAGCGCAGCTCCAGCTGGAGGGTCTCGATGGTCTTCTTGCCGTTGTTGGTCACAGGGGCGGCGACGGCGAAGCCGTCCAGGGGTCCTTCGGGGTCCTCGGCCAGGTTCACCGGTGTCAGCGAGACCGCCCCCAGCGCCAGGTTGTCGATGTACTCCAGCACGCCGATGCGCTTGCGAACGTCGGCCTTGCGCTTCTTCTTTCCGCGCGGGTACTCGTCGAGGTACTGCTGGAGGGACGCCATGGTGTTGGTGTCGGTGGCCCAGGCGTACAGGAATTCCTCGCGCTGCTCGACGGCCTGGGGCTTGAGCACCGAGTCTGGAAAGCGGGCGATGAAGTCGTCGAAGGCCGCCAGCGTCTTGGCTTCCTTGGCCTGATGCAGGTAGAGCTCCTCGAGCCGCGTTTTGGCCGGGTAGGCCTGGGGGCTGTTGGGCTTGGCCGCCAGGAAGGTCTCGTAGGCCTCGATCGTGTCGATCTTCTGGGCCTCGTAGTAGTTGGGGCCGCCGCACGCGGGCAGGACCAACAAGGCGAGCAGGGCGAGAGACTTGATCATGGGCGGCCTCGGGGAGGCACTGGCCCTAACGCCAGATGGGCACCGAAGGGTGTGAGCCCGTCGTCACGAGGGCCACGGCAAGCAACAGCAGGCCCAGCTCGGCGAGCTGCTGGCCGGCACCCAGCACGTCGCCGCTGAAGCCACCCAGGCGCTTGCGAGCCCAGGCCGCGGGCAGGGCATTGGCCAGGGCGGTGATGAGCAGAGCGGCGATGGCCCAGGGGCCCAGCCATCCGACGGCCAGGGCCACAGAGACCGTGCCGGCGAGCCAGACGTCGACGGGGCGGACCACCCGGGAGACCGCGGCCTGGAGCCCGGACCCAGCAGAGCTGGCCAGGCGCAGGGGCAGGACCATGGCACCCCGGGAGACCCCATGGGCCACCACCAGCCAGCCGGCGCCGAGGGTCGGTCCCAGTGCGCTCAGCGCGGTGGCGCGCAGGGCCACCGTCAGGATGAGCGCGAGCACCCCAAAGGTGCCCAGGTGGGGGTCCTTCATGGCGGCCTGGCGGCGCTCAGCGTCCCCGCGAACGCCGGCAGCGTCGGCGAGATCGGCCAGGCCGTCCTCGTGCAGAGCCCCGGTGAGAACCACCCCAGCGGCGACCGCCAGGAGTGCGGCTACCACTGGGGGAAGCACCAGGGAAGCGGCCCAGAACACGGCGGCGATCAGGGCACCGATCAGGGCGCCGACGACCGGGAACCAGCGGGTTGGCGGGCCCAGCGCCTCGGGGGGCAGCACACCCGGGTCCCAGGTCGGGAGTCGGGTGAGAAACGCCAGGGCGATCCCGAGGGAGCGCAATTCCTAGATGACCTCGGCATGTGTAGTGAGCCGGTACGCGAGGCAACTTCCGTTCCTGTTGGTCTGGCGGGGCCACCGGCATGGCAGAGTCATTCCAAGCGCCCCGCCGGGCCGACAGGGGCGGAAGGGGTCCGCGCAACGGCTTGCTACTCGTGCCGAGGTCATCTAGTAGCTGGCGGTGCCGGTGTCGCCGGTCGTGCCACTGCCACCGGTGCCGGTGTCAGAGGTGCCGGTGTCGGTGATGCAGCCCGTGCCGTCGGCGTCGTCCTGGTCCTCGAGGTCGGCCAGGATGATCGAGCACTCGTCCTGGAGGGCGTCGTCGGCGTCCTCGTAGGTGGTCTGCAGGGCGGCACAGTCGTAGGCCGGGTCGTCGGCGTGGCACTCGCAGACGTAGTCGACGTAGTCGTCGCACGAGTTCGAATCGCTGCAGGCCAGGCTGAGGGCGGTGAGGGTGAGCCCGAAGGCACCGAGCATCAGTCCGCGAGTCATGGTCTCCTCCGGGGTCGAGCCAGGATAGGGACGGCTGCCCCCAGGGAGTCTATTCAGCCCCATGTCGAGCCGCTTCTCCGACCGCGTGGTCGTCATCACCGGTGCCACGTCGGGCATCGGCCGCTCCTGTGCCCTGGCCTTTGGCAACGAGGGCGCCACCGTGGTGGGCACCGGTCGGGACCAGGACCGCCTGGCGGCGCTCGCGGACCACGTGGATCTGGCCCTGACCCTGGACGTCACCGACGACAGGAGCGTCGAGATGGCGACCCAGGCCGTGCTCGACCGGTACGGGCGGGTGGACGTGCTCTTGAACAACGCGGGCATCGGCCTCTTCAAGCCCTGGCAGGACACCGACGTGGGCGCCATCCAGCGCGTGATGGACGTGAACCTGTACGGCGTGGTGCGGGTCACCCGGGCGTTGCTTCCGTCGATGCTCGAGCGGGACGCCGGGGCCGTGGTGAACATCGCCAGCGTGGCGGGGCGGCGGGGCTACGCCAAGCACACCGCCTACTGCGCCAGCAAGCATGCGCTGATGGGCTGGAGCGAGGGCCTGCGGTGCGATCTGGCCGGGACGGGCGTCGACGTGGTCGTGGTGTGCCCCCCGGCCGTGCGCACGCCGTTCTTCGAGAATGCCGGGTACATGACCTTTGATGAGGACCACCCGGGCCTGGAGCCCATGACCCCGGACCAGGTGGCGGCCGGCACGGTCGACGCGACCTTCCGCAAGCGCCGGGTGGAGATCCTGTCGCCCCGAGCCAAGGCGCTGTACGCGGCGAGTGTGGTGGCGCCGGGGCTGTTGGACCGGATCCGCGGGATGAAGTGAGGGCCGGCGCGGCCAGGGTGAAGGTGGCGTGAGATGACCCGGGCAGCCCTCGGCGGCGAGGGTGTCGGCGTGGTCGGGTGCGGGTGTTGGGGGGTTGACGGGCTCTGGGGGGGACGAACGTCCGAAGTACGGACGTTGGTCGGCGTCACCTGAGGTGAGGGGCCGGATCGTCCGAAGTACGGACGTTCGTCCCCCCGCTGGCACGGAGCCTGCTGGGCGAGCTCGGCAGGAGGTTCTCCGATGCTCACCCATCTCACCGCTCACGCCCTCGGCGAGGGTTGTCCACTCGACGCCCATGCCCGCTTCGCCTGGCTCTGGATTCGGCTGCGCGAGCGATTCCCCGACGCACTCGCCGCCTGCCTGATGCCGGACCATGTCCACCTGGCGCTGCCCGGAGTCCCCGAGGAGGCGCCGGGGGACCTGTCTCAGTTGTTGCGGGGCCACTCCCAGGTGTTCGGGCTCGGCCGCGCCTGGGGTCCCGTGGCCGCGCCAGCGGTGCACGAGGACGTCAGGAAGGTCCGGCGACAACTAAGGTACATCCTGCTCAATCCTTGCCGAACAGTGCGGCTGAGGGGACGTCGTGTCTCGCTCGTGGATGACCCGATGCGGTGGTGGTGGTCGACCCATCGGGACACCTTGGGAGGGGCCGTCGAACCCTGGGTCTCGCCGGAGGACCTGGCCCGGTTCCTGGGCGAGTCCGTCGATGGCTTTTCGGCGCGCTGGCACCGCTATGTGTCCGGGGACCCCAGCGTGCATCCGGCCGGCTCGCCGCTTCCTGATCCGGCGCCTGCGCGCACAGTGCCCCACCACACGCTGGAGCAGATCCGACTGGCCTCCTTGGCGGCGACCCGCGCGAGTCCCAAGGCGCTGCGCAGGCGGTCGCGCACGCGGCGGCTCTTCATCGGGCTTGCCCACCATGAGGGGTGGCGCTTCAACGCGCAGCTGGCTCGGGCCTGCGGCATCACCCCAAGAAGCGCCCGGCGACTTGCGGCGGCGCCACGGTTGCAGGACCTCCCGGCTGCCCGCCTCTGCCTGGGCGACCCTCGACTGCGGGACCCCGTGGGCACGCTGGCACCCGAGTGGGAGAACGGGGACGAACGTCCGTACTTCGGACGTTGAGGGCCTCCAACTGAGTTGGAGGGGACGAACGTCCGAAGTACGGACGTTCGTCCCCCTCCCGCCGAGTTGACGCCGACAATCGTCCGTACTTCGGACGTTCGTCCCCCTCCCGCCGAGTTGACGCCGACAATCGTCCGTACTTCGGACGTTCGTCCCTTCCCCGCCGAGTTCGTCCCTCCCGGCCAAGTCCCCTACCGCACCAACCCCAACCGCCGGGCCTGCTCCAGCAGCATGCTGCGGTCGTACCCGCGCAGCGCCTGGGGCTGGTTGGTCTGGACCCACTCCGCCAGCTCGACCTGGGCGCTCAGGGCAGCGATGTCGTACTGGCACTCGTCGGTGATGTCCTCTTCGGGCACCTCGAACGCGGGCAGGACCACGGGGTCCAGGGGCACACCGGACGCCATGCGGTCCGCGTCCAGCAGCTCCGACAGGCTGTTCGCGGCGGCGATCCTGGCGGTCCAGGGCGCCACTCCGAACCGCTCACACACGTACTTGAGCGGGCTGGCGTGGCTGAGCACGACCCCGCTGCCGCCCTGTTTGACCCAGGGCCCCACGACCAGGGCCGGGATGCGAAAGCCGAGCTGATCGAAGCCCTGGTCTGCGAACTCGTCGTCGGTGGTGCCCGGGGGCACGTGGTCGAAGAAGCCCCCGTGCTCGTCGTAGGTGATCACCAACAGGCAGCGCTCCCACAGCGGCGACCGCGCCAAGGCCTCGTAGACCGTGGCCAGGAACATCTGGCCCAACCCCGGGTGGTGCGGCGGGTGGTCGTCGGCCAGGCCAAAAGCCGGATCGATCCACGTGAACGCGGGCAGGCGGCCCGCCGCGACGTCGTAGAAGAACTCCTCGACATAGTGGACCTTTTCATCGACCCAGTGGTCCGCGAAGAGTCCCATCCACGGCAGGTCCGAGTAGTAGTAGCGCCAGTCCTCGCCGACCTCTTCGAGGGCCTGGTAGACGGTCTTCATGGTGAAGCCGCCGCTGGGCGGAAAGGTGTTGTCGTCCTGGCCGTTCGACGTGCCGCAGTGGCCATAGAGGCGGTTGGGCCAGGTCGGGCCCAGCAAGGCGCAAAAATAGCGGTCCGGCACGGCGAACGCATCGGCCAGGGCGTAGTGGACCGGGAGCTGCTCCCGGTCGTGGTAGCCCATGACCCAGCTGCCTTGCTCTGCCCCGACCCGCCGCTCGTGCTCGACCACGAAGCCGTCGTTGGCGCCGTCGGCGAACTGCGTGTGGCTGGAACCCCACCCATGAGGCGGGTCCTCGATGCAGGGCTCCTCGAGGTGGAACACCCCGACCGGATCACCGGCCAGATCGGGGTTGGACTCCTGCCCGGTCAGCCCGTCGACATCGGCCCGGCCCTCGACCAGGGAAAGCGACCCCAGGTAGTGGTCGAAGGAGCGGTTCTCGAGCATCACCACGATCACGTGGTCGATGCGGCCGGGCTCCGGCGCGGGCTCGTCGCCGTCGCTGCAGGCCGTCAGGCCCGCGGTCACGAGGCCGGCCGCGCCTCCTTCCAGGACTTCGCGGCGGGTCGGACGGCGGGCCATGGGAACCTCCTGGTGCGCTCAGAGTGCGACGAGATCGGCCGTGGTGCGCGGTGCCACCTTCCAGCCGTAGTACTGGTTCACGATGCCGGTCACGTCGTAGCGCTCGCCGGTCGTGGTGCTGAAGTCGATGAAGTAGTCGTCGATGTTGACGCCCCAGTCGGTCTCGGCTTCGCCGTAGCCCGGATCGTCGTCGGTGATCTCCACGCCGGCCAGGGTCACGAGCACACCGTCGTAGGGCGCCCAGTCGGCGGGCGACTCGGACAGCGACAGCGGGGCGGGCACGGTGCCGGTGCCGGTCACCGTGACGGTGTCGGGGATGAACTCGGTGATGGGCGTGCCGTCCTCGTCGCCGTCGTACTCGATGGCGGTGCCCACCATGGTCAGGCTGGCGCCCTGGACCACGTCACCGGGCACCCCCCCGGAACCGACGTAGACATAGACACCGGTGTTGGCCGCCGCCGTCGCCAGCGCGTCCGACACGTAGAAGCCGGTGCCGTTCGAGTTCGGCGGTGACGTCACGACCACGTCCTGGAGGGTGACGCCGCACAGCTCGTCGGAGCCGGTCTGCAGGTCCTCGACCGTGACCACACCACCGCCAGCGCCAGCGACATAGCCGGCCAGATCGTCGCTGGTCCGGGGGTAGATCTTCCACGCGCCATAGGCGTAGCTGATGAGGCCGGTCACGGACTCGTAGGTCGCGCCGGGCTCGGACTCGAAGGTCACGATGCGATCGTCGATGGACAACTCGTCGGAGATCGGCGCTTCGCCGTACTCGATGCAGCCGGTGACGGTGGCCCCGTCGACCCGGACCAGGCCACCCTCGAGGGCCTCCCAGTCGGTGACCGTGGCGGGATCGATCAGGTCGGTGGTGACGTCGCCCTGGCCCGTGACCTCGATGCTGGCCGGGCTGGCCACGCTCAGCTCGGTCAGATCGTAGAATTCGGTCACCACACCGGTGATGGTGATGGCATCGCCGACCGCCAGGTACAGGCCCTCGGCACCACCGGCCAGGTAGACGTAGAGGCCGGACCACTCGCCGCCGCCCGGGTCCTGAATGAAGAAGCCCTCGCCGTCGAGGGTGATCGGTGAGGTGACGATCACACCGTCGAGCCGAATGTCGTCGCCGTCGACGTAGACGCCGCCTTGGATGGCGGCGATGGACGGGCCGTCGCCCAGGGTGGCCGAGCCACCGGTGTCGCCGCTGCCGGTCGAGGGGGTGAGGTTACAGGCGACCAGCGCCAGAGCGCTGGCGGACAGGAAGGACATGCCGGGCCGAGTGGTCATCGCGACCTCCAACGGGGGGGACAGCGCAGATACACGCTTGTGGGGCTGGCCGCAATGAGCAGCGCCTTGGAAGTCCGGGGTCTTCGACGCGCTTTTGGCTCGCGTGTGGCCGTCGACGACCTGGACCTGACGGTCGAGTCAGGCGACGTGTACGGGCTGCTGGGACCGAACGGCGCCGGAAAGACCACGGCGATGCGCTGCATCCTGGGCCTGATCCGCCGAGATCGCGGCACGGTCCGCATCTTCGATGTCGACGATCCCGTCGCCCAGCGGGAGCACGTGGGCGCCCTGGTCGAGATCCCGCGCTTCCACGACTGGCTCTCCGGCGACGAGAACCTGCGCCTGGTCCAGGCCTACGCGGGCATCTCGGGACCACCAGGCCGGGCAGCGCGCTGGAGCGCACTCGAGCGCGTGGGGCTCGCGGACCGTGGCCTGGACCCCGCCGGGACCTACAGCCAGGGCATGCGCCAGCGACTCGGCATCGCCCGTGCGCTCATGACCGGGCCCAAGCTGCTCCTGCTCGACGAGCCCACCAACGGCCTGGATCCCCAGGGCATGCGCGACGTGCGCGAGCTGATCCGGCGGCTGTCCACCGAAGGCGTGACCATCCTGGTGTCGTCCCACCTGCTGGGCGAGGTCGAAGCGATCGCCACGCGGGTGGGCATCCTGCAAGAGGGCCGAAAGCTCGCAGAGGGGCGGGTGGCGGAGCTGCTGGGGGGCGAACAGGTCGAGCTCGACACCGTGGACACCGCGCTGGCGGTGCAGACCATCGCCGGTCTGGACTGGGCCCAGGTGGTGGACACCGAACCCCGCCTGCGGGTGGCGCTGACCGGCCGGGGCCCAGCCGACCTGAATGCTGCCCTCGTGGGCGCCGGGGTACCGGTCCATGGCCTCACACCAGGCCAAGGCAACCTGGAGGAACTGTTCCTGCGGCTCACCGGGGGCACGCCTTGAACGCCGTGCCCCTGGGCCCGATCGTGGCCGCCGAGTGGCGCAAGCTGCTCAGCCGCGGGTCCGCGCGGCTCGGGGTGGTCCTGAGCATTGCGATCCCGCTGGTGACGGTGATCCTGCTGCACGGCGTCGAGACCTGGCAGAACCAGAACCTGGGCTCCCAGCAGGGCGCCATGAGCGTCGGCATCCACGTGGACGCCGCGGCGAGCCTGGGCTGGGCACTCAAGGCCCGGAATTTCTTCATCCTGCCCTTGATCCTGATCTGGATCAGTGCCCAGACTCTGGGCGGCGAGGTCAAGGACGGCACCCTCAGGCCGGTCCTGCTGCGTCCGGTCTCCCGGTTGCGCGTCCTGGCGGGCCGAGCCCTGGCCCTGGCCGGGTACGCGGGCCTGACCCTGGCGCTCACGGCGGTGGTCGCGGCTGTGCTGGGCGTGCCCGTCCTGGGCCTGGACTCCGACGGGGACCTGGGCCGGGTGCTCCTGGCCTATGTCGCCGGCTGGGGCTCCGACGTGGCCCTGATCGGCTTGGGCTTGGCGGTGTCCTGCTTCGTGCCAGCCACCGCCGGCACCGTGGTCGTCACCGCGCTCGTCCTGCTGATCGACGGCCTGGCCCGGGCCGGACTGGGGGGGGCGGCGATGTTCGGCGCGTCGGGCACCGATGCGATCGCCCGCTTCTTGCCTGGGAGCGCCCTGGCCGCCTGGGAGGGCTTCGCCAGTGCCTGGGATCCAGTCGCCTTTGCAGGCCTGGCCCTGTGGACCGTCGCTGCCTATGGGTTGGCCGCTTGGCGGTTCCAGCGCATGGACATCCCCTGACTGGACGCGCCGGTTCTCCGAGGGTCGGTTAGAATCCTGGCCCATCGGTGGGATCTGGACGATCCGCCCCCCGCTGGAGGTGGCTCCTTGATCGACCTGCCGCTCGACGACCTGCTGGACGGCTTCACGGAGCCGGTCCTGCTGTGCGACGAAGACGGCCTGGTGGTCAGCGCAAATGCCGCCGCAACCCGGCTCTTTCGCATGGGGCCCGAACAGCTCGCCGACGCCCCGGCCGACACCTGGCTCCACGACACTCAGGGCCTGCTGTGGCCCCGGTTGGGACAGACCGCGTCCCGAGAGCTCATGTTCCGCGACGGCGAGGGAACGCCGCGCACAGCCACCGGCACCATCCGCCCCATGCCCGTGGCCGGCGCGATGGGCTGGATGGTCCGGATGGAGGACCCGGCGGGCCACGCCCAGGTCCTCCAAGGCCTGGAGAGCATGGCGGGGGGCATCGCCCAGGAGCTCGGCACCCGGCTCTCCGCAATCCTGCAGAGTGCGTCCGAGCTGCTCCTGAGCGGGCTCGAGGAGTCCCGGGCGAGCCACGTGCGGGCGATCCTCTCCGCCGCCGAGCACGCGGCCAACCTGCAGCGCCAGCTCCAGGCCGTCGCCGGCCAGGGCGCCGAGCGAGCGCCCGGCCGCCTGAGCAAGGTGCTCAACGAGTCCGAGCCCCTGCTGGAGTCCGTGTTGGGCTCGGGCATCGCCCTCAAGGTGCGCTACGACGGGGGCGGCGACGACGTGCTCCTGGATCCCCAGGCACTGCGTCTGGCGTTGGTCCGGCTGGGGGCCTGGATCGGCCGCCAGAATCCCGCGCCACTCACGGTCTGGGCGTCCGTCCAGGGGGCGAGCGCGCGCGGCACCAAGTGCGTGCTCAAGATCGCCGACGACGGCCCTGGGCTCGACGAGGCCGCTCGCGCACGCCTGTTCGAGCCTTACTCCGGACCCGCCGGCGACCTGGGCCTGGCGGTGGTCTTCGGGGTCCTCGAGAGCCACCAGGGGCGCCTGCTCGTGGACTCCGCCCCCGGCGATGGCACGGCCTTCCACCTGGAGTTCGACACGATCGACCCCACGTCGATGCCGCCCGAGAGCTCCGTCGCGACCGGCACCGAGACCATCCTCGTCATCGAAGATGACCAGGCGACCCTGGAGATGGTCGTCGCAGCGCTGCGTTCCCAGGGCTACGACATCCTGCCGGCCGCCAATGGCATCGAGGCATCGGTGCTCCTGCGGCGGGAACACAACCGCATCGATCTGGTGCTCGCCGACGCCGTGGTCCCGGGCCGCTCGGGCCTCGAGGTGGTCGCAGAAGCCCGCCAGTTCCGTCCGGACATGCCCGTACTGCTCATGACCGGCTACTCCGCGGACTTCCTGGGCTCTGCACTCCGCGACGACCTGCCGGTGCTGCACAAGCCCTTCAGCCCCCTGGAGCTGATCCACCGACTCCGGCGAATGCTCGACGGCTGATCAGGACTGCGGACGCAGATCCGCGCGCAAAGCTTCCAGGTCGTCCAGGCCGTCGTCTCCCGCCTGCACGGTGGGGCGCCCCGTCAGCCGCTGGACCCCGCGATCGACCAGGACGTACAGGCAGGGCACCACGACCAGGGTCAGGCCTGTGGCAAAGGCCAGGCCCCACGACACCGACGTGGCCATCGGGGCCAGCAGCGGGTTCTCGCCGCCCCACCCCAGGCCCAGAGGCAGCAGCCCGGCCACCGTGGTCACGGTGGTCAGAAGGATCGGGCGCAGGCGCTCCCGGCCGCCGCTGATGACGGCTTGGATGAGCGGCACGCCGCGACGCCGGCGCCCGTTGATGAAGTCCACGAGCACCAAGGAGTCGTTGACCACGATCCCGGCCAGAGCCACCACTCCGATCCCGGCGATCATGCCAAAGGGCGACCCGGTGACGATCAGACCGACGACGACCCCCACGAAGCACAGGGGCACCGCCCCCAGCACCACCATCGGCAAGGCGAAGGACCGGAACTGGACCCCCAGGATGGTGTAGATGGCCAGCACAGCGATCCAGAAAGCCTGGAACAGGGAGGTGAAAGACTCCTGGGTCTGCTCGAATTCGCCCCCGAAGTGCAACCGCCCGCCCGGGTACCTCACGCCCACGTCGGCCAGCTGGACCTGGAGGGCCCGGTTCACCCGGGACGAGGTGGTCGTGCCGTCCAGATCGCTGGACACCCGAACGCGCCGGGATCCATGGGCCCGGCGAAGGACCGAAGGGCCCTGGGTGCGCGTGAGCGTCGCCACGTCGCCGAGGGCCACTGGTCCCAGCGGGGACAGCAGCTGGAGCCGGGCCAGGTCTTCTGGCCCCCCGGGGTCCGCGTAGTCCACGACCAGCTCCAGGACGTCGCCCCCGGTGCGGTAGGTGCCGGCCTGGGCCCCGTCCAGAGCCACGCGAACCGCACCGGCCACGTCCAGTGGGCTCAGGCCGACTCGGGCGGCGCGATCCTCGTCGACCCGGACGCGAAGCTCTGACTTGCCCGGCTCCAGGCCACTGCTGATGGCGCGGGTGCCCGGCGTGGCTGCCAGGGCTGCAAACACCTCGTCGTGGAGCCGCACCAGCTGGTTCGGGTCGTCGTGGTAGACCTCGACCGCCACGGGCTTGCCGGCTGGCGGCTTCTGTTCGACGGTGCCGACGGACGTGCTGACCGGTCCCACCAGGTCGGCCGTGAGCGCCCGCAGCGACGCCACGATCTCGTCCGAGGTGGTGGTGCGCTGGTCGCCGTACACCAGGTTCACCCGGATCATCCCGTGGTTCGAGCCCACCCTGGGAAAGGCCTCGCTGGTCGCGAAGCCCACCTGGCGCACCCAGGACTTGACGATCGAGGGGGGCAACACCCCGCGGGCCCGGGCCTCGAGCTCGGCCACTGCGGCACCGGTCTCGCTCAACCGGGTGCCCACCGGGAGCTCCAGCCGCAGATCCACTGCCCAGGCATCGACCTCGGTGAACAGCACCCGGTCCAGGGTCGCTGCACCCAGGGCCACCACGCCGCCTGCGACCAGGAAGGCCCCCAGCACCACGCGACCGCCCCGGGCGAGGCACCACGTCAGCACCCGTGCATAGCGGGCCTGAAGCGCCGACAGCCATGCCCCGGTCCCCGAGCGCCGCACGCCACCGAACTCGGCCAGGTGTGATGGCAGCACGAACAGAGCCTCGACCAGCGAAGCCAGGAGCGCCGCCGCCACGACCTTGGGAATGATGCTGAAGAAGCGCCCCATCACGCCGGTCATCACGAGCAGAGGCACAAAGGCGGCCACGGTCGTCAAGGTCGCAGACAGGACGGGCAGGGCCACCTCGGCCGTGCCCAGGACGGCGGCCCGGTGCATGGGGTGGCCCAGTTCGGCATAGCGGACACAGTTCTCGACGACCACGATGGCGTCGTCGACGATGATGCCGAGCACGATGATGAGCGAGAACAGCGACAGCATGTTGATGGTGATGCCCATCAGGTGCATCGCGATGATGCCCCCGGCCAGGGCCACGGGCAGACCCAGCGCCGCCATCGCGGCGTTCCGCAGCCCCAGGAACAGCGACAACAGCACCAGGATGATGCCCAGGCCCATCGCGCCGTTCTCGTAGAGGTCCCCCAAGGTGGCCTCCAGGGGCTCGCTGGCGTCGCCGTGCACCCCCAGGACCACGCCGTCCGGGAGCTCAGGAGCCATGGCCTCGAGCTCTTCCTTCACGGCGTCGACCACTTGGACCAGGTCCCCCTCTTCGGCCTTGATGACCGTCATCAGGACCGCGGGCAGGCCGTCTGCCCACGCCAGGGTGCTGGGCTCCCCCAGGGTGTCCGAGACGGTGCTGATGTCGCCGACCGTGACGCGACCCCCGTCCGGCGATGCCCGGAGCACCACCGCACGAACATCGTCCAGGCTGCGGTGGCGCTGGTCCGTGCGCACCAGCACCTCGCGGGCGCCTTGGGCCAGGGCCCCCGCCGGCACGTTGGCCGACGCATCGCTCAGCGCCTGCACGACCCTCGCCAGCGGGATGCCCAGGGTCTCGGACCTGCCCCGGTCGACCTGGACCCGCACCTGGCGCTCCGCCAAGCCCAGCACCTCGAGCTCGCGTACGCCGTCGATCCGCCCGAGGCGCCTCTTCAGGGCAGACGCCACCCGGTGGAGGGTCAGGGGGCTGACCTGGGCACCGGCCGCCACGCTGACCTGGAGCGCAGGGAAGCCATAGGACCACTTGCGCGTGTCGGGGGTGTCGGTCTGGTCCGGCAGCTCCGCCCGGTCGACCGCCCGCGCCAGCTCGCCGGTGGCCCGATCGATGTCCAGGCCCGGCGTGTCCCCGTCGAAGTGGATCCAGACCTCGCCGAAGCCCTCCCGGGCCACGCTGCTGACCTCGGCGGCCCCGTCGATCTCCTGGGCCTGATCCTCGATGGGGGTCAGGACCAGCTCCTCGATGTCCTCGGGGGTGGCCTGAGGAAACACGATGCGGGTGAAGGCCCACCAGTCGTCGACCTCGGGCAGCTCTTCGCGGACCATGTCCAGGAAGACCGCGCCGCCGATCAGCCCGATCAGGAGCGCGAGCATGTTGACCAGCACGGGCTGGCGCACGCTCAGGCGGGCGAGCCACATCAGAGGGGACGGACCGGGGCACCCTCGGTCAGGCGCTCGGCGCCGCGCACCACCACCCGCTCGCCTTCGGAGAGTCCTGCGAGGACCTGGTGCCAGTCATCGGTGCGCTGGCCCAGCTGGACGCTGCGGGCGTAGGCCAGGCCGTCCACGACCACGAAGACCCGGTGCTCGCCGTAGCGCTCCAGCACCGCAGACGGCGGCACGGCCAAGGTCGGTCCGGGGTCGCCCAGGGAGAGCCGCACGGGGGCCGGAGCGCCGATGACCCAGGCGGGGTCCGGCTCGCAGGCCACTTCGACCTGGACCAGCCCCGTGGCCGGGTCCGCCTGGCGGTCCACCCCAGCGAGCCAACACGGGTGCCCGTGCACCCAGGCCTGGGTGTCGTCTGTCAGACCCTCCAGGTCCTGGGGACTCAAGCGAATACGCACCCGGAGCTCGCGGGTGTTCACGACCGTCGCGACCGGCGTGCCGGCACCGACGACCTGGCCGAGCTCGACGTGGACTTGCGTCACGTCCCCTGCAAATGGCGCCCGGACCCGCGTGTCGGCCAGATCGCGCTCTCGGGCCTGGAGCTGGACGGCGGCGGCCTGGCGATCGGCTCGGGCCAGTTCCAGCGCGGTGGCGGCGTCTTCGCCGTCTGCCTGGGCCAGGGCGTCCCCCAGGGCCTGGGCACGGGCCAGCTGTCGCGCGGCGGCCTGTTCGCCGGCCTGGGCTCGGGCCAGCGTGGCCTGGGCGGCCTGCACGCCGATGGTCTGCCGCCCGTCCTCGAGCCGGACCAGCACGGCACCCGCTGGGACCCGATCCCCCAGGCCAGCCACCCGCTGGGTGACCCGACCAGCGGTCTCGGTCAGCACCGTGGCTTGCTGGACCCCGCGAACCAGGCCGGTCCAGGAGGCGCTCAGCGAGAGGGCCTGGGGACTCACGGACCACGTCTCGACGGGCACAGGCTCGGGGCCGTCGGGCACCGAGCCCTCCACCACGTCGCCCGCGCAGCCGCCCAGTGCCATCAGCCAGAGGACCATCCAGGTCATGCAGCCGACCTAACCGTCACGAACCGGTGGAGAGCACGACCATCGTGACCCAGGCGGCGGCGAAGAGCCCGGCGACGGGGAGGGTCAGCCACAGGACGCGGTCCGCGGCCTGGGGATGCCGGGTGCGCCAGCCCCACCACACGGCCAGACCGATCAGCGGCGTGAGGACCACGTTGCCGGCCATCAACATCCACGTCTCTTCTCGACTCAGCTCGCGAGGGGCGACGGCCGGCTCGTCGTGCACCCCCGGCAGGTGGCTCAGGCTGGCCGTCAGCTGCTTTCGGGCCAGCTGGAGGAGGTGCTCGGGCGGGTCGGGCCGCTCTCCCGCCCGGATGCGAGTGGCCACCCCGTCGAGCTCCCGATCGGACAGGTGGTGACTCGAGAACAGGTAGGCCAGAGGGCGGTCGTCGCCCCGAGGTGCCTTTCCGCAGGCCGCACAGAGCGCCATGGCCCGGGGCTTGGTGGCGCCGCAGTGGATGCAGACGGCCCTCACCCCGTGGAACCCGGTTCGAGGGCACCGGCCCCTCCCTCTCCGAACAGGAAGACCTGCTCCAGGGCCGAGCCGTCGGCTTCGGACTGGGCCCGCACCCAGCGGGCCAGACTGCGAGGGCGCTCGGCCAGGTCCAGTGGGGCCTCGGCCACCAGGATCTCGGCACCGGACTGGTGCACCGCCTGGACCAGTCCCACGGCGTGTTGCACTCGGGGACCGTGCGCCCGCAGCGGCAGGAGCGCGTCCCCGAGGGGCAGGCCGAGCCACGCCGACCGGCCCTGGACGACCTGAAGCTCGCCCAGTCCGAAGGGACGGCCGGCGAGGGTCTCCCGCACCGCACGCGCGGCGCGGCGCTGGGCCGGGTCGGGAGAGCGCTCGGCCCGGGCGTGGCCAGGCTCGTCGACCGTGCCGGCGCGGTGTCGGTGCACGCGTCCGGACAGCCCTGCCAGGAAGCGACTGAGCCAAGGCGGGCGGTCGTCGCCGATCAGGGGCAGCTCCACATCGCCCAGCCGCACCCCCAGAACACTGGTGGCTGCGACCTGCCAGTCCCGGGTGAAGACCCAGCCGATCCCGAGCCCCAGGGTCGTGTCCCGAGCGGCCAAGGCGCTCACCAGACGTGGGTCCCGCAAGGCTTGTGCTCGGATCTCCCCGTACTGCGGCGGGTCCAGCTCCAGGTCCAGCTTGACCTTGAAGGCGCGCTGACCGGTGAACAGGGCCGCTGCGACCTCGGGCCGGTCCACCTGGAGCTCCTCTGGGATGCCGTCGCCGGTCACCTCGCAGGCGTCCCCCAGGCCCAGATCACGGGCGGCCCGCTGGGTGTCGGACGCCGAGAACACGCTCAACGCGATCGTGATCGCGTCGGCGACAGCGGTCCTTCCGGCCGGCGTGCCAGCGACTGGTACGACCCGCCGGAGGCCCGTGGCTTCGAAGTCCGGGAGGGCTCTGAGGCCCTCGAATGCCAGTCGCCGGATGTGCACGAGACCCTCCGTGACACGGCTGCCCTAAACCGCCGGGTCGACTTGTCCGATTCAGTAGGAGGAACGCTATCCCAGCGTCCGGCCAGGTGGCCTTGGTCACCCCGGACGCTCGCCCCCCGGCGAGGACCCCATGCAAGCTTGCGCACCCCTGTGGCTCACCCGCCCCGAAGACGTCCAGGCACACCTGATGTACGCCGCTGCCGAGATCGCCAGCTGTGTGGTCACGGTGGGCGGACTCCAGGTCCACGGCTCGATCGCTCCCCCAGCTCAGGGCGGCGGCGTGCCCTTCGTGGTCGATGCACGCCTGCAGGACATCGTCGACGTGCCCCCGTCCGGTCGCGCGGTCCGCGTGGACTACGAAGGCGGCACCGACCGCTACACCTTCTACAGCGAGATGATCGGCACCGACGTGCTGCGCCGCTGGGTCCTGGCGCCGCCGCGCACCGTCCAGCGCACCGACCGACGCATGGTCGCCCGTCACCGGGTCATGGGCCACGACGGCTTCTCGATCATCATCGAGACCGGCAACACCATCCGCACCTTTGAGGTCGTGGACATCAGCAACGCCGGCCTGGCCTTCATCTACAAGGCCAACGAAGCCAACCTGCGCGAGGGCCAGGGCATCGAGGGCCACGTGGAGATCCCGGGCCTGGACGCCATGCCCGTGCGCCTCGAGGTCCGCAACCTGCGCTCAGCGCCGACCCAGAAGGGCTACCGCATCGCCGGTGTGCGCTTCGTCGAGCTGGCCCGCCCAGAGCGCATGGCCATCGCCGGCGCCCTGGCTGCATGGAAGCACCAGCAGCGCATCATGCAGCGGGCTGCGCACTAGGTTTCCGGGCGCGAGGCCGCTGCGCGGTCGCGCGCGGGACGGCGGCGCGGCGGGCGGGAAGGGCGGGAAGTAAACAGGTAAAACAGGTAAACAGGGGTCAGGAACCTTTTGTTAATACTTAGGTCTCTGGCCATGGTCGTCCTTTTCAAGACGATTGAACTCCAGGGCATGACCACTTGTTGAAGCTTCACGACCGACCGCGCTCCCACTCTGTTCTGCGCAGCCTTAGACTCCGCGGGTGTTCCCGGTCCTTCTCCCCGCGCTGACCGCATCCGCGCTAGCGGCCGAGCCCCTGATGGGCGTCGACTGGGTGCCCTTCGGGCGGGCGGATCTGGTGGCGGTGGACGAGGAGATGACGTCGGGCACCGGCGCCGGAGAGTTCGACGGGCTCTTGCGCCCGGCGCTGACGCCCTATGCCGGGCTCGATCTGGGACGACATCGGCTCGTCCTGGGACTGGGCGTGGCCCTGGAGCGCACGACCACGTGGACCGCCGAGTCCCGAGGCACGGTCTCCGCCGGCGGGATCCGGCCCAGTGTGGACCTGCAGCGGGATCTACTGGTCGAGAGCGAGCGGGTGCAGCCCTGGGTGGGGGGCGGCCTGTACGGCACCTGGCCCATCGCCCGGGACGTGGACCAGGCCTACTCCGACGAGGAGCAACAGGCCGCAGACGAAGGCGCCACCGCGACCCGCTTTCGCATCACGGGCGCCGGGCTCCGTGTCGGGGCTGGCGCCGACGTGAGCGTGGCCGAAGGCTTCGAGGTGGGTTTCCGCGCCCACCTGGTGGGCCACAACGGCTGGGCCAGAACCGAAGACCGGTTCAGCTGGTCCACCCTCGTGTGGGCCGAAGCCGGGCTCCGCGTGCAGGTCTGGTGGCCGTGAGCGACAAGGGCCCGAGCAACGCCCTGGTCCGAAGGCTGGACCTGTCCCCACGGGAGCAGCGGCGGCTGGGCAAGGCCGTCAAGGCCCTGGTCACCGTTCCCGGGTACCTGGAGACTCTGCACAAGACCGCCCAGGGGGGCTTCGCCCTGGACCGCCTGGCCGAGGCCACGCCCTGGCTGGGCGCACTGGCGCGGTCGGCGGTGGAAGCCGCACCGCCGATCCGCTTCATGGCGGAGATCTTCAAGGCCCTGCTCCAGGAAAAGGACCCCGAGGCCCTGTTGTACCTGGCCTGCACCCTGGCCTGGCAGCGCTCGGCCCAGCAAGCCTTCGAGGCGGTGGGGCTGCCTTCGGGGCCGGTGCGAGAGCTGCAGAGGGAGATGGACCGCGCCCTGGCGGGGCTCCGGCCGGGCCACGGCGACGTGCGCTTCGACGACTTCTCGCTGTCTGGGGCCCTGGAGCACCCCTTCATGACCGAGGCCGATGCCCACCTGGACGCCTATGCCCGGTCCTTTGGGTACGACAGCGCCCAGGTCCGCCGACTCCTGGGCGAGGTGCACAGCCGGTTCCCGATCCACCTCAAGACGCTCCTGTCCCACGACAAGACCCGGGCCCGCTTCGAAGGTGTGCACCGCCTGCTGGAGCAAGGCGGAGGCGAGCAGCGCCAGTCCCAGGCCGCCCTGATGGAGCACGCCGACGTCCAGCGTCGGCTGTTCGAGGAGACCCCGGCTCTGGGCCGCGAGCCCTTTGCGCTGGCCGACGTCTACGTGGACCCGGACTGTGGCGAGCTGCGCTGGGGCGAGATCGTGCTGGACCGCCAGGGACAGCGCCGCAAGGTGCCCCTGGATCCCTTCAGCGAGCAGCAGGGCGGTCGCGAGCCGTTGCTGGACCGGGTCTTCCGCTGGCTCGGTGACCCCGGCTACGACGACGCCATCGTGATCCAGGGCGCTGCAGGGTCCGGCAAGTCGGCGTTCACGCTCCGCCTCACCCAAGCCCTGCTGCACCAGGGCCTGCGACCGATCCGCGTCCGGCTGCGAAACCTGGTGCTGGACCGGCACGTGAGCGAGTCGATCCCCCGCGCGGTGGCCCTGTCCCGCAGCGGGGAGCGGGCCCGGGTGCGCCGCCCCAAGGACCTGTTCTGCGACGGCGACATCTTCCGAGAAGAGGTCTCCTTCGGCACCGCGCTCATCTGCCCCTACGTCCTGATTCTGGACGGCTGGGACGAACTGGACCTGGCGTCGACGGTGGATCTGCGTCAGCGGGTCGAAGCCATGCTGGAGCAGGTCCGGGCCGAGTACCTGGTGGGCACCAGCGTGCCGATCCGGGTCATCCTGACCGGCCGGCCGTCCCAGCTGGTGGCCGAGAGTCGCTTCCTGCGCCGGGACACGGTCGTGCTGACCCTGCGCCCGTTCACGCCCCCTCAGCTCGGGGCGTTCATCGGGAACATCAAGAGGGCGCTCCGGAGCAGTCGCTTCGAACACGCCGCCGACGTCTGGCCGCGCAGGATCCGGCGCGACTTCTCGCCCATGGTCGAGCGCTACCGGACCGGGTTCAACGCCCGCCTCGAAGGCCAGGACGCCGACGGTGCCCACTCCCTCGAGGTGCTCGGGCTGCCCCTGCTGGCACACATCGCGATGCGGCTGATGGTGCGGTGGCGAGGGGATCTGCGCGGGCTGTTGGCCAACCCCAGCAACCTGTACAGACACCTGGTGGACCAGACCTGTCGCCACGCCGGGCGGGTCGACGACCACAACGAGGGCAGCCCGGGCCACCGGATCACGGGCCAGGAGCTGCGCCAGCTCCTGTGGGCGACCGCCACGGCTCTGACCGTGCGCGGTCGCGAGAACCTGAGCCTGGCCGAGCTCCAGGACACCGTCGACACGGCGCCGGACGAAGTCGAGCAGCGAGCCCGCGCAGCGAGCGAGGACCCGCTGGCCGCCATGATGGTCAGCTTCTACTTCAAGGGAGGCCGGCGAGAGGCGGGCTGCGAGTTCCTGCACAAGTCGTTCCGCGAGTACTTGTTCGCCGAAGCGGTGGTGCACACGCTGAAGCGCTCGGGGAGCCGCGCCCGGCGCGCCGTCCGAGAGCCCGGCCACGACTTTGCCCAGTCCGATCCGCGCCGTGGCCTGACCCGAGCCCTGGGGGCCCAGCTGTCGGCCCAGTGGCTCACGCCAGCCGTCTCCAAGCACCTGGAGCGGCTCCTCGACTGGGAGCTGGGGCGGGCCCAGCATCCCCCGCGATCGTCCGCCCGAGGTCTGGCGACCCGCAGGCTCCGCTGGGACGCCTGGGCACGCATCCGCGACGACCTGGCGGCGGCGTGGGACTGGTGGACCGACGGGGTGCACCTGCGGCCGACCCGCGAAGAAGGCGCCCTGGAGCCCGTGCTGGCCCAGCGCTGGGCCACCATGGGCATCGGCCCCCGTGCGGACCGCGCCGTACCGCGCCTGCACCACCTGGACGCGCACCTGGGAGATGCCCTGTTCTTCCTGGCCAGCGTGGTCCACTACCGCTGGGCGCTCCGGGACGGCTGGGCCGGACCTAAGCACACGCCGATCCAGGACCCGGGGCTGTTGTGGGCCGGCGCAGGACCGCCCTCCGATCGCCCTGCACGGCAGACCCCCGTGGTGCGCGACGAGCACTACTGGCTGCTGTTCGCCCCCGGGGCTGGCCGGGAGCGTTGGTTCCGGTGCGACCAGAGCCGCCTGAACGCAGTCGGAGGGCGGCCCCACGGGCCCTGGCCCAGGGGGGCCCAGCTGCGCGGCGCCGACCTGCGGGGGCTGCGCCTGGCCTTCGATGCCCCGGACCCGGGGGATGCTTGGAGCGACGCCGTCACCCGGCTGGGCCAGTCGAACCTCTCCGGCGCCTCGCTCCGCGGGGGGTGGCTGCGGAACCTGGACGCCCGCGAAGCGCTGATGGCCGGGACGGACCTGCGCAACGCCGAGCTGGCGGGGGCTGACTTCACGCTGGCCGACCTCACCGACGCCCGTCTGGAGGGGGCCCTGCTGGAGCGGGCGACCTTTGATGGCGTGATCGGGGGCGACCGCTGGGGCCTGGGCTAGGTGTTGACCGGGGCGTGGAGCGCACGGACGCCGCTCTTCAGCTGGCCGATCAGGTTCTCCTGGTCGCAGCGGTCGTTGGCCTCGAAGACCACCTCGGCCGCGCCG
>Ga0209992_10000536_pt1 | contig 50365 bp, 35 predicted proteins | sample 2SBtaG_2_FD_182564 | JGI IMG/M metagenome (GOLD analysis project Ga0209992, IMG submission 182564) | Deep subsurface microbial communities from Kolumbo volcano to uncover new lineages of life (NeLLi) - 2SBTROV12_ACTIVE470 metaG (SPAdes)... | ecosystem: Environmental > Aquatic > Marine >... | reverse complement strand
CGACAGCCCCTACTACGACTATGGGATCGGACTCTTCATGAGGGCTCGAGGGGCCGCGGTCGGGCCCTTCCTTGGGTGGTCCCTAGTTCGTGGCGCGAGGGGGGTCCCATGCTCGTGGCGCTTGACACCGTGCCGGCGAGCCGCTCCTGGACGTAGGCCCTCAACCGGTCGTTCGCCGCGAGCTTCGAGACCTTCGGACGTGCAGCGCGACGACCCGCGTGCCACTGGGCGGTCGTGGCCCGATAGTCGAACCCGCCGCCGCGCGTAGCCGCATTTCGCCGAATCTCCCGTGAGATCGTGGACGGCGACCGATGGAGACGTCGAGCGATCTCCCGGACGCCGTGGCCCTCAGCGCGGAGCAGGGCTATCTCCTCTCGCTCTTCGTATGAGAGGTAGCGGCCCGTCTGGGGCGTCGAACGAACCGGTGACATGCCACCAGCTTCGCGGAACCAGCGGCCTCCGACCGCTGGCGATACCCCGACCTGCTCGGCAGCCCTTTCGCTGGAGAGGCCGCGAGCGATCCCTTCCCAGAATCCGAGCAAGTGCTCACGCCGCCACACCGAAGGACGACCGGGCGAACGCATGGCCGCCCGCTGTGCCCGATCCGACTTCCTTCGTTTTCTCTTCGCCATCGCAACTCCTCTTCCAGAGGTGTTGCGACGACCGCTTGAACCCGAGCTGCGAGCCTCGGTCGGTGTGGTGGAGGAGCCCCGGCGCCGGAGTCCGCGTGGCCAGGGCCTGCTGCAGCGCGCTCAGGCACAGCTCCGTCCTCATGTGGGTCCTCAGTGCCCAGCCCACCACCTTGCGACTGAACAGGTCGAGCAGGACCGCCAGGTAGACCCAGCCGTCCGCCGTCGGCAGGTACGTGATGTCGCCCACCCAGGCCGTGTTCGGCTCCGCGGCTTCGAAGTCCCGGCCCAGGAGGTTGTCCGCCACCCGGTCGGTGTGGTCAGTCTGTGGTCGAGCCCCGGAATCGACGCTTCGGGGTCCCTTGCAGCCCCAGTTCCCGCATGAGACGAGCGACCCTCGTTCGACCGACGTCCTGCCCTTCGGCGCGGAGCTCCACCGTCATGCGAGGCACACCGTAGGTGCCGCGGCTGCGGCGATGAGTCGCCTTGATGTGCACCCGAAGGAGCGCGTCCTCGGCGGACTTCTCGCTCGGCTTCCGCGCAGCCCACGCGTGGTAGGCCGAGCGAGAGACCCGGAGAGCTCGACACATCGCCCTGCACGACCAGCCGGCCTTCTCCGCGTGGATGAACCGGTAGGCGGTCACAGGTTCTCCTTCGCGAAGAAGGCCGCGGCTTTCCTAAGAAACTCCCCCCTCGGCCGCCGTGCTTGAGGTGTTCCCGACCAGTTCGTAGCCCATCTCCTTGGCGCGGCGCTTGAGGTTGAAGAGAACGCGGTTCCTGTGGTTTTCCTCGTAGTAGTTCGCACCGGGATCGACGTAATTCATGCCTTGACCCAAGGCGCCGTAGAAGAGCACCGCCAGCTTCCGAGCTGTCGCCGTGATCGCCTTCGCCTTGCCCACTCTCGCCCCCAACCGTCGGTAGAAGGCGCCGAGCGCGGTGTTCGTTCGACCGACACTTCGTGCCGCAAGGCGGAAGAGGTACGCAGCCCGGTTCCGTGAACGGCGAGTCTTGGAGCTCAACACCCTTCCGCCGGAGATCTTGCTCCCCGGCGCCAGGGTCAGCCACGAGGTGAAGTGCTTGGCGGTCGGCCAACGGCTCATGTCGTCGCCGCACTCGGCGGTCAGCTGGAGCGCGATGAACGGACCGATTCCGTGGATCTGGGTGAGGTCGACGCCGTGCAGAAGGTAGAGGGCGCTCCGTACGTCGAAGGCCGGGTCGCTCCGCGAGCGTCCCTTCGTTCTCTTCGGCGGCAACGGGGTCGCAGGGGCTTCCTGAGCGTCGTTGACCTCGTGAAGCACGACCTCTATCTGCTGGTCACAGGCCACGATCTTGGCGGTGTAGCTCTCGTAGAGTTCGACGGCCTGCTGGAGGGCGAAGACGTGCTCGGCACGGTAGTTCCCGGTCAACGCCGCCTCCAGTGTCTCCGGCGTCGCCTTGCACCGGCAATCGCGGAAGGCCGCCAAGGCCCCGGGATCGCGCTCCCCGCCGATGATCGCATGCAGGATCTTCATCCCGGTCACACCGGTGATGTCGGTGACGGCGTGGTGAAGCTGCACGTTCATCTGCATCAGAGCCTTCTGCATGTGCTGGATGTGAGCGGCCCGGTACTGACTCAATCGCTCCCGCTGACGAAGGTATGCGCGCAAGGCGACCAGCTCCTCTCTGGGACGGAAGCTCCCTCGAAGCAGGCCATGTTCGTGAAGCCGTTGAATCCACTGGGCATCGTTCACATCCGTCTTCCGGCCCGGGACGTTCTTCACGAAACGGGCGTTGACGAGCAGAACTTCGAATCCACGCTGTTCGAGGATCTCGTAGGCCGGGATCCAGTACACACCGGTGGATTCCATGGCCACGGTCGTGATGCCGCAGGCCCCCAGCCAATCCGCGAGCCGATGTAGGGATCCAGTAAAGCTGTCGAAAGACCGAACTGGCTCGGGGTCGCATTCGGCGGGGACGGCGACGACGTGGAACCGCGAGCCGATATCGACGCCCGCCGCTCGTCGATGCACGACCGGAAAATGGGCTGCTACAGGACTCTTCTTCGTGGACTCGGCCATGGGCTGTCTCCGGTTGGGGGAAGCCCGGGAGGTGGGAGGGCGGTCCAGCTCACTTTCCTAAACGGGATCGCCGAAGCGTCACCACTTGCAGGTCCGCATCCCTCCGTGGACCAGGTTTTTTTACGGGCTCGTCGAGTCACCAAAAAGCTTACGGTCTCTCCTCCCGGGCATTCGGACGCTAGGCCGAGGGGGAGTTTCTTGTCCACAGGTCGCGGGCGAGCGAAGCCGGTTGCGTCGATGGTTTTTTAGAATCTCGCGCTCCGTCCGCAGGACCTTGTTCTCCCGGCGCAGACGCTTCAGCTCCGCCCGCTCCTCCGAAGTCAGGGCTCCAGGAGCGCGGTTTCGCTCCGCCTGCTCCAGCCACCGACACACCATGCTCGCGCTCAGCCCCAGGTCACGCGCGACCTGGGCACGTGACAGCCCCTCCTCGAGGACCAGCTTGACCGCCTCCGCCTTGAACTCCGGCGTGAACTCCCTGCGCTTCTTCTTCGTCGACATCGAACCTCCTGGAATTGCTTACCAGGTGGTCCGTGAGAACGTGCAGGGTCAGACTCCCCGCTCGCGGCGCGAGCCCAGAGCCGTGGGCGATCTCGGGATGGGTAGGATGCGACCCATGAGAACGAAGCAGGACGTGATCGCGGAGATCCAGCGCCGAGCTGACGTCGGGCACCCCCTCAACTCCGGGGCGAACCGCGGCGACTGGCTCTATGCCCAGGCCGTCAAGCAGTTCGGCGCGTTGGGAGAGGCCGTCGAGGCAGCGGGCTTTTCGTACGCCGACATCAAGACCCGGCCGATGACCAGGCAGGAGGTCATCGCTGAACTCGAGGAGTTGGGGAAGAGCGGAGAACCCGTGCGCTCCGCCGAGCATCGCAAGCTCCACCATGCCGCGAGGGGCCACTTCGGCACCTGGCGGGGCGCCCTGCTGGCCGCCGGGATCGATCCCGACATGGGCCGCAGGTGGACCCGGGCCAGCGTGCTTCGCTCCCTTCGCGCCGAGGTTGAAGCAGGACGGCCGATGGGCGCCAACGCCATGCGACGACGCGACGAGAACCTCTACATGGCCGCGCGGCGTAGCTTCGGCACCTGGGCGGCGGCCCGTGAGGCCGTCACGGCCAACCTGGGAGAGCGGAATGGTCCTGACGCGGAGCGTGGGGAGCCCATCTCTCCGACGGCGGCGGACGGGTAGGGGCATGGGGTTCGGATCGATGAACGTGGAGGTCGGCTTCGCGCTCCAGGACGAGCCAACCGATGACCAGCTGGGTTGCGTCCGTCGCGACGCCGAACGGCTCACCGACTCCCCCTCGAGCGTCGCCGTCCGCCACGTGCAAGCGGACGATCGACACCAGCTCATCACGACGTTCGCGATGCCCCGGTCGGCTCAGTACAAGGTGGTCAGCGACATCGCCTTCCAGTTCACCAAGATGGGCTTCGGGTGCCACCACGAGTACCTGGACGTCTGGATCTCGTTCCCGAAGTCCCACAGCTGACGGACGCGTCATCGCCCAGCTGCGATCCGCCAGGACGGGCGCGCCGGCGCCCCCGGACCGGGCGGCTGAGTCCGACGCTACGCCTGAGTAGCGACCTCGGTCGGCTGCACGCGCGGCACGCTCCAGCTGGTGCTCGTCGCCTGGACGAGGAACGACACGGGCTCGGACTCCCTCGTCGCGAAGCGATCGACCTCCTCGCCCGCGTAGGTGGCGCGCGGCTCCTCGACGAGCGCGAGCAGGCGCAGGGCGAGCTCGACCGACTCACGCAGTGACTGCTTGCCGTGCTCCCACCGCGAGACCGTCTCGGGACGCACCTTCAACCGGCGGGCCAGGTCCTGACCCGAGAGGCCGAGGTACTTCCGCAGGAAGCGGATCTCGTCGGGCGAGAGCCGCTGCTCCTTGGTCGCCACGCCCTCGGCCAGCCTCCGGTGGAGTTCCTCGACCCGTGGGATCCGCACGAGCACGTCACCGCACTCCGCACACTCCCGAACCTCGAGGCCGTCGAGGTAGACGTGCGCGAGGCCCGCGCCCTCGTAGCGCACGGGACCGGGCCGGACCTTCGTCTGTCCGTCGCACTGCAAGCACCGCATCTCAGCCTCCGTGCGCTGACCATGAAACCGCACTTGGCTTGATGCTACGTCAAGTCCTGACGCGACGCACGATGAACTCCCACACCGCAGGACGCACCGGGGTTGACGGTTTTGGCGATTGCCATTGACGGTTTTGACGATTCGACCTACAGATAGTCTCAAGGAGACACCATGAACGCCCTGCCCCAGCTGCTGTACGACGAGGTCACCGAGGCCCTCAGCGCGGCCGACCGCGACGACCTGGTCAAGCGCCTGGCGGCCCTGCGCGATGACGCGGTGATCACGAGCAAGCAGGCCGCGAACCTGCTCGGCGTGTCGTCCGCGAACACCGTCAAGAACTGGCTCGAAGGCGGCTGGTTTCCCGGCGCCTTCCGCACGCCCGGCGGCCACTGGCGCTTCCAGCGCTCCGAGGTGCTCGCCGCGCGTGAGCGCATGGAAGAACTGCGCGACAAGAACCCTCGGCGTGATCTCGCCCCCTCCGACGCCGAGGATGAAGACGAGCTACCCCTGCTCTGAGGCGTCCCCGTCGAGCAGCTTCCGCATCGTCAGTGGATGACGAATACTTCGCCGGGCCACTCGGCACGAGGCACGGGGTCGGGAAGGGGGCGTCCGGCGGCCACCCACGCACGCATGTTCAGCGACGCAAGCGCCTCCAGACGCTGCTCGCGCGTCGAGGCTGCATGCAGATCGCGCTTCGGATTGCCCGAGGCGACAACCTCCCCGGACCAGGTCCGACGACGAACTGCTGCTCGCTCTTCTCTGCCTGCCACTCGTCCATTCCAGGTCGTCCGGATCGGGCGTGGCCGCGGAAGGCGCATCGGACCCGTTTCCGATCCACCCCAGAAAATCGGCCGCTCCATCTCGCGTTCTTCGTCAGGGAGGAAGAGCCCCGGTCCGTGCGTCCTGCACCGGCCGAGGCGAACCCCCTGATCCAGGAGCCGAACATGACCGTCCCCGCCCTCTCCGCCACCTCACCCTCGCGATCTTCGGGGCACTCACCACCCCGCTCCCTTCCCGTCGCCCGCAACGGAGTGCCAGGGCCGGGATTCCGTGTAGGCTGGAAAATTCGCGGTTGCCGTCGGGGGCGCAACGCACCCCCGGAGGCAACACCAGAGAGGCCCGCCCCCGGGAGGTGGGACCGCGCCTCCCCGCGCCGTCTCGGAGGAGGTATGGACCTTTACAATCTGAAGCGCGGGCTCCCGCCCACGCAGGACGTCGTGCTCGCGGCCCTGGTCGCGGTGGCGGTCACCTTTACCCTGCCCGGGGGCACGTTCGCGGCCGACGAGGGAGAGGGCGGCGCGCTCTCCACGTCGGGCTCGGGCGAGGGGGGGCTGGTGACGCCCTGCGAGTGCGAGGAGGAGGACGACAGCGGCTCGGCCACCTGGACCATCACGTGTCAGCCGATGCCCGGTCTGGCGGGTCTCCTGGGCGCCATGGGTGCCGGAGCCGAGGGCATGGTCGAGAGCATCGGGGACTGGTCGTGGAACAACGGGATGTTGGTGGACGCCGATCTGGACGGAGCCTCTTGGTACGAGCCTCCGGATGACGGCGGCACGTTCAACAACGACGGCTTCGGGCTCTGGGACACCTTGCAGAAGCAATGCACCGGCTCCTGGGAGTGGCACAAGGAGTTCCTCGTGGGCGACTGCGACGAGGTGGAGAACCCCCCGAACTGCGGGCCCGACCAGTTCAGGGACGACTTCGACTGTGAGGATTGCCCGTTCGGCTACATGGAGCCCTACCCGAACACTCCGCCTTGGCCGAAGCCGCAAGTGAACGGTCCGGGAGGTGCGCCGTGATTCGCCGCTTCGCCATCTTCGTGGGGATGGTCGTCGTGTTCTCCGCCGTGGTCACGCTCGTCCGGGCGCCGCAGGGTGGCCCCTCGATCGTCGTCGGCGAGGCCGTAGTGGAGTCAGGAAAGGCCCGCCCGGTGCATGAGCAGGCCGCCACACGCGAGCATGTTGCAGCGCACGCGCGTACGGCGCCTGCGGACGCCACGCTCGAGGAGCGCGCTGAAGCCACTCTGGATCTGCACTCCGATGTCGCCGAGGCGCTCGGGGGGCGTGCGGGTCTCCAGTGGAGCACCTGCGAGGGCGGGCGCTGTGCTGCGTTCCTCCAGGTGCTGGGCGTCAACAACGTGGACGCGGCGCCCGTCAAGGACGTGACTCGTGGTCACGGACTGCCCTTCACGATGTCCTGGAGCTCCGCAAGCTCGGCGGGGACCCTCGTCGCCTTCGGCGATCAGGACCTCGCCCGGCGGGAACTCCATGAGGAGACGGAGGCCCGGTGGATCAGTCGCCTCATGGCGAAGGGGCTCTCGGAGAAGGCGGCCTTGGCGGCCTACCGGGACAGCCTGAGATAGAGGGGTCTTCGTGGGAGCGCCCCCCCTCCGCACCGTGAGGAGCGACACTCACCGACCGACACCGACACCGGCCACATCAGCCTTGGGAGGAAGAGATGAGTGAGCAGAGACGCCTGGATGACTCCCAGTTCGGGCGATTGATGAAGGAACTGACCGGCATCCGGCGCGCGGTCCAAGGACTCGCAGCCCTCCTGCCCATCGCCGTCGTGATCCTCCTCTTGAAGGGCTGAGACCCTCGGGCGCGCCGTTTCTTGCAGCGCTCACCTCTTCTTCGGCGTAACCTGAACCGTCGTTCGGCGTTGCCTGAAAGGAGAAGGGGTGAGCCGCAAGCGCTCCGTACGTGGCGGCCCCGTCCAGTCGAAGGCGACCGGCGGCCCCGTCCAACAGAAGCAGACCCGCATGCCCATGGCCGGCGGCGTCACGCAGTTCTCCCCCGCCGCGGGGGCCCGGCTCGACGTTCAGAAGCAGCAGGCCGACCAGTCCGTCCAGCTCCAGGGGGACGACGAAGAGACCCAGGGCGTCGAGGCCGTCCAGAGCACCGCCGCCGCGGGCGTCGAGGGCGCCTCGGGCCGGCTCCCCCACTTCGGCCCCGTCCAGAAGGCCTTCGGCAGGCATGACGTCTCCGGAATCAAGTCGCGCACCGGCGGCGCCGCCAAGGAGGCCGCCGGAGCCCTCGGAGCAGAGGCCTACGCCCAGGGCGACTCGGTCGCCTTCGCCGGCTCTCCGGACCTGCACACCGCCGCCCACGAAGCCGCCCACGTCATGCAGCAGAAGGCGGGCAAGACGCCCGCGGGCGGGGTCGGCAAGGAGGGCGACCCGCTCGAGCAGGAGGCCGACGCCATCGCCGACAAGGTCGTCCAGGGCGAGTCCGCCGAGGGGATGATCTCCGCCATGGGCGACGCCGGCGGCGGCGGGGACGGCGCCCCGGCCGGGGCGGACGACGGCGGCCCCGAGGTCCAGAGCAAGGCGGTCCAGGGTCGCGCGTCGGAGGGCGGCGGCGGCATGGGCTCGGCCGACCCGCCCCCCGACGCCCCCGTCCAGAAGAAGGCCGTCCAGCGCGACGCCGCCGCCGCGAAGGCCCCCGACACCGTCACGCTCAGGATCGGCGGCATCCGCGTCAAGGTCATGGTGCCCCCCGCGCTCGCGAAGAAGTCCTTCACCAAGAGCGTCTCCCAGGAGATCGCCAAGGGCGTCACCCTCAGCCGGGTGCAGATCAAGTTCGACGACCACTGGAAGGTCAAGAGCGGCTCGGTGAAGGGCAAGTTCGGCGCCAAGCTCGGCGACAAGAAGCTCAAGGCCGGCTTCCAGCTCGGCGTCGCCAAGGGCGGCACCGTCGTCGGCCACGTCAAGGACGCCCCCATCGAGGACGGTCCCCTCTCCGGCACCCTGTCCGCGTCCTGGGCGGGCAAGAAGTTCAAGGCCGACGCCAAGGCCACGCTGACCGACGACGTGAAGCTCCCCACCGTCAAGGGCTTCAGCGCGCGCTTCCTCAAGGACACGAACGCCCAGTTCAAGTTCACGCACGACACGCTGCTCGAGGCGAAGTCGACCTCCGCGAAGGTCATGCTCGTCCAGAAGGGCGAGGATCGCGTCAAGCTGACGGGCGAGGGCTCCTACAAGGCACCGAAGACGTTCACCGGCGACGGCGACGTGGACGTGATCAAGCCCTTCGAGAAGACCGCGAAGAAGGCCAAGGTCAAGTCCGGCAAGAAGGCCAAGGGCAAGTTCAAGTTCGGCTCCTGGTCGTTCGTCGACCTGCCCCTGAACATCGAGTTCGGCGGCGGCAAGCTCAAGTCGCTCATCAACAAGCTGAAGTTCGACGGCCTCGGCCTCGGCGGGTTCGGCTCCTTCGACGTCGACCTCCCCTTCCGCCTGCCCACCATCAAGGGCTGGACGCCGAAGATCGGCGGCGGCTCGAAGTTCGGCATCAACCTCGGCAAGGGCCTGCTCGAGAAGCTCAAGGGCCTCGCCGACTGGGAGCTCGAGCTGGGCGGCAAGTCGATCTTCGGCGGCCTCTGGAAGGGCATCTCGTTCGACCCGAAGACCTGGAAGTTCACCGGCACCGGCATCGCCGACCTGCTCGGCGACTTCGACATGGGCACCTTCGGCGGCTTCCAGTTCCGGGGCCTCGGCGGCGCGAAGAAGAGCAAGCTCAAGTCGCTGAGCCTCAAGGCCGGCGCGCTGATGAAGTTCCTCGGCAAGATCGACCTCGGGGTCTTCAAGGGGCCGAAGTTCGCGTTCGGCAGCATCGACGTGGACTGGCTCAAGGGGAAGGGCCTCAAGAAGGCCAAGGGCAACTTCAAGTTCCCCGACATGCCGACGTGGAGCACCGCCCCCTACTCGGTCCGCCTCGACGAGAACACGTCCGCCGACGCCGACTTCTCCAACAACAAGCTCAACTCCGTGTCCGGCAAGTTCGGCGCCACCGTCCTCAAGAGCGACAAGGAGCTGGTCCACGGCCGCTTCGACCAGGCGAAGATCGAGCCGATCAAGAAGCGCTGGAGCGGCCACGGGTCCCTCGCCCTGCTCACGGACATCCCGTTGCCGAAGAAGGGCGCCTGGCAAGGCACCATCGAGGGCGGCAAGGGCAAGACCACGGCCACGTTCAAGTTCGCCTCGAGCAAGCTGAAGCAGGCCAAGGGGCTGCTGTCCGTGCGGGTCGAGCGGAACGGCAAGAAGCTGCTCCGGCTCGGGGCCACCGGCGCCTACGACGGCAAGTCGTTCACGGGCAAGGGCACCGGCAAGCTGCTGACGAAGCTGGACTTCAAGAAGGGCGGCACCAAGGGCTCGATCCTCCCGGCGGGCACCAACCTCGACGCCGCGCAGATCGTGAAGAACGCGGTCAAGAAGGCCGGCGGCACCGTCGCCGCGCAGGTGAAGACGCCCACGAAGTACGGCGACCTGGGCTTCAAGGGCTCCCTGGAGAAGGCGACGCTCGACCTCTCGAAGGAGCCGACGCTGTCCGGCAAGGCGAAGGCCAAGCTCGACAAGGACTTCACCATCGGCTCCGGGGGCTGGAAGACGACGGTCCTGAAGAGCTCGGCGGCGGTCATCGATCTGAACAAGAGCCGACCCGTCTCGATCGCGGGCGCGCCGCTCAAGCTGATCGTCATCAAGGACGGCAAGAAGGCGGCGTCCGTCGACGCGAAGACGAAGCTCGACCTCAAGAAGCTCCAGCTCGACCTGGACGCGAAGGGCAAGCTCTTCGCCGGCACCGTCCTCAGCGACTCCCCCGCCGTCTCCGTGCGCAAGGACTCGCCGCTCGATCAGCTGCTGATCAAGAAGAACACGCTCAAGAAGGCCAAGGGCAAGCTCGAGATCGCGCTGGACGACAAGGACGGCAAGCGCTTGGGCGAAGGCGGGCTCAAGGGCGCGTGGGTCGAGAAGCAGGGCTTCACCGGCAGCGGCAGCTTCGACCTCCAGCAGGAGACGCAGCTCAAGAAGAAGGGCAAGTACCAGGTCAGCCTGGAGCCGACGAAGGGCAAGGACGTCGAGGCCTCCTTCAAGAAGAGCAAGCTCACCAGGTTCAAGGGCGCGGTGTCGGCGCGCGTGGACAAGGAGGGCAAGCCGCTGGTGCGGGCGAAGGCCGACGGCCTCTACAACGGCAAGGACTTCACCGGCAAGGGCAGCGCGAAGCTGCTCCAGGACGTCACCTGGACCAAGGGGAAGACGACCGCGACCCTCGAGAAGAAGGGCACCGAGCTCAGCGTCGCGACCATCACCAAGAGCCGCTTCACGGGCGCCAAGGGCAGGGCGTCGGTCCGGTTCAAGACGCAGACGGACAACGGGGTCCTGGACCTGCGCGGCAAGCTCGAGAAGGCCTACGTGGACGCCCGCAAGGACACGTCGGTGTCCGGCGACGTGTCGGTCGAGCTGCTGCAGGACTACACCCTCGGCAAGGGCACCTGGCAGACCCGGGTCCCCAAGAAGGCGACGGCCACGCTCAAGGTCCAGGACACCAAGCTCCAGACGTTCGCCACCAACAAGATCGCGCTGCTGGTCCTCAAGGAGAAGAAGAAGGCGGCGCAGGCCGACGTGCAGGTGAAGTTCAACCTGCGGACCCTGGTCCTCGACGCCAAGGGCAGCGGCAAGCTCTTCAAGGACCTGAGCTTCGGCGAGAACCCGCGCGTGGACGTCGAGAAGGAGTCGGCGGTCAAGGAGATCAACATCTCCGGCAACAAGCTGACGAAGGTCGACGGCCAGGTGAGCCTCGCGGTCTACGACAAGCAGAACGAGAAGCTGGTCGAGAAGGCGTACCTCAAGGGCATCTGGACCAACAAGGCCGGCTTCACGGGCGAGGGCGGGGCCAAGACCGCGCGCGACATCACGGCGGGGAAGAAGACCGGGCACCACGCCGTCGTCAAGAAGGGCGCCGGGGTCGACAAGATCAAGATCAAGAAGAACGCCTTCGTGAAGGCCGAGGGCGGCGCGCTCGAGCTCGAGGCCTGGGATGCGGGCGGCAAGCTCCTGACCGGCGGCGGCAAGCTCAAGACGCTGGTGCAGGGCAAGGACGGCCTCGTCTTCACCGGCGGCGGCAAGCTCAAGTTCCACCGCACCCTCAAGATCGGCAAGCCGACGGGCAAGGGCGTGCGCGTGGTCAAGGGGACCGAGGTCGGCGCCGACGTGACCGCCAACCGGTTCACGCGCATCGGCGGGACGCTGAAGCTGGGCGTCGACGACGCAGAGAACAAGGAGATCGCGACCGGCGCCCTCGAGAACGTCGACATCGACATGCGCAAGGAAGACCCCGTCGTCTCGGGAACGGGCCGGTTCACGACGAAGAAGGACTTCGACATCGGCAAGCTGGTCACCGTCTACAAGGACCTGTCCGCCAGCGCGACGATCAAGAAGAACGAGCTGACCGACGCGAGCCTCGAGAACGCCAAGTTCAAGGTCCACAAGCTCAACGACGGCAAGGGCGCCGACGGCAAGGTCGCGAGCGCGGGGCTGAAGTTCCCGAAGGCCGGGCTGCCCGACTTCAGCTTCCTGGGCGGGGCCGTCGACGACTTCAAGATGCTCAGCGGCAAGCTCGTGGGCAAGCTGCGCAAGCTGAGCTTCGACAAGGGCAAGTTCGGAGGCCTCGGGACCGCGCGCTACAAGCCCAACAAGGTCCTCGACGCGCTCGCCTCCCTGCGGTTCGACCCGGGCGACGGGCTCATGATCCCGTGGATCAAGCTCAGCGGCGACATCTCCGTCCCCCTGCTCAAGAAGTACAAGTTCCTCGAGAAGGGCATGCCGGGCAAGAAGCCCTGGACGCTCGCGAACTTCGGCGTGACCATCAAGGGCATCCGCGCGGCGATGATGCTGACCGCCGGGTACGAGGTGGGCACGGAGCCGCTGTTCCTCAAGTCGAAGCTGGACACGGGCGAGTTCAACCCCGAGAAGCTCGAGCTGCCGGACTTCACAGCCAAGGCCGAGGTCACGGGCGAGGCGTACGCCAAGGGCCACCTGACGCTCGACGGCCTGCTCGGCGTGGGCAACGAGAAGGCGGCCTACGCCGGCCTGCGCGCGCGCGGCAAGCTCAAGCCGAAGCTGACCGCGAAGCTGACGCCCAAGGGCTCGATCTACGCGCGCGGCGGCAAGCTCGGCGGCAAGCTCGGCGCCGACTTCTCGGTGGACGCCAAGGCCTCCCTGGACGCGTCGCTGGCGCTGGTGGCGATCCTGGTGGGGCACACCGAGAAGCTGCCCGACTTCTGGAGCGACACCCTCGACTTCGGGCAGCTGTTCGGCTGGAAGTACTCCACGGAGCTGGCGTTCGGCGAGGCCGAGGGCAAGAAGGAGCTCACGGGCGACACGGCGATCCCCGCCGACAAGAGCATCGCCGAGGACGCCACCAAGGACTACAAGGCCGACACCGGGGTGACCGACACGCCCGTCACCGACGCCACGAAGGTGCCCGGGGGCGCGGGCGGCTCCATGAAGAAGATGGAGGAGAAGATCGCCACGATGGAGATCCTCGGCGCCACGGTGAAGGCCGGGATCGCCCTCGCCGACCTCGGGATCTCGTCGGTGCCGCCCGGCGTCAAGACGGTCATCGCCATCGTGGGCCAGGGCAAGTTCATGGCGGCATCCAACGCGTGTCTCGAGCTGTCGCAGGCGCTCGACAAGGCGGAGGAGTCGGGCGTCCTCGACAAGCTGATCGCCGAGAAGGGGTCCCTGGGCAAGACCATGGAGCTGCTCAAGGACTACAACGACATCATCAACGACCTCTCCGGGCCGTCGGTGAAGGAGATGTTCGAGAACTCCGAGGGCGTCTACAACTTCAAGGGCAACGCCTGGATCACGCTGCAGAAGGTCAAGCGCGTCTCCAAGAAGATGAACGGCTACGAGGACCCGATGTCGGTCTACCGCGCGTCGATCTGGCGAAACCGCAGCGCCTGCACGTGGGACGACGTGAGCAGTCGAGGCGGCATGAGCTACGCGGCGGGCGCGCTCGAGTTCGTGGGCGCCGTGGACAAGGGCACGGACCCGCACCAGGAGATGAGCAAGAAGGACTGGGCCCGCAAGCTGCGCAAGTTCAAGAAGGAGTGGAAGGGCATCGACCAGCCGTCCGTCGACAAGTTCCTGCCCGGAGTGAAGAAGTACCGCTTGGCCGACTGAGCCTCGCCGACCTTCCCGTAGGATCCCGACATGGAAGCACCGATCTTCGAGGCCGTCCGCGGCTGGCTCACCGAGCAGGACTTCGAGTACGACTCGAAGGACGAGGAGGGCGCCTTCGTCTTCCGCTACAAGGGCGGCAGCGGCATCTGGAGCTGCTTCGTCTTCTGCCGTGAGGACGAGGAGCAGATCCTCTTCTACTCGGTGGCTCCCATCGCGGTGGCCGAGGGGCTCCGGGTCGACCTGGCCGAGTTCATCCTGCGGGCGAACCTCGGGGCGGTGCTGGGCTGCTTCGAGATGAACGTGGACGACGGCGAGGTGCGCTACCGCACGGGCCTGGACATCACCGACACGCAGCTCGAGACGACGATGCTGCGCAACATGGTGCTCGCGAACCTGCTGATGATGGACACCTACCTGCCCGGGCTGCTGGCCGTCGTACACGGCGGCGTCGCCCCCCACATCGCCATCGAGAAGATCGAGACGGGCGCGGAGTAGACATCCGCCCTCTCCCGACGATCCTGATCCTCGCGGTGGCGAGCCTGAGCTGCACCCCCGCCGACGGCTGGGACGATCGCCCCGAGGCCGAGCCGCCGGCCCCCGTCTTCGTGGGCCCGGAGGATCGCCAGGCGCTCGTCATGCTGCCCGACGGGTACTACGCCGGGAGGCCGGCCCTCCCGATCGTCCTGCTCCTGGGCGGGTACGACTGGTTCGCGGCCGACCTGGACGACTGGATCGGGATCTCGCGGTACCGCGACGAGTTCCTCCTGGTGATGCCGGACGGGCTGATCGACAGCGAAGGCTCGCCGACCTGGAACGCGACCGACACCTGCTGCGACTTCGACGAGGCGGGCACCGACGACGTCGGGTACCTGCTCGGCCTCGTCGATGAGGTCCGGGTGCGGTTCGCGACGACGCAGCATGTCGCCGTGATCGGCCACAGCGCGGGCGGCTTCATGGGGTATCGCCTCGCCTGCGAGCCGGACTCGCCCGTGACGACCCTCGTGTCCATGGCGGGCTCGTCGTGGCTGAATGCGGAGGACTGCGACGCGACTCACCCCATCCGCCTCCTCCAGGTGCACGGATCGGAGGACGACGTCATGCCCTTCGACGGGGACGAGACGGCGCCCGGCGCCGAGGAGGTCGTCGACCGCTGGGCCGACCGCGCGGGCTGCGACGTCGGCTCCTGGACCTACGAGGAAGAGGGCCGCGAGTACGTCTACGACGGCATCGGCGACGAGACCACCGTCGGTCGCTACGAAGAGGGCTGCGAGGAGCCGGTGGAGCTCTGGGAGATCGAGGGCTCGGACCACTACCCGGACGTCAACGCGGCCTTCCGCCTCGACCTCGTCCGGTACCTGTTCCCGCCGCGGGGTTAGGGCCGCTGCCGAGGGGTCGCCCGGGGCATGTGCTATCCCTCCCCCTGTGTACCGATGCCAACAATGCAAGCTCGTCTCTCCCCGCGGCCAACGCGCCGTCCACATCGTCGTCGAAGGACGGCGCAGGGCCTACCCTGAGCGCTCGCGACCCGCAGGTCGGCACGGCGAGCGCAGGGTCACCCAGACCGCCGGGGAGGGCTGGGAGACCGTCCGATCCCTCACCGTCTGTCCCTCCTGCGCCGCGGAGCTCGAGCGCTCGCTCCCCGAGGGTCCGCGCATGATCGAGGCCCCCGCGCGGGAGCCGGTCGACGCGCCTGCGATGCCCCCCGAGGACTCGTGAGTCCCCCGAACCTCGCGGGACGGTCCCTGTTCCTGGTGGCCGACGTCGACGCGCTGTTCTCGGAGACCGAGGTGCGCGACGCCGTCACTCCGTGGATCGAGGAGCGCCGCGACGAGATCGGCCTGATCTACTGGCACGACGGGCCGTCGAGCGAGCTCCAGGAGCGCGTGGCGGAGCGGGACCTCCCGCGGCCCGACGCCGTGATCTCAGAGGCCGGCTCGTGCATTCAGGCCGGGTCCCGCCTGCATCGCGTTCGGGCGGTGGAGGAGGCGCTGCTCACCGACTGGCCGGGGCGCAAGGCCCTGAGCGCCGCCCTGCCCAAGATGAAGTCCCTCAAGCCGCTCCGGACCGGAGGAAAGCTCCGCCTCCCGCTGTCGATCGAGGGGAGCAAGGGCGCGCTGCCCGAGGACGTCGCGGAGGTCGAGCGGGTGGCGCGCTCGCTCAAGTCCCGACTCAGGCCCACCGCGGACGGCCTCGAGGTCGTGCCGCTGGCCCAGAACCCGGCCTCCGCCCTCATGACGCTCCTGCCCGCGCTCGGCGTCACGCCGCGCGCGGCGAAGCTCAGGCTGGTCCTCTTCCCCCGGACGGACCTGCAGTCGAACGCGATGTACCTGGGCTTTCGGGCGATCGTCGGGCCGGCGGGCGGCGAGATCGCCCGCAGGCGCGCCCGCACCGCTCCGCGGACGGTCTCCGTGACCCACGAAGGGAGCGCGGGGTTCTTCGAGGGCCTGGAGCGGCACTTCGGCTGGACGCGGGACGCCGCGCTGAGCGCGCCCGCCGACTGATCGACCGACCCGGCCTCAGCGCGGGCAGGGTCACGACCCGACCGGGCTACTGACAGTCGTAGGTGATCGTGAGCGTGTCGGTGGCCTCTGCACCGTTGCAGTCGGTCACGGTCAGGTCGACCTGGACGGTCTCGGACAGCGGCCCGGTGCCGGTCATGGTGAACGCGTCCAATCCCACGATGGCCCCCTCGGTGGACGAGAGTGTCGCGGTGCCACTCACCACGGCCCACTCATGGAGCAGCCAGTTGCCGTCGGGATCGGACGAGTTCCCCGCATCGAGTACTAGAGTCTCGGCCACACATGTGCAGGTGGTCGTGCCGTAGGAGTTCGTCGTGCACGTCTCGTCGAACGTCGTCACGAAGTCGGGGCCGGCATCGGCGATCGGGGGGATGTTGGCTCCCCCGCCGCCCACGCTGACCGGCAGCGTGACGGTCTGCGTCTCCGAGGCGGCTCCCAGAACATCCTCTACGCGCAGGCCGAACTCCCAAAGCCCATCCACATCGGGGCTCACCTCCGCCTGACCCGGGGTCGACGTGTCGATCATGGCTTCGGTGAAGACCGACCCGGCGGGCAGCTGCTGCACGCTCCAATTCCAGCTGAGGATCCCGTCGGGGTCGTTCGAGCCGGTGCCGTCCAAGACGACGGACTGGCAGGTCGTGGCGTTTGCGGGGGCGGTCAGCACCACCGTGGGGGCGTCGTTCGACACGCACGACGCGGCGCTCTCGGAGTACGTCGCTTCGAGGATGTCGCCGGAGGCCACGACCACCGAGGGGTCCAGCTCCACGTCCCCGTTCACGAGGGTCCAGAGCGACACCTCGGTCGCGTTCTGCTCGACGACGATGCTGGGCTCCCACGGGGTCGCCGTCAGAGGGATCGTGCTGGTCACTCCGCCCGGATCCGCCCAGTCGCCCAGATCGGTCATGAGGGCGGAGTAGCTGGTCGCGCACACGTCGCCACCGAGCCCTCCGGTCGCCTCCACGACTTCGGCCAGGCGCGGCGCGGCGCCGGCGACGCCGTTGACGGACGAGCAGCCTGCGGGACCGCCATCAATGGACGAGACCCGCACCCGCGAGGGGTGGTCCTTGCGGAGTCGCAGGGAGTCGGCCCAACCCGTGGCGGGCCCCGCGGTCGCGTCGTCCCAAAGCGCGAGGACGATGACCCGCAGGTCCGCGCCGTCTCGGATCAGCCCCATGTTCGTCGAGTTGACGTCGGGCGGGGTGACGCTGTCGTACGCCGTCCCCAGGAGCTGGAGTCCGCCTCCGGTGTTCCCCACGGCGAGGGCCGCGGCGAGGTCGGCGTCCGGATTGGTCGTGGTGGGGGTGATGAGATCGGCCACCAGCGTCGGCGCCGCGGCGGCCACCACTCCGATTCTCCAGTCCGCCGTCCCCGACGCCTGCAGGGCGGTGAGGAAGTCCGCGGCCGCGGCGCCCAGGAGGGCCTGCTCGCCGGTCGCGTTCGGGGAGTCGTCGACGATGAAGAGGATGTCCACCAGGTCGTTGGCCGACACCGAGTCGACGATCGTCGGCCCCCAGTGCGATCCCCCCGTGACCGTGGCCGTGAGCGATTCGGAGAGGAGTGCGTTGCTCTCGACGGCGAGGACACTGCTGATCGGCCCGGGCGTCGTGGGCCCGAACTGGACCGACGCCGACCCGGTCGCCCCCCCCGCGAGGATCGAGGGGACGGACGAGCTGAGGGCGAGGCCCGGGTCGCCCGTGAGCGTGGTGCTGGACACGTTGACTTGAATCGTCCCGGTGTTCTCCGCGTCGAAGGTCGCCGTGGACACACAGCCGATGTCCAGATCACCGAAGTCGTGCGTGGTCGGGGTGAGAGAGAGCGCGGGGCTGAAGAGGGCCGAGTCGGTGACCGGGAGGCCTGCTTCGAGCCCGTCCGTCGGCGTCACCTCGACCAGGACCGTCTGGCCCAAGGTCAGCAGCGAGTAGTCGAGGGTCGGGTCCGTGCCGATCGTGACGCCGTCGACGCTCCAGGCGTAGAGGTAGGCCTCCTGGTCGCCGTCCACATCGACCCAGCCCAGGGTCTGGGCCCAGAACTGAGGGACGGGCGTGGCGGTGCGGATCGACGTCGACAGAACCGTGGGCGGAGAGTTGATGATCTCCACGTCCGAGGAGGCGAGCGCAGGCCCCGCCTCGCGTCCGTCGTGCGGAGTCGCCTCGACGACCACCGCGTCGCCGCGCTCGAAGTGCTCGGGGCCCAGCGTCGGTCCGTCCACGCCGGGGACCAGCGAGCCGGACACCGTCCACGAGTGGGAGAGCGTCACGGGATCGCCGTCGGCATCCTCACCGACCCCCGCCGCGGTCAGCGTGTCGTCGGAGAAGGCCGGGTCGGGCGTGATCTGGACCGAGACCATGGCCGGCGCGCGGTTGACGATCACCGAGTCGGCCACCGCCGTCGTCTCCTCACGGGTGTCGGAGGCGAGGACGTGCACCTCCCAACGCTGCGTGGGCGCCGTGGCGGACGCGGGCACCACCTCTCGGTCCTCCAGCTCCAACACCCGCTCTCCGTCCAGGAACCAGGCGAAGGTCGTCGTCACAGAGTCCTCGTCCGGGTCCTCCACGGTCACCGACGCGGTCAGATCGTCGTCGCTCGTAGGCAGCTCCGGGAGGATGACGACATCCACCTCGGGCCTCGAGTTGACGATGCTCGTCGAAGCGCCCGACGCGGGACCCAGCTCCCCCCGGTCGTCCTCCGCCCGCACCTCGACGGACCAAGCCTCGAATCGCCGGGTCAAGGCAGCGGGGACCGTGTCCGACCCGTCGAGCTCGGGGACCGCGACGAAGTCACGCGACCAGCGGTAGTGATAGATGCCGGAGAAGTTGCGGTCGGGATCCTCGGCGTGAGTGACGATCGCCGCGCGAAGCTCCTCCGTCGTGCGCGGGGCCTCCGGGCCGATGGTCACGAGGGCGGGTCCGGGCGGCTCGTTGGGCTCCTCGGTGACCGGGATCTCCCCCTCGGGCTCGACGCAAGCGAAACCTGTCGTCAACACCAACGACAGCGGCAACCAGTACCTATCGAAAGACATGATTCCCACCGCTTCACCTCCACCACGCCACCTTACGCACCTCCCGAGTATGCGGGGAGGGCAATTCGACGCCGACGGCCGCGCAGTTGTCAAGCGCCACGAGCATGGGACCCCCCTCGCGCCACGAACTAGGGACCACCCAAGGAAGGGTCCGCACGATGTAGGGTGAGGAGGATTGGAGGCCGAATGAACCGCAACACGACTCGGCTGTGTGCCGGACTCATCGGGCTCGGTGTGTTCACGATCGGCGCCGGACCGGCCGAGGCGGTCTCGGTGAAGATCTACGGATCACCCGACGCTGCCTGGTACGACGTGCAGACGAAGATGCTGGGGACGGGACTCTTCTCCACGGTCGACGGCGGCTCGATCAGCTACTACACCCCTGCCCTCTCCGAGCTGTCGCAGTACGACGCGGTCCTCATCTTCGGGTGCTGCGGGTACTTCGAAGAGCACGAGCTCGGCGACAACCTCGCCGACTTCATGGACGCCGGCGGTGGCGTGGTGCTCGCGAGGGGCATGCTGGCCTCGGGCGGCGGCACCCAGATCGAGGGACGGCTTCGGGAGAGTTCGTACTTCCCGTGGGAGCCGTCGAACGTGCCGGTCGGGGGCAGCTTCAATTGGCTTGTCCCCGACGTCGCCGACCACCCGATCCTCGAGGGGGTGGGCGGCTTCAACTGCGGAAACGCGAACCACCACGACGGCCTCGACCTCGTGCCCGGAGCGGTGGCCGTGGCCCACTGGGACGACGGCGACCCTGCGCTGGCCGTCATCGAGCCGACCGCGGGGCGCAGCGTGGGGCTCAATCTCACGGCGGCATCGAGCGACTACGACAACGCGGGGTGGGACGTCGCCACCGACGGGGCGGGGCTCATCGCCAACTCCCTGCTGTGGTCCGCCGGCGCGCTGGGCGGCGAGACCGGTGATGACGACGACGACGCGACCGACGACGACGACGACGCGACCGACGACGACGACGACGCGACCGACGACGACGACCTCACCGACGACGACGACGACGCGACCGACGACGACGACGCGACCGACTGCGTCGACTGCGACGGAGACGGGTTCGGCGCTCCTGTCGACTGCGACGACCTCTCGTCGGCCATCCATCCCGGCGCGGAGGAGGTCGCCAACGGAGTCGACGACGACTGCGACGGCGAGGTGGACGAGTCCGACGGACCGACCTGCGTTTCGAGCCTCACCGCCGACCGGTCCCTGGACTGGACGATTCTCGTCGCGACCGGACTCTTCCTCGTCCCGTGGAGGAGGCGTCGTTGAGGCGGGCGCGGGTCTCGACACCGCTGGAGGCGGCGCGGGCGGCGCGTCGATCAGCGCACCACGACGCTGATCAACATCCCCTCGTGCTGCACGACGAGGCCCCGATGCAGGAGCTCCGCCAGCCCCGGCGGGCTCCCCACGGCCTCGATCGTCCCCGGCTTCTCCAGGCGAAGCAGCAGCCCCGAAGCCTTCACCGACAGGACCGCCTCGCCCTCGATCGCGACCCGGCGGGTATCGCGGACTCGTAGCCGACCGTCCTCGAGCGACTCGGCCTCGAGCGTCGGGGGCTCGCCCGACCACGCCGCCATCCACCGCCCCAGGAGGCGGCTCGCGCGCGCCGCCAGCGTCGGGTCGTGCCAGGCCGACTCCACCTCCGCGGTGAAGTGATAGGAGATCGCCTCCAAGTCGGCGTGATCGGGCCACGCAGAGGCCATGGCGGGGAACGGTGCGACGTCCCGGAACCCGTATCGCCCCGGGTCGGCGTGGTAGGGGCTGAACCGGTCGAGGCGCACCGGCACGACGCCCACCGGCGGCTGCAGGTGCTCGAGGAACGGCATCAGGCGGAAGAACGCCTCGTAGTCCTCCCGCTCGTCGCCCGGGAAGCACACCATCCAGTTCCAGTGGGGTTTGATCCCCACGGCGCGGGCGTTTCGGAGGAAGACGACGTTCATGGGCGCCGTGACGCCCTTGCCGATGCGCTCCAGCGTCCTCGTGGACATCGACTCGAGGCCCGACTGCACCTGGAGCACACCCGCCGCCGCGAGCAGCTCCAGGTCCGCGCGCTTCAGGTGGCTGCGGACCTCGTAGAAGAAGCGGAGGGGGCGGTCGCGGGCGGCCTGCCGACGGGCCAGCTCGGGCAGGACGGTCCGCTGGATCCGCATCGGGAGGAGGTTGTCCACGGCCTGGAGGTTCGGGACCCCCCACCGCTCGCTCAGGGCCTCGATGTCCTCCAGGACGCGCTCGGGGGTGTGGGCGCGCTCGGCGATCTCGGTGCCGAGCAGGCCGCAGAACGTGCAGTGGGAGCGCTCTCCCCACCAGCAGCCGCGCGACGACTCGAAGGGCAGCGCGACCGGGAGCCCCGCGGGCAGGCGGCCGGCCTCGACGAGGGGCGCGAGCTGGTCGAAGTAGTCGTCGAAGTCGGGGCGGGGCGACTCGGCCAGGCTCGGGACCGGCGCGCAGTGGAAGGAGCGCTGGGCGGGGCGCCATCCGGCGAGCAGGCGACGCGCGAGGTCGGGCAGCTCGTGCTCCGCCTCCCCCCCGACGACGAGATCGAACACGTCGGTCGCGTCGGCGATGGCGGCCCCCATGGGCGCCGCGGCGTTGGCGCCCCCAAGCAGGAGGGGCGTGTCCGGCAGCCGGGCCCGCACGGCGCGCGCCAACGCCACGCTGGACACGTTCTGCTCGAAGACCGACGAGAAGCCCACGACACCGGGCTGCCGGGCCGCGATCGCGTCCGCGACCCGCTCGATCCAGGCGGGCAGCGCCCCCCGCGTGGCGGCCCAGTCCTCGCGGCTCACGGCGTCGGCGCGCGGCCCGAAGGCGACGGCTTCGGGGGGCACGGACCGACCCCAGGCGGCCTCGGCGAAGACCAGGTCGCCGTGGGACAGCCACGACGCGGCGGCGAAGCGGCGATAGCGCCCGAACCCGATCTCCGCGGCGAGCTCGAGGTTGGCGTAGACGACGTGCGCGTCGAGCCCGGCGCGTCGGAGAGCGGCGACCAGCACCGAGGGGCCGAGCGCGGGCAGCGCGGCGCTCGCGAAGGGCGGGACGACGAGCAGGACGTCGGGGCTGCTGTTCAGGTCCCCTCCCGGGCGTGGACCTGCCGAGCGTGCACGAACGTGAGGTCGACCTTCGTGTCCCGGATGCGGTCCTCGGGCACGGTGAGCAGGTCTTGGCTCAGGACGAGCAGGTCGGCCACCTTGCCGACGGTCACGGAGCCCTTCTCCGCCTCCTCGAAGCCAGCGCACGCGCCCGCCATCGTGTCCCTGTACAGGGCCTCCTCGCGCGTCATCTTCTGCGCCTCGAAGAAGCGGGACCCGTCGGGCAGCGCGCGGGTGACCAGCTCCTTCAGGCGGGGCATGTCGTCCGGATGCAGGTGCTGGGCGTGCTCGACGCGCCAGCGCACGTCGGCCCCGCACACGCCCGCGGCCTCGAAGGCGGCGGCGTACACGTTCATCGTCTCCCGCTCGCGCAGGGCGCCGGTGGCCCGACCGTCGGCGTTCCGGGCGAGGAGGTGGCGCATGGGGACTCCCGGAGGGCTACTCGGGCCGCGGCATCCGACGCAGGACGACCACCAGGATGGCGAAGAAGGCCAGCAGGCACAGCGTCGCGACGGCGAGGTCTTCGGCGTGGAGGGCGTCCAGCCCGAAGGAGAGGCCCATGGCGGCGGGCGGGAGCAGGGTGGCGGCGCCCGAGTCGTTGCTGCGGCCCACGAACGAGACCGTCCACAGCAGGAAGATCACCAGGAGCCAGCGCATCCACAGGCCGTCGTCCCAGGCGGTCCACGCCGCGAACGCCGCCCACGCGCCCAGCATGACGACGACGAAGCGGCGGACCATCGGAGGCATGGGGCGCATGGCGGGAGTATGCGTGACCGCGCGCGCAGGCTCCTCGCTCCGGGGGCACGAGCGGCCGGTGGGGGCTCACTCGGCGTCGCGCGGCTCGTTGACGTTCCGTCCTCGAAACGCGAGCTTCGTGTAGTTGTGGTCGCTGATCCACTGGTCCGGGCAGTAGCCCATGACGTCCGTGTGCTCGTCGGGGTCGATGAGCTCCTCGCTCACGATGTCCCAGCCCCACGTCCCGATCGTGTCCCCGTCGTGGGGGTAGGTCTCGTCGACGCTGCCGGGATCCACCCCCGGCCCGCAGTCGACGTGAGCCACGCCGTGAGCGTGGCCCAGCTCGTGGGCCGCGATGTCGGTCCGGTCCTGTCCGGTGGGCGAGACACCCGGGAACCCGAGCCCGAGCGCCATGCGCAGCGAGGGGGACCCGACGTCCTCGGGGACGGCGTTCAGGAGGGTCACTCCGGCCAGGCAGCCCCCGGCGCAGAACTCGGCGGAGGTCTCCGTGGGTTGGAAGACGCCGTAGTAGTAGACCGAGCCCCCCGCTCCCTCCTGCGCTTCGCGATGGAAGTAGAGATCCTGGCCCACCTCTTGCCATCCCGATCCGTCCGGGCCCACGGCGGTCTCGATGGGCCGCGGATCGCCCACCGTGACCTCCACGTCGGTCACCGGGTAGAGCCCGAGGAGCCGATCGCGGTAGGCGTCCAGCGCAGCCTGGGACGTGTCGGGGAGCCGCCCGGAGCCGTCCGCGTCGTACCGGTAGGGCACGATCCTCACCCGGAGGACGTTTTCGGCGACGTCGGTCGGGACCTCGGCGAGCCCCTCGGGGGGGTACACCGCGGCCGCCTCGTCCGACCCGTCGAGGAACAGCTCCACGCGGAACCGCAGGGTGCCCGCCACGCGGTCGCCGGGGAGCTCGAAGTTGATGGTGCTCGCGAGGTCCGCCTCCGCCGGCGACGCGCTCAGCGCGGTCTCGACGCTCAGCTCGTCCCCCCCCTCGAAGGTGAGGCGCGCGACGACGGCCCCCTCGCCGGCGGCGAACACCCGCAGGAGGCCGGGTCTGCCCTCCACCAAGGGGACGCTCGACGTCGCCGGAGCGCCGTCCTCGACGAGGGTGCGCTGCACCCCCTGGTTGATGGTGATCCGCTCGACTCGGATCCCGTCCGCGACGTCGTCGTCGTTCGTCTCCAGGGGCACGTCGGGCGGGCACCCGAGGATCGCTGCGAGGACCAGGGAGGCGGCGGCGAGGGCGAGGGGGCGGGTAGGCATGAGCCACTGTAGACGGCCGGTCACCGTCCTGAGGCTCTTCGCGCCGGCCCCGGGTCGCGCCGGGAGGCCCGCGCCTCACGTCAGCCGTGCACGACGCGGCCGTACTCGCGCATCCAGCGCGCCTCGTCCTCGCTCAACGCGCCCCGCTGGAGGCCCTCGAGGTTCTCGTCGAGCTGCGCCACGCTGCCGGGCCCCCGAGCACCGCGTGCCCGCGTCCCGAAGCTTGATCAGCTCCTCGAAGCGGGCCTCCGTGAGGCCGCTCGTCACCCCCACCCAGAAGACCATCCCCACGTCGACGTACTCGATGTCGAGCCTCTCGAGCGCCTTGTCGACGTACCGGGTGACGTTGCCGCCCCAGCGCGCGGTGGTGGGGCCCGTCATCAGCACGATGCTCTCCCGGTCCCGCTTCAGGGCCGCCTTCAGCGCGCGCTCCCCCTTCTGTCGGGGCGTCCAGAACACGAACCCGAGCCCGCGACCTCCGTCTTCCACGGGGCGCAGCGCGGTCTCGATGCCCGCGTCGTCGATGCCGTAGCTGCAGGCCAACGCGTGGCGGTGCACGCGTTTCCCCAACACGGGCAGGGTGACGTGGAGGAAGTCGTCGGGGGCGGGGGTCGTCATGGGGCTCCGTGCGAAGGAGCAGCCTACCGTCGGTCCGGGCGTGGTAACGACAGGAACGCATGCTCAGGAGACAGGGGCGGGGCCGAAAACTGCGTTTTCTGGAATAGTTGCCCCATGAACTGGGACGACCTCCGCTACATCCTCGCCGTCTCTCGGGAGGGGACGATCCTGGCCGCCGCCGGCGCCCTGGGCGTGAGCCCCACCACCATGTCCCGTCGCCTGCGCAAGCTCGAAGAGAGCCAGGGCACGGCCCTCTTCGAGAAGTTCAAGCACGGGGCCGTCCTCACGGGGGCGGGGGAGCGCGTCGTGGCGGTCGCAGAGTCGGTCGAGACGCTCACGAACGAGCTGGACGCGGAGATTCACGGGCTGGACTCCAGCCTCGAGGGAGCCGTGCGGGTCACGTCCACGGAGATGCTCACCAAGCACTTCCTGCTGGACTTCGCGACGTTCCGGGAGCGGTACCCACGCATCCACCTCGAGCTGGACTCCAAGGCCACCCTCGCGAACATGACCCAGCGGGAGGCGGACGTGGCGATCCGCATCGGGCGGAGCGCACCGGACCACCTCATCGGCGGCAGCTTCGCGACCATGGCGTACGCCGTCTTCGGGAGCCGGGAGCTCGTCGAACGGGTGGGGTCCGAGGCGACGTACGACCAGTTCCCGTGGGTGGGCTGGGACCCGTCCGTGAGCCGCTCCACGGACGAGTGGTTGGCGACTCACGCGCCTCGCGCCGTCCTCGTGATGCGGTTCGGCTCCATGCCCCTCATCTCCCACGCGGTCCTCCGCGGAGTGGGTCTCGCGGTCCTCCCGTGCGTCATCGGCGACGCCGCCCCGACCCTCCGCCGCGTCGGCTCCTCCGCGGAGGGCTCGGCGCTGAAGGTCTGGCTGCTCACGCACCCCAAGCTGCGCGGCACGGCCCGCATCAAGGTCTTCCTCGCTCACATGCGTGAGGTCCTGAAGCGGGACGTGGACCTGATCGAGGGGCGCCGACCGCGCGCGGTGTAGTCAGCCCGCCCCGAAGATCCGGGATCGAAGTCCCGCCCGCCAGGCGCCGGCCGGGCCGACGGGCCCTCCGCGGGATTCTCGTCCCAAGAGCGTGACCGTCTCCGCCGTCGCCCGGCCCTGGTCGGCGCGCTCGCGGAGGGTGCATCCGAGCACCGCGTGTTCTTCGTCCACCCCGTGGGCTTCCTGCCAGGCGACGACGCGGGCCGCGAACCCCGGGTCGCCCGCCGTCGGCTGCTCCACGGCGTTGGCGGGCCCCAGCGCGTTGATCGCGTCGATGACGAGCTCCTTGCGCGCCCCGTAGTGCAGCGGCGCGAGCTCCTCGGGGAGGATCGGACGGCCGATGAAGATGTCCTGAGTGCCCATCCCGACGGGGAACTCCAACCGTGCGGGCAGCGTCTCCCGAGGCAGCGCCCCGACGAACCGGACGGGCACCACCGGCGCCTTCACGGCCAGCGCCATGTCCAGGAACGCCCCGCTCATCTTCTGCACGGGCGTGGTGCAGTCGAGCGACCGGGTGCCCTCGACGTGGACCATCACGCTGCGACCGGGCCCCGTCATCTCCCGGGCCAGCTCCCCGAGGATGCGCGGCAGCGACGCCTTGTCCTCCCGGTCGAAGAAGGAGATCACGCGAGGGTCCACGACGCCCGGGTAGGCGAAGCAGTGGGCGATCAGCCTGCCCAGCCACGTGTGCCGGTGCTCCGCCTTGGCGAGCGTGACGGTGGGCACCCCACCCAGCCCCGAAGCGAGGATCGAGAAGAGCAGCGACTCCACGCCCACCTGGTGGTTGCCCAGGTACAGCAGGCTGCGGCCGCGCACCGCCTCGAACGCGTCGGGGGCCTCGATCACGACGTCGCCGACGAAGCGCTCGATCAGCCCGTAGTAGAGGTCCTCCACCGGCCAGGGTTCGCGGTCGAAGTGCTCCGTCCAGAAGTCCACGACGGGGTCCAGGTGGAGCCGCCCGCGGCCGTCCCCGCTCACACTCACGCCGTCCTCACGCGGCTCCGTGACGAGCTCGAAGCGTCGCAACGGGAGCCCGTCGGGGACCACGCTCGGGTGCACTCCCAGGGCCGCCGCGACGTGCTCACGCCGCGCGATCTCGGCGACGTCGCGGGTGCCGTAGACGGCCTCGACCGTGCCCGGGAGCCAGTCGATCGCGGCGAGGTCGGCCTCACGCAGGGTGGTCACGCCGTCCACGTCGAGGCTGGTCCTCACGCCGCCCGCGAAGGTCCGATCCCGCAGGAACGCCCGACGATCCGCCGCCGGCGCGGAGCCGACGCGGCCCTTGGCGAAGCACGCCTCGACCAGCCGGAGGCTGCACCACACCCCCTCTTCGCCGATCAGCTGGACGCGGAAGGCGGGGAAGGCTCGGGTGCCCAGGAAGCCGTCGGGACGCACTTCGCAGCGGACCGCGCCCCGGGTCGGCGTCGGCCCGTGGAAGGTCATCTCCGGGATGAGGGCCGGGTAGGCCACCTCATCCGGCGACATGGCCGGATCCCAGAGGTCCAGGCGGTCGTGAGGGATGCCGTGAGTCGCGCCGTCGAGCAAGCCGGGGGCGACTCGCCCCGCGGGCACTCCGCCGTCCACGCGCAGCACCGACGAGGCGCCCTGCGTCGTGCGGATCAGCGACTCCAGGACCTGGAACGCGGGGCCGTGGAACAGCGCGCCGCTCGCGTACGGCAGGGGGGTCTCCTCGCCCTCCAGGGGCGGCCAGGCCTCGGGGCGCGGCGGATACACGCCGGTCTCGACCCGGGCCGCGGCGAGCTCCGTCTCGTCGGCACCGTCGACCGCCAGGAGCCGGACGCGCTCGCCCCGACGCTCGGTCCGCAGCTCACGGGGACCCTCGAAGGTCGCCCAGCCGCGCACCCGCACGTCGCGGAGGGCCGTCACCGGCTGCTCCTTGCAGGCCCCCGAAGCGAGCAGGTCGACCATCGACATCATCGGCAAGGCGGGCAGCGTCCACGTGGGGCAGTGGTCCGCGAGCCAGGTGTCGGTCGCCGGATCGAGCGTGACCGTCGGCGTGTCGGGAGTGCCCCCGGACACGACCCGCATCGCCAGCCCCTCGGCCTCGTAGATCCGCTTGCCGTCGACCCACAGCGACGCCTCGGCGACCGCCACGAGGCCCCCCTCCTCGCGCCGGATCTCGGTGATCTCGAGCGTCGATGAGATGAGCCCGTTCTCGGGGACGACCTGGCCGCGGTACCTCCACGTCATCGCCTCACCCAGGCCGAGCGTCTCGAAGCGCGGGGCCGGGATGCCGTCGTCGAGGTTCAGCTCGAGCATCGCCCACTGGAGCAGCTGAATCATCGCCTCGATGCCCAGCGAGCCGGGCTGCACCGGGTCCTGGAAGAAGTGGGCCTTGAAGAACCACTCGCCGGCGTCCACGTCCTTCTCGCCCCGGGCCGCGCCCAGCCCCGCCGAACCGCCGGTCGGATCGAAGTGCGTGACGCGATCGAGCATGAGCAGCATCGGCTCGGCGAGCCGGGGTCGGTCGGGCCTCCACCAGGCCTCGGGCCGGGTGGTCAGGTCCACGACGTCGCCGGGCGCCTCCAGCAGCGCCCGCTGCGCGTCCGACGTGGGCAGCCCCACCTGGTTCTCGAGGGCGCTCTGCGGGAAGAAGCCGAAGACGGTGTTCAGCTCGTAGACGAGGACGTCGCCCACGAAGCACTCGACGTCGAAGCCGACGATGATCATCGACGCGACGCGGGAGATGCCGCTGCTCCTCACGCGCGTGCTCAGCGTCCCCGAGTCGGGGAGCAGATCGACATGCAGCGTCCCCGTGCCGTCGAGGTTCCGGAAGCAGAGCTCGGTGTCGGTCGTGAGCGCGCAGCCGAGGTAGGACGCGAGCCACCCGCAGGGCTGCAGCGCGGCCTCGAGCAGCACGGCGAAGGGCATCGCGCGGCATCCGTTCTCGTCGAAGTACCAGGCGTCGGGCGGGATGTCGTACTCGACGTCCACCTCCATGCCCTCCTCCATGGAGCCGATCACGCCTTGCGTGCGCACGACGCGGGAGAGGAAGAGGTACGGCGGGTTGGGCAGTCGGGCGACCCGGCCGGGGCCGTCGAAGCGGTCGTAGATCGGCCCGAAGGCCTCGGAGGGGCGCCCGTTGGCGCAGGCGATCAGGGAGCGACGGTCGAAGGGGAACCCGTCGGCGTGGGCGACGGGCTTGGGCTCCACCCATCCGTCGAGCAGCGCGTCGCCCTCGTCCAGGGGCCAACCGGGCGTGAGCCGGAGCGCGACGCGCCGGGCGTGGAAGGCCTTGAGCCCGTCCACGGTGCAGAGCAGATCGGCGTACAGGACGGGCACGGGGCCGTCGTGGACCGCTTCGACGAACAGCTCGTAGATCAGCTCCTTACTCCGCGGCGTGACCTGCCCGCGGCAGCTGAGCTGGAACGGCAGGTCGGGCGTGGGCTCGAAGCGCCAGCCGTCGCGCCGGACGGTGAAGCCGAGCGCCGTCATGTAGACGGCCATCGCCTGCAGGCAGCCCTCGAACATGAGCGTGCCGGGCATGCACGGGTCGTTCTTGAAGTGTCCGTCGAAGAACCAGGTGTCGGGCTGCACCGCGAACGTCGACTTCAGGTACCCGCGTCCCCACGGTCCGCCGCGCGGATCGAAGCCCGTGATCGGGCCCAGCAGCTGCATCCGGCCGTTCTGGATCGCCGGGGTGCGGGTGTGGGTCTTCGTGCGCTCGTAGCCGGGGCCGAAGCACTCCCAGGGGCGTCCGTCGGCGAAGGCCTGGAGGTCGCCGGCGCTGAACTCCGTCTTCGTGCACTGCACGGCGGGCGGATCGAGCCGCGGATCGGCAGCGAGCTCCTGGCCCTCGGGCGTCCACAGGCAGCCGTCCGAGTCTGCGAGCTCCGCGTCGGTGAAGAAGCCGGCCTGTCCCTTCCGGACGGACAGCCGGACGTCGCCGCCGACCCGGCAGTCGTAGTGGAAGAACATCAGCCGGACGTCGCCCTGCGTGGCGTGGCCGTCCATGTGGATGTCGTAGCGCAGCGTGTCGCCCACGGCGGGGAGGCCGCCGCGGTAGGTCAGCTCGCAGCCGAGCAGGCGGTAGACGCGGTCGTTCCGGTTGGTGAAGTCGACGCCGAGCCACGAGATCAGCATCAGGTCGGCCTGGCCGGACTCGATCATCACGCCCGCGGGCATGTGCCCCTGGTGCAGGTACCAGCCGTCGGCGACGACGTCGGTCTCGCTCCAGATCGTCCCCTTCCCCATGCTGCCCGCCTCGGCGTCCAGGCCGGTGACGCGGTCCGCGAGGAGCAGCGGCGGCTCGGGCATGCGGACCTGGCGGTGGAAGCCGTCCTGCACGGCGAACTGCTCGCCGAAGATGGAGCTGATGCGGCCGCCGGCGTGGACCTCCAGCCGGGCGCGGTCGAAGGTCGGGCCGATGGGCGCGCGGGGGCCCTTCACGGCGGGCGCGGGGGGCTCGACGACGACCGGGGCCCGGGGCTCGACGACCACCGGGGCCGGAGGCTCGACGACCGGGGCCGGAGGTTCGACGACGGGCGGGCCGGGGACCACGACGGGGGCCGACGACGGGGCGACGGGGCCGCGCCCGAGCAGCTGCATGGCCTGGCCCTGCATCGTGAGGAACCGCTGGTGGAGCGCGGCCTGTCGAGCGATGTGGGCCTGTTCGGAGGCGCCGAGGGCCGCGAGCCGGCGCCGGAGGACGGTCATCGCCGAGTCCTCGACCGGCGCCTCGGGAGCGACCACGACCGGGGCCGACGCCACGACGGGGACGGGGACGGGGACCGCGACGGGGCCGGCCGCGGTCACGGACGGCAGCGCGGGGGCGGGCGGCATGGTCTGCATGGGTGGGGTCGTCCGAGGGACGGGGTCGGCCACCGACGTCGGCAGCGGGGGGATGCACACGGGCGCCGGGTGAGCGTCGAACCGCAGGACGGGGCCGCGCGCGCGGGGCGCGACTCGGTCGAGGGCGGAGTCGGCGACGGGCACGCCCGCGGCTCGGAGCGTCGCGACGGCGTCGAGGATCGGCTGCAGCCCCGCGCCCTTGCGGTCCAGCGCCACGACGACGGCCTCGCGGTCCCCGAGGATGTCGCGGATCCAGCGACTGCAGGCCGCCTGTGGGCCGTGCTCGACGAACACGCGGACGCCGTCGGCGTAGGCCACCTCGATGACGCGGCGGAAGTCGAGCGTGCGGTTCGCCTGGGCCAGGATCGCCTGGGCGCACGCGTCCTCGGACGGCTCGTACGCGCCGCCGTGGCCCGCCGAATACACGCGGGTCCGCCCGGGGGTGGTCGCCCGACGGTGCAGGTTCAGCCAGGGCTCGCGCACCGCGTCCAGCTCGGGGACGTGCACCGCCAGGTCGTAGTGAAGGCGCAGGCAGCGCCTCCGGCCCACGGCCTCGCGCACCCGGGCGCACGCGTCGGCCGCGCCGGCCAGGATGCACTCGCGGTCGCTGTGGATGACCGAGAGGTGAGCGTGGGGCTCGGCGTCCACGAGACGCTGGACCTCGTCCACGGGCGCGAGGACGGTCCACGTCTGCCAGTCCGGGCTCCTCCCCCATGCTCGCTCGACGGCCCGCATGGGGCCCCCGATGTCGTCCGTGAACAGCCGGCTCGCGTCGGCGTCGCGGATCATCGCGTCCAGGTCGGTCCACGCACCGGTGGCGAACAGCGAGTTGCTCTCGCCGGACGAGTAGCCGATCACGGCGTCGGGGGTGATCCCGAGCACGTCGCGGGTGAACGCGGCGTGGGCCTGACACAACGCCGACGACGACCACAGACGCAGCCGGGGAGGCACCTCTTCGGGGGACGGCCACGGGGCGGCGAGGGCGGCGGCGGCCTCGGGGGCGCGCGCGGCGAGGTCCTCGAGGAGCTCCGGGTGGGCGGCGAGCAGAGCCTCGCCCATGCCGGGGTAGGCCGAGCCCGCGCCGGTGAAGACGAAGGCGACGTCCCCCGGCGGCCGGGGCGGAGCGGGGGTGACTCGGAACCGATCGGGGCCGCTGCCCACGACGGCGGGGCCCGGGGTGAGGGCGTGAGCGGCGAGATCCCGCAGGCCGCCCGCCGCCCAGCTGCGGCCGAAGCGATCGTCGAGGGACGGCGCGGGCTCGGCCGACGTAGGGGCCTCCTCGAGGACGGCGAGGATGCGGTCCCCCCGGCGCCGCGCGTCGTCCTCCCGCTCGAGGACCAGCACGACGGCCGCGTCCCCGGGGGCGGTCCGCTGCCCCTCGATCTGCGCCAAGGCCGCGACGTGCACGTCCTGGCAGCTGAGGTCCACGCCGCCGACCAGGGCCACGTCCAGCTCCCCGACGCTCAGGGCGCGGTGGGCCTGGGCCAGCGCGCGCAGCCCCGACGCCTCCCCCGCCGAGATGCTCAGGCTCGCGCCCCCCAGGTCGAACTGGCTGTTGAGCCGGTTCGCCGGGATGTTCGGCATGTTGCCCACGACGCCCGCGGACGTGAGCGTCGGCACGATCGCGTCGGCGACCGACGTGGTCCACCCCGTCACGCCGTCGGGGTCGATGTCCGCGTCGCGGAGGCGCTGGGCGAGCCGCCAGCGGAGGCCGAAGCGACAGACCTCGACGTCCGGCTCCATGGCCACGAACACGCCGGTGTCCGGGCCGCTCACGTCGAGCTCGCCCACGGCCTCACGGCCTGCCTTGAGGAGCAGCAGCTGCTGGGGGAGCGTCGCCTCGAGGTCCTTCGGGGGGAACCGCAGCCCACGGAGGGCCAGCTCGAACGTCCCGATTCGGGCTCCCCTGGGGCCGAGGTCGGCGGCGGCGGCGGCCCGGGCGAACGCGACCCGGTCGTGCGCGTCACCCACGACGGCGCCGATGCCCACGACCGCCACCGGGACCCGCGCAGCCGGGGTGGACTCATCCACCAACGTCGCGTCGTCCTCGCTCACGAGCAGGTGGGCGTTGTTGCCGCCGAAACCGAAGGCGCTCACCCCCGCCACACGGGGCCCGTCGGACGTCCAGGGCTCACGGCGACTCAGCAGGCGGAAGGGGCCGCCTTCCAACGCAGGGTTGGGGTCCTCGGTGTGGAGCGTCGGGGGCCGCTCGCCGTGCCGGAAGGCCTCGAGCACCTTGATGAGGCCCGCCACCCCCGCGGCGGTGATGAGGTGTCCCAGGTTCGACTTGAGGGAGCCGATGGGGACGTCGCAACCGGCGTACAGAGAGCCCGTGCTGCGGATCTCGGTGGCGTCGCCCAGGGTGGTCCCGGTGGCGTGGCACTCGAGCAGCGAGACGTCGGACGGAGCGAGCCCGGCGGCGGCGTATGCCCGATCGAGGGCGCGTCGTTGGCCGCCCTCGCTCGGCGCCAGGAACCCGCGGCCTCGGCCGTCGTTGGAGAGGCCGATCCCGCGGAGGACGCCGTACACGTGGTCGCCGTCGCGTCGGGCGTCGGCGAGGCGCTTGAGGGCGACGAACCCGGCCCCTTCGCCGGGCACGAGGCCGTCGGCGCCGGCGTGGAAGGGGCGGCTGCGGCCCGTCCGGCTCATCGCCCCGAGGGCGGTGAAGCCGACGTGCAGGAAGAGGTCGTCTGCTCGGTTCACGGCGCCCGCGAGGGCGAGGTCGACGGCCCCGTCCCGCAGCTGGTCGCAGGCGAGCTTGATCGCGTACAGCGAGCTGGCGCAGGCGGTGTCGAGGCACAGGACGCCCGGGGCCAGTCCCAGCGCGCGCTCCAGCATCGCCGCGGCCCCGCCGGACATGAAGCGGTCGGCGGGCTCCCCGGCGCCGTCGCCATGCCAGAAGGCCTCGGCGTAGCGGGTCATCCCGGACGACGGGAACCCCAGGTTGCCGAACACGGCCCCGACTCGGCCGCGATGGACCGCGCCCCGTCGATCGTCGCCCGCGTCGGCCAGGGCCTCCCGGGCGCAGTGGAGCGCCCAGTGGACGAGCGGATCCAGGGGCGCCAGCTCGTCCGCGGAGACCCCGAAGCCCGTCGGATCCCAGACCCCTTCGAAGCCGGTGACGTACCCGCCGCGGTCGGACCACGCCTTGTTCGCGGCGTCCTCGCCCGGCCCGCACAGGACGTCCGACGGCGCCGCCCGCCATCGACCGTCGGGGACCGGACCGACCAGGTCCCGGCCCTCGGCCACGAGGGTCCACAGCGCGTCGGGGCTCAGCGCCCCCGGGAGGACGCACGCCCGCCCGACGACGGCAATGGGCGAGGACGTCATCGGGCTACGCGTTCGCGTTCGTGTCGGGCCGCAGGATGACCTCGACGCCGTTGAGTTCGGCGAAGCGGGTGCCCGCCTCGTCGTGGAAGACGACGTCGGCCACGCCGCGGTTCTTCGACTCCGCGCGGCACTTGGCCACGCACTGGATCCGGCCCTCGGGGAGCGCGTCCGCGGCCATGCGCACCTCGCCGATGCTCATGGGGAGCGCCGCCCCGCCCATCGACTCCCGAGCCCAGAGCAGGATCAGCTGCAGGCCGCCGTCCATGGCCGCCACGTCCGTGTCCCACTCCTCCCAGTCCCAGGCCCCGGCTTCGACGCCCGAGAGGGTCCCGGAGATGCCGTCGTCGCCCACCCCGTCCAAGGCCTGGATGACCTGGAACTCGCCCTCGTGGAAGAGGACGCCGCCGTAGATCGGGCCGCCGCCCCAGTCGTTGAGCGCCAGGCTCGGGGCGTCGCCCCCGGGGGCCTGAACGACCGCTTCGGCCATCTTCGCCTCGGCCCGGTAGTGCAGCGTGCCGGTCGGTCCCGCGAGCTCGAGTGCCAAGACGGCCCCGTGCCCGTTGCTGATCTGCCGGCAGGTGATGACGAGCCGGTCGCCGCCGCCGTCGAAGTCCTGCAGGCGGATGCCCTTGAGCACCTTGAGGTCGTTCACGCTCTCGAGGTGCAGGTCCGAGCGGAAGGCCCGGGCCACGCGGCTGAACCACTCGAGCGCGAGCACCACCGGCACGACGATCTCGCCGTCGATGGTGTGGCCCGCCAGGTAGGCGTGAGTGGCGCGGTTGAGGGCCACCTCCAGGCGCAGGGTGCGCGCCTCGCTGCCCACCACCAGCAGGGCCTCGGGCCGCGGCTCGCCGCCGAGCACCACCTCGACCTGCCCCGGCTGGGCGCCGCTCAGCTCGTCCGCGAGCATCCGGGCGCCGACGTCCAGCGGGATCATCGGCACGCCGAGCTTCGCGAAGTGGGCGCGCAGCTGCGGTTTCACCATGCCGCCCTCCCAGGGGCCCCAGCCGAGCGACTTCACGAGCACGTCGCCGCGCGCGCGGGCCTCGGCCCAGGCCACCTTGTTCAGGACCTCGTTGGCCATCGCGTACACCGACTGGCCATTGTTGCCGCACCGCGCCGAGACCGACGAGAAGAGGCACAGGACCGCGAGCGGGTCGGGCTTCAGCGCGGCCAGGAGGACCCGCAGGCCCTCGATCTTCGTATCGAAGACCGCGTCGAACTGCGCGTCGGTCTGGTCGGCGATCTTGCGGTCGGCGAGGACTCCGGCCCCGTGGATGAGGGCCTTGATCGGCCCCCAGTCGCGTCGCGTCTCGTCCAGGACGGTCGCGACGGCCGCGGGGTCGACGACGCTCGCGGACCGGTACCGGGCGCTGCCGCCCGCCGCTTCGACGGCCGCCAACGTGGCGCGGATCTCGCGGCCCGCGAGGATGGAGCGGACGCGCCTGCCGAGGTCGGCCGGGCCGATCTTCTCGCCGCGGGCCGTGGCGGCGGCGAGCAGCGCGCGCTTGAGGTCCGCGTCCGTGCTCGCGGACGCGGCGCAGGCGGGCTCGTCGGCGAGGGCCGAGCGACCGAGCAGGACGAACCGGGCGCGGGTGCGCCGGGCCCACTCGATCACGCACGCGGCCGTGACGCCCCGGGCCCCGCCGGAGACGACGACCACGTCGCCCTCGCCGATCGGTGAGCTCGTCGGCTGCACGGGCGTGCGGACCGACCGCGGCGTGAGGCGGGTGCCGTCGTCCGGGAGCCCGACCTCGACGTCGCCGCCGCCCAGCAGGAGCTCGTCCCCGAGGACCTTCGCCAGCGTCGGGAGGTCGCGGTCGGAGGCGGCCAGATCGATGGCCTTCAGGGACGCGAGCGGCCACTCTTGAGACGCCGTCTTCACCAGCGCGGAGAGGCCCGCGAGGTAGGCGCGCTCCGCCGGGAACGGGGTGGTCCCGAATCTGCCGCCGGTGTCCTGCACGGTCACGAACAAGCCGCCGCGCGCGGTGAGCGCGGGCGCGAGGGTGCGGGCGACCGCGAAGGCCTCACGCTCGACGTCGATGGCCGCGTCCACGTCCGCGACGGGCCGCAAGCCGCCGAGGAAGACGACGGCCGAGGCGTCCGCGGGCACCGAGTCCACGGCCGTCGCGTTCACCCCGCGGCCCTGCAGGTCGGTGACCAGCGCGTCGGCGAGCCCGGTCCCGATGCGCGTCACGAAGACCGAGCCGGCGCCCCGCAGCGCGGGCTGGGCGAGGCCGACGGGCGGGCTCGGCGTGAGCTCCAACACGTAGCGACCGAGGTCCGCGGCAGGCGCGTGAGTCGGCGCGTGAGTCGGCGCGTGAGTCGGCGCGTGAGTCGGCGCGTGAGTCGGCGCGTGAGTCGGCGCGTGAGTCGGCGCGCCCCCCCCCAGCAGGCCCTGCATGTACTCGACGATCTCGCCCAGCGTCGTGAGCGTGGACATGTGCGACGGGTCCACCTCGGGCATCCCCGGCGCCTGGTCCTGCACCGCGGCCAGGATCTCGACGCGCTTGATCGAGTCGATCCCGAGGTCCCCCTCGAGGTTCATCGATGGCTCCAGCATCTCCGCCGGGTACCCCGTCTTCTCGGCCACGACGGCCACCATCAAGGCGTGCAGATCGACGGACGGAGCGACCGGCGCGGGGGCGGCGGGCGCCGACTCCGCGGGCACGTCGCCCAGCAGGCCCTGCATGTACTCGACGATCTCGCCCAGGGTCGTGAGCGTGGACATGTGCGACGGGTCCACCTCGGGCATCCCCGGCGCCTGGTCCTGCACCGCGGCCAGGATCTCGACGCGCTTGATCGAGTCGATCCCGAGGTCCCCCTCGAGGTTCATCGACGGCTCCAACATCTCCGCCGGGTACCCCGTCTTCTCGGCCACGACGGCCACCATCAAGGCGTGCAGATCGACCGACGGAGCGGCCGCGGGGGCCACCGGGGCGGGCGCGACCGCCGGGGCCGGGGCGGCTGCGACGGGGGCCGGAGCCACGACGGGCGGGAGCACCGAAGCGGCGGCTGCGGGGACGGCGGCCGGCGCCGGCGGCGGAGTGAACACCGGGGGCGCGGGCATCGCGACGGGCGCGGGCATCGCGACGGGCGCGGGCATCGCGACGGGCGCGGGCATCGCGACGGGCGCGGGCATCGCGACGGGCGCGGGTGGCGCGGGGGCGTGCGCACCGACCGTCGGGACCGGGGCCCCGGCCATGCCCGCGAGGACGGCGATGCTCGTCTCCATGGTCGACAGGTACGCGGTGTGCGACTGCGCCATCGACTGCTGGAAGGCGGTGTGAGCCTGGGCGCTCTGCTGCAGCGCCTCCTGCCAGGCGGCGAGCCAGCCGGCGGGAGGAGCGGAGGGAGTGGGGCGGGTCATCGGGGTCTCCGGGACGGGAGCGGACACGGGGGCGGCGGGGGCCGCGAGGGGGGGCTTCTCGGGATTCGCCGGGGGCAACGCGGCGGCGCCGCCCGGGGGCGGGTAGTGCTTGCCGTGGTTGCTGCCGTTGATGGCGACGGCGAGGCGGGGCGGCGTGCGCAGGGTCACGTCCTCGGGCTCGCCGAAGCCGTCCCAGAGGGCCGTCAGGCGCAACGGCACGCCCGCCGCGACGAGCTGCGCGAGGCCCCGGGTCCACGACACGATCCCTTCGCGGCCGCGCCGGTCGAGGGCCACGGCCGTCGCGTCGGGCAGCGTGCGACCCACGAGGCCCGTGAGGACGGAGCCGGGGCCCACCTCCACGAACGTCTCGACGCCCGAGCCGGCGAGCCCACGCAGCAGATCCACGAAGCGGACGGGGTTCGCGATCTGGCGGGCCACGCGCGCCCGCGCGCTGTCGGCGTCGCCCTCGTAGACGGCCGCGGACTCACCGGACCACACCGGCGTCGTCGCCTCGGCGAAGTCGATCCCGGTGAGGAACGCCCCGAAGGGCTCCGCGCTCGACGCTACGACGGGCGAATGGAACGCCGTGGCGACGGGCAGACGCTTGGTGCGGACCCCGTCGGCGGCGAACCGCGCCTCGACGGCCTCGACGCCCGCGACGGTCCCGGAGATCACGACCTGCGTCGGCGCGTTGTGGTTCGCGACCACCACGTCGTCTCGGCCGAGGGCGGCGAGCGCGGCCTCCACCGTCTCGAGGTCGGTCGACACGGCGGTCATGGCCCCGGGCCGATCGCCGGCCGCGGCCATGAGCTCGCCCCGACGTCGGGAGACGCGGAGCATGTCGGCTTCGCTCAGGACCCCGGCGGCGTGCAGCGCGGTGATCTCGCCGAAGCTGTGACCCGCGACGGCGGCGGGCTCCACGCCGAGGGCGCGCATCAGCGCCAACATCGACAGGCTCGTGGCCCCGATGGCCGGCTGGGCCCACTCGGTGGCCCGCAGGCGGGCGTCGTCCGCGGCGCGTGCTTCGTCGTCGAACCGAGAGAGGGGGAACACGACGCGGTCGAGGCGCTCGGGGCCCAAGTCGAGGTCCGCCGCCCGGTCCCAGGGACCGCGCGCGACGTCGAAGGTCATCGCCGCGTCCGCGCCCATGCGCAGGTACTGGCTGCCCTGGCCGGGGAAGAGGAACGCGACGTCACCGGACGCCGTCCCGACGCCGTAGGCAGCGCCGTTGGGGTGCGAGAAGGCCTCGGTCGGCGCGGCCTCGACCGCGTCCGCCGCGGCCCGCAGCTTCGTCGCGAGATCCGCCTCGTCCGTCGCCACCACCGCCAGTCGGGCGTCCCCGGCGCCGAGGTCGCGGGCGCACTCCCAGGCGATGCGCTCCAGCATCCCGGGGGTCCTCGCCCGGTCCGCCAGCTCACGCGCTCCCGCCACGACCTCGGAGGCGGTCCCCGCGAGGGCCACCAGCTCCACCGAGAGGCCGCGCACGCGGTCCGCCCGAGGCGACGGGCCGTCGTACTCCTGCAGGGCGAGGTGGAAGTTGGACCCTCCGAACCCGAAGGAGCTCACGCCCGCGCGACGCGGGTGCGCCGCGCCGCGGATCCAGGGCCGGGCCTCGGTGTTGATGAAGAAGGGGGAGTCGTCCAGGTCCAGCTTCGAGCTCGGCCGGGCGACCTTGATGGTGGGCGGCAGCACCTTGTGGTGCAGGGCCATGACGGCCTTGAACAGCCCGGCCGCCCCGGCGGCTGCCTTCGTGTGGCCGATCTGGGACTTCACGCTGCCCAGCGCGACGTGGGGACCGTCGGGGCCGGCGGCGTCGCCGTACACCAGCGAGAGGCCCCCGAACTCGGCCGCGTCGCCCGCCATCGTGCCCGTCCCGTGGGCCTCCACCAGCTCGATGGTCGACGGGTCGAACCCTGCGTGCTCGTAGGCGCGACGCAGGGCGTTCGCCTGGCCCGCGGCGACCGGCGCGTAGACGCTCTTGGAGCGTCCGTCGGAGCTCGAACCCACGCCCGCGAGGACCGCGTAGATGCGGTCGCCGTCGCGCTCGGCGTCGTCCAGCCGCTTGAGCGCGACCATGCCGAGCCCCTCGCCCAGCATCGTGCCGTCGGCCTCGTCCGAGAAGGGGCGGCAGTCCCCGCTCGCGCTGAGCGCCGGGGTCTTCGAGAAGCACATGTACATGAAGATGTCGTTGAGCGTGTCCACGCCACCGGTGATGACGAGGTCGGAGTCGCCCAGGTACAGCTCCTGCACGGCCATGCTCAGCGCGGAGAAGGTCGACGCGCACGCGGCGTCGGTCACGCAGTTGGTCCCGCCCAGGTCGAGCCGGTTCGCGATGCGGCCCGCGACGACGTTGCCGAGGAGGCCGGGGAAGCTGCTCTCCTGCCACGGCACGTAGTGGTCGCCGATGCGCTGGACGACCGCCTCGACCTCGGACTCGGGGAGGCCGTGCTCGCGCAGCGACTTGCGCCAGATCGGGTGCTGCAGGCGGCTCACCATCGTCCCGAGCAGCTCCTGGGCGCTGGTCACGCCGAGGATGCAGGAGATGCGGGACCGGTCCATCGACTCGAACTGCCCGCCTGCGGCGTCCCGGAGGACCTGCTCCGCGACGATGAGCGCGAGGAGCTGGGACGTGTCCGTCGCCTCGAGGATGCTGGGGGGCACGCCCCAGTGCATCGCGTCGAAGTCGAGGTCGGGCAGGAAGCCGCCGCGACGCGCGTACGTCTTGTCCGGCGCCGACGGGTCCGCGTCGTAGTAGTCCTCGGGCAGCCAGTGCGTCTCGGGGACGTCGGTGAGCAGGTCCTTGCCCGCGAGGATGTCGCGCCAGAAGCCGCCGGACGTGATCGAGCCCGGGAACAGGGCGGACAGGCCGACGACGGCGATCTTCGGGCGGGGGGTCTTGGGGTCGGTCATGGTTCGCTCCGGCCTCTGAATCGAGGTCACGCGAGGGGTCGGGGACGGAAGTCGAAGGCGGCGGCGGGGACGGGGACGCCGTAGCTGCGCAGCTGCTGCGCGCGGGTCACGACGGCGGCCCCCTCCATGAGGTTGCGGGCGACCTGGACGACGCCGCGGTTCTCGGGCGCTTCCAGGAAGGTGCCCTCGACCCAGCGGTTGAAGGCGCCCATGGCGGGCCCGCACCAGATCTGGAAGTCGGCGCGACGGTCGGTGTCGCCCGCGATGGCCCAGCGGCTGCTCTGCCCCAGGTAGGAGCGGAAGACGAGCGCCATCTTGTGCTTCGGGTTCGCCTCGGCGCGGGTCACCTCGGCGGGGTCGCGCTCCCTCCAGAAGGCGCGGGTGCTCGCCCATGCCTCGTCGAACGTCGCGCGGAGCATCTGCGTCTCGACCTTGCGGCGCTCGTCCGCGGGCACGGCGTCCAGCGAATCGTGGGCGCGGTAGAGGTCGTAGAGCTTCGCGGCGCGGACCGCGAACATGGTGCCCCGGCGCAGCACCTGCACCTCGACGCCCATCTCGAACATGTCGGCGGCGGGCGCCATGATCACGTCGGCGATGGTCGCGTCGGCCAGCATCGCGCGGCCCTCGGCGTCCAGCCCCGACTCGACGCACGCCTGGTTGACGGAGCCCGTCACCACGAAGGCCGCGCCCAGGGAGAAGGCGGCGGCGACGGCCGTCGGCGTCCCCAGCCCCCCCGCGGCGCCGACCCGGATCGGGCGGCTGTACCGGTGAGCGGCGGCCACGTCGTCGCGCAGCGCGAGGATCCCGGGGAACAGCGCGGCGAGGGGTCGGTTGTCGGTGTGCCCGCCGGAGTCGGACTCGACGATGATGTCCTCGGCGACGGCCACGCGGCGGCCCAGGCGCGCCTCCTCGGCGGTGAGCAGGCCGCGCCTCACGAGGCCGTCGAGGATGGAGTCCGGCGCGGGCTCCAGGAACCGGCGGGCGACCTCCGGTCGGGAGATCTTCGCGAACACGTGTCGCTCGCGGACGATGCGCCCGTCCGCCAGCTGACGGATCCCGCGGAGCGCGAACCGCACGACGGCGGGGGTGAGGGCCATGTACGCGGCCGCCGACACCCGCCGCACGCCGCGGCGGATGTACAGGTCGGCGACGGCCTCTTCCAGGGCGGGCTCGTGGGGCGAGTGGATGAGGTTGCAGCCCCACGGGGCGCGGTCGCCGAGGGTGGTCTGGAGCTCCGCGACGGCGGCCTCGACCCGCGGGAGCGAGAGCCCGGCGGCGCCGAAGAAGCCCAGGAACCCGGCCTCCGCCATGGCGACGACGAGGCGCGTGGTCGCGATGCCGTTGGCCATGGCGCCGCTCACGTAGGGGAAGCGCACGCCGTGCACCTCGCCGAAGCTGCGGCACCCCAGCCACTCGGGGTAGAGCGGCGGGAGCATCCCCAGAGGGGGCGAACCGGACGCCGTGAGCCCCACGCCGATGGCCCCCGAGGCGGGATCCCGGAGGACGAACATCGGCTCGCGCACCCGCTGGGCGACGGCCGGGATCTCGGCCGGAGTGAACGCGGTCGTGGTCAAAATCTGCTCCGATGAGGCAGTTGCGCCTGAGTAGCAAGTGCCACCGAGTGGCGCGAAGTGTACCGCTATACTCCGGGGGGGATGAATCCGCCACCGGAAACCAGCCTTCGCCAACGAAAAAAGGCCGCTGCGCAGGCCAACGTGCTGGCCGTCGCGCATCGGCTCTTTCGGAAGAGTTCGTTCGACGCGACGACCCTGAAGCAGATCTGCGACGAGTCCGAGATCAGCAAGCGGACGTTCTTCCGGTACTTCCGAGACAAGGAGTCGCTGGTCTTCCCCCGGCGCGAGGAGCGGCTCGAGGAGTTCATCCGGTTCCTCGGGGCGCACAGCGAGGTCGAGAACCCGTTCGACTCGCTCCGGGCGGCCACGCGGGCGTTCGGGGCTCGCTACAGCGAGAACAAGGACTACCTGCTGGCGACCCAGGAGATGATCGCGTCGTCCCCTGCCCTGCTCGCGCGCGAGACCGAGATCGACCGGGACTGGGAGCAGGCGATCGCGGCCGCGTTCTCCGCCCGCACCGGCCAGGACCCCACCTCGGACCTGTGGGCGCGGGTGACCGCCGGCGCCATCATGGGCGTCGTGCGCGCGACCATGAGCTACTGGTTCGCGCGGCGCTGCGAGGACGACCTGACGCAGCTCGGGCTCGAGGCCCTGGACTACCTCGAGCGGGGGTTCCCCACCGGCTGACCGAGCGCGTCCTCGGCGGAGCTGTCCCAGTTGAGGATCAGGCCGACCTCGGTCGACTCGACCTTGTCGCACATGGTCGCGGCGACGTCCTCTTCGGTGCGCGTGACGGACCAGAGGCGCACGTCATTCAGGGACGGCAGGCTGCCGATGGGGCCGCGGCAGCCGACGAACTGCAAGTAGCCGGCGGGCGTGATGGGCTGGTCGTACCGGCTCTCGGACATGCCGTGCAGGGCGGTGGTCCCGAGGCCGGCGCCCTCGATGCCTCGACCTCGCTGGGGAGGAAGACGTCGAGCACCTCGATGCCCGAGTCGGGGGACAGATCCACCTTCAGCCCCGGGCGTGGGCCTCGCTCACCCGCGGGTCGTCGATCCGCGGCGCCGCCGACCAAGCGCGCCCGACGATGTCGCCGGAGCCCAGCGACGCCTGACCAAACTGCGACATGACGGGGGCGTCGATGCCATCCACGCGCGCCAGGTGTCCAAGAATTGTCAGCAGGCCGCGCTCCCCGACATCATCGGGAACAACCAGGGTGGTCGGGCCCCACGGGCGTCCCGTCCTCCGCAGCCCGGACGATCGTCCCCGGGACCGCCGCCCCACGCAGCCGGTCGACCTCGACGTCCAAGCAGAACTCGCCGGGACGGGCGGCCCCGCACTCGAGGCAGCCGACGCCGACGGTCTTGAAGACCAGGTCGCACAGGCCTCGGGCGTCTTCCTCGGGGGCGAGCAGGTTCACCAGATCGCGCGCGTCGAGCGTCCCCTCGAAGCGGCCGCCCGCGAAGCCGAAGAGATCCGGGTGCACCACCGCCTCGAACGCGACGTCATGGACGCTCGCAGCGGTGCCCCCGACATTCATGGTCAAGACGTCGGAGGACGCTTCGAGGGTGGGATTGCTCCATCGCGCGAGCTGGTCGTCCGCGGTGTCGAACAGTCCGTCCGCTCCGGCGGTCACCGCGATCAGGGGCTCGCATCGGTCCTGGCGCACGCCGTCCACGTCGAGCACTCCTCGCGCGGCCTCCAGATGGAGCGTCCCGGCGGCGAGGTCCGACTCCGGGGCCACGCGCCAGAGCAGGCTCACGTCCACCAGGAACCCCCGGAGCAGCGAGCCCACCCCGGGAGGCTCGACGATGGTTCCGGAGGCGAGGTCGGCGTGGAAGACCAATCCGACCAGCGGTTCCTGCTCGGGGAGTCGATCGCCGTAGGGACCCACGGTGAACGACCACTCCGCGGGCGACTCGCACACGCCGTAGTCCCACACGAGCGTGCTGGTGTACGTCGTGTCGTTCTCGAGGTCCTCGTCGGGGGTGAACACCACGCGACGGCCGCTCTCCCACGAGGTGAGTTCGCCGGCGACCGCCGTCCCATGCTCGTCCCGCAGCGTGATCCCGGCGCCCTCGGGGGCGACATCGAATCGGACCCACACGTCCAGGCGATGGAACAAGTCCACGGCTCCCTGGTCCGGGGACACACCGATGATTCTCGGCAGCACCGCCGGGGCCGGGGTCTCCCGCTCGCTCGAGGACGACGCCGGCGCGGGGGTGTCCCCGCAGGGATCTCGCTCGACCTCCGGGGCCGCAGGACAACCCGCGAGGAGGACAGGGAGGAGGAGGACGAGGCGCCGCATCAGCCGATCCCGGACTCGACGGGGGGGTACGGAATCGGAGGCGCGGCGGGTTGCACCTCGAGGCAACGAAACTCGAACTCGAAGCGCATCGCGGGCATGAGCACGTGGTCGTCCGCCCACCAGCCCGTGTCGTCCACGGTCGCCGTCCCCCGGATCTCCCGACGCGCGACGAACCCGCTCCGCGTGCCGTCGTCCAGGGTGCCTTCGCAGCGGACCGTGGCCGGGTCCGTGGATGGTCCGCGCGGACCCACGTCGATCTCGCCGTCGTCGGTCTCCAGGCGCACCGACAGGAAGAGGTCGGCGAGGTCCACGTCCCGCGCAACGACGGGGTGGTCGACCTCCAGCCGCAGCTCCTCGCAGCCGATCGACACGAGCGCCGTGAGCAGCGTGAGGACGGCGAGGCGAGCACGGGGCGATGGGCGGGACATGGCTCCGCTCCAGCATGGCAGATGCTATAGGCCGGCCATGAACCTCTCCGTGAACCTGAACAAGATCTGCCTGCTGCGGAACTCGCGCGGGGCGACCAACCCGTCTCCCCTGCGGGCCGCCGAGGTGTGCGTGGACGAGGGGGCCGGGGGGCTGACGCTGCACTGGCGGGCCGACGAGCGACACACCCGCGCCGACGACGTGCGGACCCTGTGCGCGTACGCCGCCGAGCGAGGCGTGGAGTTCAACCTCGAGGGCGACGGACGGGCGGAGATGATCGCCCTCGCGCTCGAGGTCCGACCGACCCAGTTCACCCTCGTGCCCGTCACGCCCGGGGAGATCACGAGCGACCACGGCTGGGACCTGCCTCGCGAGTCGGACGCCATCCGCCCCCTCTTGGCCCGCCTCAAGGATGCCGGGATCCGCACGTCGATCTTCATGGACGCGGCGACCGAGACCATGGAGGCCGCCGCCGCCACCGGCGCCGACCGCATCGAGATCTACACGGAGCCCTACGCCGCCGCCTTCGACACCCCTCGACAGGCCTCGGAGTTCGCGCGCCTGCGCGACTGCGCCCGGGCGGCCGTGGCGTGCGGCATGCGGGTCAACGCGGGCCACGATCTCGACCTGCGCAACACGCCCCTGCTCGCGCGGGAGGTCCCCGAGATCCTGGAGGTGTCCATCGGCCACGCGCTGCTCGCCGACGCCATCCACGTGGGCCTGCCCGAGGCGGTGCGACGCTACGTGCGCGCCACCCGCGGGGAGCATCCGCCCGCGCCCCGGACCGCCTAGAGAGGTGATCCGCTTAGCGAAGCGGAGTCCCGGTGAGAGTGTGGATTCGTGGGCGAGGCGGGACGAGGGAGCGGGCCGGGGCCCGTGACCGAGGAGCAACGACGCTCCACGGAGTCGCAATCCGCCGGGGCGACCTGAGGTAAGCGGTTCACCTCTCTAGCTTCGGGTCAGCAGCCGTCGTCGTTGCCGGACGTGTCCTCGACGCTCCCGCAGGTGCAGGCGTCGACCCATGCGTCCACGACGCTCCGGCACAGGGACGCGTTGTCGTGGATGTTCACCGCGCCGTCGACCTGGCCGAGGCCCGAGAGCCCGGACAGCCCCACGAGGTCGGGGTTCTCCGCGACGGTCAGGTCCCGGGTCACCGCGCCCAGCGACGTGAGCCCCGTGACGTCGCGCAGCTTCGCGTTGTCGCGGATCTCGATGCTGCCGCTGATCGAGGTCAGATCCGTCATGCCCGAGATGTCGAGCAGCTCGGGGTTGCCCGTGATGTCGATGGACCCGCCGACCGACATCACCGCGGCGAGGCCCGAGATGTCCTCGAGGACCGGGTTGTCGCTCACGACCATGCTGCCGAGCTCGTTGCTGATGCCCCCCAGGCCTCCCAGGTCCACGAGCGAGTCGTTGTCGACCACGAGGAGCGTGTCGCCGATGGTCTCGATCGACTCCAGTCCCTCGAGGCCGGTGAGCGACTCGTTGTCGATGAGGCGGAGGAAGTTGTCGACGGTGGTGAACTCGGCGAACCCGCCCAAGTCGGCGAGGGACGCGTTGCGGACGATGTCCAGGTAGCCGACCGATCGCACCCCGGCGAGCCCGTCGACGTTCTGCAGCGAAGGGTTGTCGTACAGCTCCAGGTGGCCGATCACGATCTCGAGGCTCGCCAGCCCCGGCAGCGTCTCGAGCACCGGGTTGCCCCACACCGAGACGGCTCGGTTCGCCCACGCCAACGCGGACAGGCCCGAGACCCGGATCAGCGCGGGGTTGTCGAGGATGAAGAGGCCGCCCGCCGCCGCCACGGCGTTCAGTCCGTCGAGCTCGACCAGCGCCGGGTTCTCGCTGATGTTCAGGTCGAGCTCGACCTCCTCGAGGCACGGCAGCTCCACCTCCGTGAGCCAGTCCAGCCCGGTGAGGATCAGGTCGCCGGAGATGCTGCTGCAGAGCCCGACCTCGTCGAGGTCTTCGGGGCTCTCGATGGTGAAGCTGCCGTCGCACGGCGCCGCCGCGCTGCAGTCCGTCGCGACGTCGTCGTCGTCGGTCGCGTCGTCGTCGTCGGTCGCGTCGTCGTCGTCCGCGGCGGTGTCGTCGTCGTCCGCGGGGTCTGTCGGGCACGCCGCCGCGAGGGACAGGGACGCGAGCAGGGCGAGGGTCGGTGAGCGCCTGTACATGCGGAGATCATGCCCGGTCCGCGGACCGATGGGCCCGCCGATGCGCCGGGGTCTCCTCGACGCGGTCGGGGTCCGCGAGGTATGCCTAGACCCCCATGGCACCGATGAAGCTCCATCCGACCTTCTGGAGGCTCGCCCTCACCGCGCTGCCCGTCCTCATCGCGGCGGGCTGCCTCCCGCCCGCGCCCATGGACGGCCCCGACGCGTTCCACAAGAAGGGCGACGAGGAGATGGAGGAGGACGACGAGGATCTCCTCGATCCCGCCTTCCGCACCCGCCCCGAGGACGAGCACCCCAACGGCTCGGGACCGCCCCCGGAGGACGCGCCCCCCCAGGACGCGGCGTCCGGAGACGTGTACCGCGTCGGCAAGCGCTCGGCCGAGGAGACCCCCGGCGAGAACGACGACCTCGTCGATGAGGCCTTCGTCTACTTCAAGTCCGAGAACTACAAGAAGCTCAAGAAGCTGAGGAAGAGGCTGAAGCGGGTGCACGTGCGCGAGTTCGTCGACGTCCACTGGCACAAGGACCTGCCGTGGGACGTCAAGAACGGCTTCATCCATCTCCTGGCGGAGCGCTCCGAGAAGGGGGTGGCGACGCTGATGGAGGAGGGGCTGAACTCTCCCGCGGCCCACATCCGCCAGACGGCGGAGACAGCCCTGGCCCGCCTGCGGCCGTCGCCCGTCGTCGCTGCGGTGGAGGCGCCGGAGGCGGCCGCATCGGATGACCCGGACCCCACGCCGCTGCAGGAGAGCGAGGTCGGGCCCGCGGTGCTGACCCCGCACTGGAACTACGAGCTGCCGTGGGAGCTCAAGGACGTGTTCGTGAAGCTGCTCGCCGAGAAGCCCGAGGACGGGGCGAACGAGGTCATGGTCGACGCCCTGACGGCTCCGAATCCGGAGACGCGGGCCACCGCGATCGTGTTCCTGTCCGAGGGTCGCTACACGCGGGCGAAGCTCCTCGACGGCGACGCGCTCAGCGATGCCAAGCTGGACGCCGCGGTCGAGGACGTGCGCGCCGCGATGCAGCGCTGAGGCGCGCCCCGGCGCGAGCGGCGCTCAGGGAGCGCAGTCGCCGGCGGTGATCGTGTAGTTGAGGTTCAACGCCACGGAGTTGGCGCCCGCGGCGATCGTGACCCCGGTGGTGAAGCCCTGGCTGTTGCCGGCGGTGCAGGGGTCGACGCCCGCGGGACCGGCGAAGCCGACCGCCGTGTACGTACCGGGGGCGGCGTTCAGGGACAGCGTCGCGCCGCTCCCGGCCCAGGTCTCGATCCCCGCGGGGTCGCTCGGATCGGGCGGGACGGTGGGGAAGCCGGTGCCGCTCACGTTGGCGGGCGGGAGCAGCGAGACGGCCACGTCCCAGCCGGCGGTCCCGGTCCCGGTCACGACCACCTCCACGACCTCGAGGCCGTCGCCGCCGGAGTCGTCGTCGTCGCCGCCGGAGTCGTCGTCGTCTCCTACGTCGTCGTCGTCCGTGGCGTCGTCGTCGTCCGTGGCGTCGTCGTCGTCCGTGGCGTCGTCGTCGTCCGTGGCGTCGTCGTCGTCCACCGCGTCGTCGTCGTCACCCTGGCAGTCGGGCGAGTTGGCGCAGCCCTCGTCCTGGCAGTCGAACAGGCCGTCGCCGTCGTTGTCCGCGCCGTCGGAGCAGTCGCCGGGCGACCGACCCTCTTCGAGGACGGCGTCGTCGTCGTCGCCTCCGCGATCGTCCGTGGGGCAGCCGGTCGCCAGCATGAGAGCGGTCATCGCGACCGCGGACAGAATCAACAGAACCTTCTTCATCGAACCCTCCACGAGAATCGTGCTCGAGGGGCAGCCTAGCAACTCCCCATGCGCTGCGTTCCGGACCGAATCGCGCCCGATCAGGGCGTGGGGACACGCAGCCGCCCTCGGACAGGCACATCCGTGAGGGAGGAGAGAGCGCCCCCGGGCCATCGGACGGTCACCTCGTCCACGGCCTCGGCCGTCCCCAGCCCAAACCGCGCGACGTGGCCGAAGTCCGAGTGGATCCCGGCGTTCCCCGCCGCCACCCGCCGCGACCAGGTCCGCTCCCCCACCCGCACGTCCACGCGCGCGCCCAGGCCGTCCGGGTTGCCCGGCGGGCCCTCGAGGATCACCTCGAGCCAGGCGCCCCCCGTGGGCAGCCCGCGGAGGATGCACGTGGGCCCGATGTTGCTCGTGAGGACGACGTCCAGCGTCCCGTCGGCGTCGATGTCCCCGGTGAGCGCGCCGTGCCAGGAGTAGGACACCGCGTCGCACGCCAGGTGGCGGGAGCCGTCCTGGAACCGCCCGAGGTCCGCGTCCCAGAGATGCAGGCTGTTGTTCTGCGCCGTCCACTTCGGGTCGTCCGGCAGCCAGTGCGGGTAGCCCCAGGTCGCCACCAGGTCCAGGTCGCCGTCGTCGTCGAGATCGTCGAGGGCCATCGCCCAGGACGCGTCCTAGTCGGCCTGCGACGGCGGGGCCGCTCCCCACGCCGCGCTCACGTCCACGAACCCGCCCGCGGCCTCGCTGTACGACTGCAGGAGGATGCGGTGCGCGGTGTCGGACACCGCGATCTCGAGGCCCCCGTCTCCGTCGATGTCCCCCACCGCGCCGCCCATGGAGTCGACCTGCGCGTCCGCCCCCAGCGCCGCCGCGACGTCCGACATCTCCCAGGGGCTCTCCTCCTCGCTCGCGTACAGGCGGTTGACGGGCCCCCAGTCCCCGTAGTCGTTGGCCACGTGGACCTCGAGGTGGTCGTCGCCGTCGACGTCGAGCCAGCTCGCCTGGAAGCACTGCCCGGTGCGGTCCGCCTCCGTCCCGACGGTGTCGGACACGTCCTCGAAGGCGCCCCCGCCGAGCCCTCGGAGCACGCGGTCCACGCCCGGGCGGGGGACGATGTCCATGTTCCGGCCGAAGACGCAGACGAACAGGTCCACGATCCCGTCCCCGTCGTGGTCGGCGGCCGCGACGCCGGAGGGACGCTCCAGCTCCCCCACCTCGAGGATCGCGCCCCGGTCCGTGAAGGCCCCGCCGCCGTCGTTGCGGAACCAGCGCACCGAGCGCTCCGCGAGCAGCAGCACGTCGCGGAGCCCGTCGCCGTCGAGATCCAGCGCCGTGCCCCCGAACACCCAGGGCCCCTCCTCGAGCCCCGAGCCCGGCCGCAGGACGAGGCCGTCGCCGTCGTTGAGGTAGAGCTGGTTGGGGCCGTGCGGGGCCGTGATCAGCAGGTCGAGCAGGTCGTCGCCGGTGAGGTCGGCGAGGACGGCTCCCCCTCCGGAGATCCAGTCCCCCACCCCGTTCTCGACGGGCTCGGTGGGCTGGTTCGGAGACACCGGCGCGTCGAAGTCGACCCCCCACGCCGCGGTGACGTCCTCCATCCCGAAGGGGCCGGGCTCCACCGCGTCGTCGTCGTCGGACACCGCGTCGTCGTCGTCCGGGGGCTCCACGCAGCCGACCGCGAGGGGGAGGAGCAGCAGCGGGAGGAGCCGGACG
>Ga0209992_10000533_pt1 | contig 50527 bp, 41 predicted proteins | sample 2SBtaG_2_FD_182564 | JGI IMG/M metagenome (GOLD analysis project Ga0209992, IMG submission 182564) | Deep subsurface microbial communities from Kolumbo volcano to uncover new lineages of life (NeLLi) - 2SBTROV12_ACTIVE470 metaG (SPAdes)... | ecosystem: Environmental > Aquatic > Marine >... | reverse complement strand
GTAATCCTCGCCCCTTCAGCAGACACTTCACATCCTCGTTTGTCGGGACGGCGGGATTTCGCTGTCGCGTAATCCTCGCCCCTTCAGCGGACACTTCACATCCTCGTTTGTCGGGACGGCGGGATTTCGCTGTCGCGTAATCCTCGCCCCTTCAGCAGACACTTCACATCCTCGTTTGTCGGGACGGCGGGATTTCGCTGTCGCGTAATCCTCGCCCCTTCAGCGGACACTTCACATCCTCGTTTGTCGGGACGGCGGGATTTGAACCCACGACCCCTCGCCCCCCAGGCGAGTGCGCTACCGGGCTGCGCCACGTCCCGTATTGATCGGATGCCCTAGAATAACTCAAGCGCGAATGGGTTCCATCAAGTGAGTCCGATTTCATTGACATGAAGATAAAATAGTGGTGGGCCGCGCATGCGCGGCCCACCACCTCCTCGACGATCAAATTTTCAGCGATCTACATGGTCCAAATAGCACGGAAGTAAGACATACCACCGTGATATCCGATCGGTGTACGACGCGGATAAGGCATACCCTGCGAGAGTCGCGTATCGATTTTAGTCGGATACGTGTTCAGGATGTTATTCGCCCCACCGACGAGAGTGAGATTGTCATTCACTTCGTAGCTCAACTCGAGATCAAGCAGTCCAGCCGGGTCGACTTCTTCACGATCTCCTCGCTCGTCGATCGTCCCGCTGTAATAGTTGGCTCTCAATGAAGCAGACAACTTGCCAAAATCGTGCACAACGGACGCGCTGAGCCTTGTTTTGGGCAAATTATTTTCGATGTTGAAAATGACGCCATCAGAAACCGGAAGCTGGCCGCCAACGGCTTTTTGATCCGTCACTTCGGTCTCATTGTAGTTGAGAGCCAAGCTCACATCTGTATTCAGACTGCCATTCCAGACTGCTACCACATCAACTCCCATGGTAGATGTCGACAGGGAATTGGTATAGAACGCCAGCTCTGAGAAGTTCGGATCTCCCGAAACAGCGAGGCTTCGGGATTTGATGATGCGATCATCAACGTCAATCTGATAGGCATCGACAGTGATACTCAAATACTGAGAAGCACGGGCTGCCAGGCCAACGCTGATGTTGACAGCATCTTCCGGTGTGAGTGCCTTTCCACCCAGAGCGACTGCCAATGGATGTGTCGGTGCTACCGTTCCTTCCTGAACCTGTTGTCCAGTTACGCCATCGAAAGATGTCGTGATGACTGTCACATTCGCCTGCCCCGGAGTTGGTGCTCTGAAACCAGTTGAATAAGCACCGCGCAATGTGATGCGGCTGTTCAGGTTATAGCGAGCAGCCAATTTTCCGTTGGTTGTCGTGCCGAACTCGGAAAAGTCCTCGTAACGAACGGCGGCGGCGAGAAGGAAATCTTCGTTGACGTCGTATTCGGCATCAACGTAGGCAGCGTAGTTACTTCCTGAAAACTCACCGGCGATAGCAGGACTCGTTCCGGCGAACCCATTGGAGGCCGTTCCCGGCGAGCCATAATTGCTACCCGTGTTCGGGTCGATCAGTTGACCTACCTGCTCCCATGGCCCTGCTTTCCAGGACTGTTCGTCGCCGGCAAACATCGTATATGATTCCTCGCGATACTCGAGGCCACCAGCGAGGTTGATGTCTTCCCTCAGCGGATAAGAGAAATCAGCGTTGAAGTTCAGATCTTCCTGCTTCAAGTCGCCCGGATTGAAATCGCGCTGGGAACCCAATCCCCAAGAAGCATTCAGCGAACCATTCAGTTCATACTCCATGAGATTGGAACCGTACGTTCCACTGATGTCGTACGCCATCCCATTGCTTAACTCACCCTTTACGCCACCGACAAAACTGATGTCCTGCTGGCGTCCTTTCAGATTCGGAGTAAATCCGGCGGGAAGTGAATCACACCAGCAAATATTGCCTTGTGATGGATCACTTGGATTGGATGGCATCTGCTCGAGAGCGCCCGAGCGTCCGGGAGCACGATAAAAGAAGCTATAGGCTCCATACGTGTCGGCGAAATTACCAAATGCGTACAGGCTCGTGGTTTCATTCAGTTCGAGTCCTGCGTTGAATACTGATCGGAACCCACTGCTTTCAGGACGTCCCCAGTTCATTGCCGGATTCCTTGCACCCGGCACGCCAATAGCATCGGCGTGCTGAACACCTCGAGACAGCTCTGAATTGAATGAGTACTCTCCACTGACGTTCAAAAAGCCATTTTCAGTCAGCGGAAGGCCGGCATTTGCGGCGACCTTGTAATCTGTTTCACCTTCGTACCACTGACCCAATTGAGTCTGGATCTCAACTCCTTCATTGGCATCTCTCAAGAGGAAGTTGATAACACCGGCAATGGCATCTGAACCATACTGGGCTGCAGCTCCGTCACGCAGAACTTCAACACTTTTCAGTCCGATGGAAGGAATCATTCCGATATCGGCCGCATGTGCGCCAACATTCATGGCTGCGCCGAAGTGGGCGATTAGTGCACTGCGATGGCGCCGCTTCGAATTCATCAGAATGAGAACGTCATCTGGCGGAAGACCACGGAGAGACGTCGGACGAACAAATGCCGATCCATCACCCGTGAGAGGTGTTGCTGAAAAGGATGGAACAAGATTTTTGAGGGTTTCAGTCATGTCGCCGTTTCCCTGCTTTTCGAGCGCCGCTGTATCCAGCTTGTCAATTGGTGTTGCAGACTGCATTGCGGATCGACCCTGCGTACGAGTCCCTGTCACGACCACTGCGTCGAGCAGCAATTCGTCGGTGGACATGTTGAAATCAACAGTAACGGTTTGGCCAGCCACGACCGTAACCGCTTTCGTCTGAGTTGAAAAACCCAGAAAACGGGCTTCGATCGTATGACTTCCAGCGGCGACGGATCCAATTGAATAGTTTCCGTCGATATCTGTTGAAGAACCAAGCATTGTGCCCGATACAACAACGTTAGCACCTGGAAGAGCTGCACCGCTCGGATCTGTAACCGTTCCCGAAACGGTACCGTTTTGACCAGACGCAAGGAGTGGCAAGCATAGCAGCGAAATGAACACTGTAAAGTGCTTGAAGCTCATGATTCACCTCTTATAAATGTAGATTGGTGAATCAAATGTAATCGGATGCATGTGGATTAGCCAGAAAACGATATCCACAGGCCCGGCTCAGCCAGAAATGCGATCCAGCATTTTTTCCAAAAATCCCTTTATCTCTTTCAATTCGGCTACTTCTTCGCTGGCTCCCGAACCTTGCCTTTTACCCTTTTTCAGGGCCTGACGAGCGCCATCGATCGTGAACTTCTCATCCCTCAAGAGGTGGCGAATACGAAACACTGTATCGATATCGTCCTTGGTATACACTCTTTTGCCAGCCCGATTCTTGCGAGGCCTCAGCCCCTCGAATTCTGTTTCCCAATACCGCAAAACGTGCGCTTCTTCATCAACGAGATTAGCCACCTCGCCAATGGTGTAGTACAACTTGGTGATTCCACTGTCGAGCATTGTCATGGGACAAGAGAGTTTGACTACAAAATGATCATCAAGAAATGGCCAAGGTACAAAAACGCATCGGCGTTTGTCCATCCGGAAGAGTAGCTTGGACCCAACCTTTTACAGCGCATGAACCGATCGACCTTTCAGCGATTTCGCAGCGAGCTAGAGCTGCTATCCGTGGTCCTCTTCTGGGGCCTCAATTTTGTCGTGATCAAGATTGTTCTTGAAGTGATGCATCCTCACGTTATGAACATCTTCAGGTTGCTGTCAGCCGCGCTACTTCTGGGACTCATCTATCATCGCAGGGTTGGCGGTTCTATGAAGGCATTCTGGGCTCCGCTGCGCTCAGACCCGGTTGCCTTTATTGTGTTATCCATTATTGGGTGGGTCATTTACCAAATTGCATTTATTACCGGCCTCTATTACACCACTGCCGGTAACGGCGCCATGATCATGGCCAGCGCGCCAATCTGGACGGCCGTCCTTGCCCTCATCATCGGAACAGAACGACTGTCATTGTTCGCCTGGCTGGGAATGCTCGTATCGATCGGGGGCACCGCCGTTATAGTTGCGTTTGGAAGCGCAGAGGTGGATCTATCTTCTGACCTTCTGCTCGGAAATGCCATTGTATTGTTTGCCGCCATGCTCTGGGGCTCATATACCGCTCTGACCCGACCTCTGGTGGACAAACACTCCCCTATTTCTGTCACAGTGTTGGCCCTCCTGATCGCTCTCCCACCTATGGCACTGTTGGCCATCCCGTACTGGGATCTGGTAGACTGGGTGTTGATCACTCCTCTTTACTGGCTGGCCATCTTTTTCTCGGGAGCTCTTTCGACCGGTGTCGCTATTGTCTTCTGGAACGCCGCTGTCAAGACACTCGGAGCGTCACACACTGCAGCATTTGGTAATCTGGTGCCGCTGATCGCACTCGTTAGTAGCTTTTTCATTCTTGGCGATGCGATACTTCCCGTACAGATCGCTGGTGGTACACTCATTATCGGCGGCCTCGTCGTAATGCGCTGGGCCCGAAGAAGGCGAACCGATCAAAGCCCAGAGCATTCATAGAGGCGACTTCCAAACCCAATATGCCAAGCGTGAACAACTCAGGTCGGAAAAGGCTCACAACGATCCAAAAGGCTCTTGCCCTCGGCTTGGTGTCCCTCTTTGCCTGCGTGAGCGCCAGAGCTCAAACTCCCCTCTCTTTCGCTCCATGGGAGTTCTCGGTGAATGGAAATCACCTCGATGGTTCGGATTCGAACTGGATAGTGCTGCAGGGCCAGAGAGGAGTACCTCTTCCTTCTCTTCTGCCTCAGGTGTCACCAGACTCGAAGATTGAAGTTATGCGTCTTGCTGTGGGTGCGCGGACCACTCCTGAAACAGACCCACGCTTTATTTATCGCGTCACGGCCCTGGAGTTGTTGCTGCATCGTTCGTTCTTCTCGGGAGGAACGAAACTGCTTGATATCAATCGAGCTGGCCTTCTCGAAATGGACACTGACTGGATTCAGATTGCGACGGGACCTGGAATGCATCGTCAGAATGACGAAATGGCCTTTTCGTTGAGGATACTCCTTGTAGGTGCCTACTCCACCTGGAAATACGGAAATCATTTGGATGCAACGTCCAGTTTCAACTCCACTCATTCTGGATTCAAATACGGACTGCAGGGGATGTTTTCGATTTCACCCGCACCACGGATTACACTTCTGGGCTCGTATCATTCGTTTGGATTGAGCAGCAGTAATGACACTGGAACGCACGGTGGCCGACTAGAGCTTAGATCTTCAGTAACCGAGCGATTCAGCGTTTCTGCGCTCGCGTTGAAGATGGATCTTGAGACAGTAGATCGGGATTCTGGTTTCACTTCGTACGGACTGTCGGTACGTATGAGTTCTTCGAACCCTGACCTTTAGATAGGAAGAGAGTCGGCGTTGAATTCCAGCCTGTTCTCTACTTTCTGGCGCATGTCCTCGAATGCAGGAGATCGATTGGAAAGATAGCTCCATGCCTCTGGAACGAGACGATAAACCGGCATATACAGGTCAGACGAGTCACGGGAAAGTTTTCCCGGAAGCTGAGCGTACCCGATCACGATGAACACGAGGCTCAAAACAACGGCTGCCTTGAGCGTTCCCGTCACGCCTCCCGCCAACCTGTCCATTCCGGACAGCTTGGCCTTTTCAAGAAGCGAGCTTGCTCCACGCGCAACAACGTTCACGGCGCCTTTAACGACAAGGAAAATCACGACAAAAGCCACCAATGGGCTCGTTTCCGGTGAAATTCCGAGGTGCATCTCAGCCAATCGAGCTCCAGACTCCATGAAAGAAGCCGACAACACGAATGCCAGAATCGTTCCACCAAGGGCCGCGACCTGCTTCAAAAAGCCGGTTCTCCAACCCCTCAGCAATCCGATCGCCAGAATCACCAGAATGAAAATGTCTAAAGTCGCCATGAGGCTTGTATCGGCCGGAGATCACAATTCTGAAAGCACTCCGCGCACGATTTGTTGTACCATTTTGCCATCGGCTTTGCCCTTGAGTTTTCCCATGGCGGCACCCATCACGCGGCCCATGTCTTTCATTCCCTCAGCCGCTGTTTCAGAAACAATAGTCTCAACCGCGCTACGGATTTCGTCTTCGGAAAGTTGCTTTGGCAGATAGCTCTCGATAACCGCAAGTTCTTCGACTTCAATCTGTTTCAAGTCGTCACGTCCGGCCGCTTCAAATTGCTCAATGGAATCGCGACGTTGTTTGGCCTGTTTTTGAATGACGGCAAGCGCTTCCGAATCAGGTATCTCAGCGGATCCACCCGATCTCATATCTATTTCCTTGGACATTATAGCCGCACGAAGCGAGCGAACGGTCCTCAATCGGACCGCATCTTTGGCCTTCATGGCCTCTTTCAAGTCTTTCTGAAGCTGGTCTTTAATCATTTCTGAACTGTCGAGATTTACCAGGGATTAATCATTTTCCGATCCGCGGTAGAACGATGATCCTCAGACGTGGTTCGGCTGCCAGAAAGAAGAGTCTGAGATTTTGGCCGTCGAACGAGCAACCGGCCGAGGATGTCAAAGCGCTAGACGCAGCGCAATTACTCCCACACCAGCTTGCATCACACCGAGCGCGACTCCTGAATAAACGTCGAGGCGCCTGATATCACTTTTCAAGGACGGATTGCCCGTCTCACTGAAATCGTCAAAGCGATTGTCCGCTTTGGTGCGGTAGCGGACCGAAAGAGCGCCACCGACAAAGGCGGCAGTGGCGGCCGTGTAGTTGATCCAACGCCTGCGCTTTCTCTCGATGACAAATCCGCCATCCGCAACAACCGCTGACGAAGAAACAGGTTTGAGCTCGATCAAAGAACGATTCCAGATTTCCTGACCGGGCTCGACAAATGCCGGCTCGTAACCTTCCAACATCACTTCTATTCTCTTAGCAAGTGGTTCGGGACGCTTCAATGTCGCCGGCGTCAATTCTGTCAGCACTCCATCACCAAGCGAAATACTTGCGCCAGGGGGTACCGATTCAATCCTGTAGTAGTAAGGAAAAGTCGCGACCACCTTAATGGATTCTCCCGTATCGGTCGAAAGATCAAAAGACATTGCCTGAATCGTCCATGCATCGCCCCCGTGTGGACTCACAACCAGAGTCGAGGCGTCGTGATTGACTGTGAATGCCCCTTTCGAGGCCAAACCCATCCACTCCCCATCCACAAAGACATTTGCAGAACCGACGTTTGTCTCTACCTCCACGACGCGCGTCTGCGCTTCTGCCGGTAATACCAACAACGCCAGGAGCATACAGGCAAGTGATGATCTAGTCATTGTCCTCGCCTCCTGCCGGTTTGTAATAGGTTACCCAACGTGGTTCGCTCAACACGATCAGCCCACCATCGGCAACGGCCATCGCGGATTTTATTCTTCCTTCTGTCTCCGTTTTCCACACAATATTTCCCGTGTCGGCTTCGAATCCGTAGAGTTCCTCTCCCAACGTACCAACAAACACATATCCTCCGGAAACAAGAGGCGCACTGGAAACGACATCCGGCAATTGAACGTCCCACCGAATGGCGCCAGTCGATGAATCAACTGAACGAAATCGGCCGTCAGTACCTCCAACAAAGACCGAAGTGCCATCCACGGCTGGAGGACCCATCCTCACCATCGTATTGTCCGCCACGATCGTCCACAACAGCTCTCCGGTCGTCGCGTCAATTTTCATCAGGTGACCCCTGGTCGTAGATACGAAGATATTCTCTCCTGAGGACGCAGGTGCGTTGTAGACCGGTGCTCCAAGGTCCAGAGACCACAGAATACTTTCAGTCGACAGATCGATCATATGGCCCATTCCCATATCTGTGGCCACAAACATCCGGTCTTCACCAACGAGCAGCGGCGATGCTTTCGCCGATTGATTCTCTCCCAGAGAAAGACTCCACTTTTGAGAACCGTCGGACTTCAGATGTGCTCTTACATTCCCTTCAACATCGACTCCCACCACGACGTCGTCAAATACCACAAGAGACGTGCTGAATGGAATTCCGGTCAGCCTCCATTTCGACACACCTTTTTTTAGATCGAATGCAATCAACACCCGCTTTCCCCAAGCGGTGGGAACGTACATGAAGCCTTCAGAAATCACCGGTGTCCCCTCTATCACATCGCCCATCCTCTTGAAACCCCGGCCTCGTCCCGACTCCAATTCCACAGTGTGAATCTCTCCCTTTCGGGTACCGACGAGGATGCGATTGTCCAACAAAAGCGGCGATCCGGGTCCAAAAGCAGCATTGGCACTGTATTCCCAGACCATCTCAAGAGGCGGAACGACAGGTTCGTCATAGCTACGCGAGCGAGCCTGATTCTGCCCGTCAACGAGCCAGTCAGAATCCGAGAGCACCTTGGGTTGCTCAAACTGTATAGTCTGACAGCCAGGCATCAGAAGTGCCGTCATCGCAAGCACCAGAGAATATTGTATCGAGCGTCTCATCAGAAATCCCACCCGAAAAAGAACTGCCTGAATACTTTGTCCTGTTCGCGGAATCCATCTCTGTAACGCCGACCGATATCATAACGCAGGACGAAAGCACCGAACAGATTTACTCGAAGACCAAAACCGGCAGCACCAATGGTTTCTCCAGCCCTGATTTCTCTACGCAGCTCATAGTAGTCGTCATTCCATGCATGAGCCGCGTCGAAGAAAAGAGTCCCTCTGATGCTCGCGATTCCAAACGGGGCGAGTACAGGAAACAGCACCGCTGGAGCCTTCAGCAGAGGGAATCTAAGTTCGTGTGACGTGAACCACATTTTCTGGCCGCGGACATCAAACCAACGGAACCCACGCAAATCCCAGCTTCCGCCGAGAACGAACAGCCTGGCCTCCCTTCCTTCATTTACCCGGGCCATGAACCACGATGCAAAAGTGATATCGCGATGTATTCTGATGTACTTACGGACATCAGCCATCAGGGTGAAATAACTCACATTGGCGTACAGGATGTCAGATGTGTAGCCCGCTGTCAGGCTTGCTCGCCATCCAGCAATGGGTCCATTCATCCAGTACAATGCGTTGTCCCGCACCAAGGACGCACTGTTGGACAGGAGAAGGGCTTCCCGATCAACATTGCGGATACTGATGTCCTTGCTTGTCCAGTTCAGGGACGTTGTGATCTCCAGTCTGGCGAACTTGGACAGCGGATAACTGACCAAGCCGAATCCGCCATAAACCGTTTCATAGAAAAGTGGAAACGTGGTTGGAGCATCGGGATCTGTGACATCGTATCGACGTCCTGAGTATCGATATGCTCCGTATCCGATGTTAGCCCGTCTGTTCAATTTGAATCGAGCAGCCTGAAAACTCAGGTCGCGCAGAAAGCTTCTTGTACCAGCACCCGTGTTCAAGATGGTCAGATACAGATAGTCATCTCCGATCATATCCGAGAATGCCATCACGGCTCCTCCTGTCGTCCCGAGAACCGGGTTCTGACTGACCGATCCCTGCGCGATATCGAGTTGATAGCTGGATTTGTATTTACCTACCTCCGCATCAACACCTACCTCCAGCTTTTCGTAACTCCAGGACCTCCCGACGCCAGATAAATCCGCGAGAGACGCCTGTTTTGGAGCTTGCAACAGAGAATCGACATTGCTCAGGTGCCTGATCGTAAAGCTCAGGCCCTCAAAGCTGGTGAATACGATATGATCATCATCAGTCCAGACCGGATCGAATGAAGCAGATACCAGGCGCGTCAGGCGACTGACTTTCCTCCAGTTTGGTTCTTCCCGAATCGGAGTGGTGTTATTGGACGCAACCACATCCGAATCGCCCATTCGATAGCTCATGTCTGCAACCCAGACATCCTGAGCATCATAGCGGCCTTCGTCATCTCTGATAGCACTGATGAAAGCGACCTTGTCACCTTCGGGGCTCCACGTGGGTGAGACGTCAGTGCGATCACCATACGTCACATATCTGACTTGACCGTCGTCCAGATCGTACGTGAAAATGTTGTATCCACCCGATTGCCCGTATGCACTGCGATCAGAGGAAAACGCCACCTGCCGCCCATCCGGACTCCAGCTCGGATCCCGATCGTCATATTTGTCTGCGGTCAGCTGCTGAAGCTGATCCTGATCTGAACGATAGATATATAGATCTGAAAACCCTGATCCCGTAATGGCTGTAAACACGAGGTCTTTGCCATCGGGGCTCCAGGATGGCGAATAGACAGCGATCAGGTCATCAAAGCGGTACGTGGCCTTAAGATTATGATCATACAAATCGTACACGTGTACCACGTCCCTGCCACCAGATTTGGTGACGAAGGCCAAGTCTCCCTGACGCGACACTGAAATCCGGCTCTCGAAGAGGTGAAACGCCTCAAACTGGTCGCTCCGCTCCCCTTTTATCAGCACACTCGGCTCAGATATTGGCGTGTAATTCTCGTCGACTTGAACTTCAAATACATTGCTCAGGCCGTTGTGATTACCAACGAAATAGACCTTCCTCGTGCCATCTTCAAAGTGGTGGTAGTTTGGCTTCGCATTGAAGCCATCCGTTGACAGACCTCCAGCGATAATCGATGGCATGTCTACATTGGCCAGCTCAGGATAGTATTGTTTCTTTATCCATACCTGCCATCTCGACGCAATCACATCAAACTCTTCCTTGAAGGTCGTCTCCATCACAACCTTGAAATCTCGATCTTTCCAGGCGCCCTCGATCAATTCAAGGATCTTCTCTTCACCATATACCTCTGCAAAAAACCTGTTGAGGGCTTCTCCCTGTTTGTACATCACGAATGATCCGTTAATGCGATACATGGACTGCAGGGGAACCATGTAGTTGGTAAATAGCGCGTCCCTCATCACCATTTCGTGTTGATGATCCGGTGGTCCCGACCAGTATTCAGCTAAACCCTCAGTGAACCAGAGCGGCAAAAATCGGTCAATGACCTGCCGGTGATCACGCATGACTCGAGTCAACTTGTTGTACGTGAAGACATGAACCATTTCGTGACGAACAACCCGACGGAATCTGTGCAGATTGCCATTTGCCGGAATTACGACGCGCCCCTTCAGCCACTCGAAAAATCCTCCAACACCATCGGGTATGAATCCGGGTGTGACGTTGGTCTGCTTGAAGTGCAGGTTTGACGAATAGAAGATGATCGGGACGCGGTGATTCAGCGAGAAATTGAATTTGTGCTGTAACTCCTCGTAGGCCTCTTCCGCGAAAAACGCTCCGTGTTCGGCCAGTTCGAGCATCTCTGGATAGTAGTAGATGTCGAAGTGCTCGGTCTTCATGACCTGCCAGTCAAAGTTCTCGTACTGAATCTTGTTGCGGCCAAAGTGATAGCCGTTCTGCGCCTGAGCCCCCAGAACAGGTGCGAGCAGGCTTAGAATCAGAAGTATTCGGAGAACTTGTCTGGACATGTATTCGATTGGGCTCCCGGTGCAAAGAAGGTAGACTTCGCAGTCATATTCAACCGCCCTGCTGTCTTTTCCTGTATGAGATCCCGCCTGAGGTGACGAATCATGAGGCCGAACCGCAGACGAATGATTTGCCTGCCTTCAGCTTCCTCGGTCCGATTTACCATCGAGGAAAAACGAGACGCCGCAGGCGTGTTCTTCCAACCACACGTCCATCACCTCTCTGAATTCAGCGGCGTCCGGGGCGGCAAGAGCCCTTTTTGCCAGCGCCCGGCCCTCAGATAACTTCATGGCCCGAATTACCCGCTTTATTGCCGGCAGATATACCGGAGAAGCGCTCAATGTATCGACGCCAAGTCCGAGCAAGACCGGAACGGCCCTCATATTGGTGGCAAGCTCTCCGCACAGGCTCACTGGAATTCCTGCCATGCGCGCGGCGCTCGTAGTCATCTTGATCAGCTGGAGAACGGCCGGATGCATCTCGTCATAAATATCGGCTACCAGATCGTTGCCACGATCCACTGCCAGAGCATACTGCGTGAGGTCGTTCGTGCCGATGGAAAAGAAGTCCACTTCCTCCGCAAATCGATCTGCCATGAGCGCGACCGACGGCACTTCAACCATGACGCCCACCTGAACCTCCCGATCGAACCCAACTCCTTCTGAATCCAGAATCTCCATGGTCTCTTCCAGCACTCTCTTGAATTCCCGGATTTCCTTTATTTCGGTAACCATCGGAAGCAGAATCCGCGTGGGCCCAAAGACTGATGCGCGAAGGATGGCTCTCAGTTGAGGCACCATCAGCTCTTCTCGATCCAGCATGATCCTGATTCCTCGCCAGCCCAGGTACGGATTGTGTTCGCGATGTCCCATCGGCAGCAACTTATCTCCGCCAAGATCCAGGATCCTGAAAGTTGTTTCGCCGGGTCTCGTCGTCTCCACTACTTTCTGGTACTGCTCAAATTGCTCCTCTTCGGTTACGAGAGCCCGCCCTTCCATCAGCAGCAACATTTCGGTTCTGAACAGGCCAATGCCTTCCGCGCCGTATTCTGCCAGCAGTTCCAATTCCTCTTTCAGCTCCAGGTTGGCTTGAAGTTTGATCGCGTGACCATCAAGCGTTTCTGCGGGAAGGTCGACGAGTTGCTTGTTCTCCTGAAGTAAACGGGCATATCGTTTGCGTTTCGTCCTGTACGCATCCAGCGTTTCTTCATCGGGATTTACGATCAATTCGCCCTTTATCCCGTCGAGGATGAGGATATCGCCCGTTTCAATCTCTTTTGTGGCGCCGTGCGTGCTGACAACGGCGGGAACCCCCAGAGCACGCGCCATAATGGAAACATGTGATGTGGGCCCGCCAAAATCCGTAGCACAGCCCAGAATGCCCCTCCGGCTGAAGAGGATGATATCCGCAGCAGTGAGTGTTTCTGCAACGATGATAGTCTCCTCTTCCACCGCGGACAGAATCCGGCCACGCCTGAGGTGCCTGATTATGCGGTCTTGAATATCGAGAAGATCATTCGCCCTTTCGCGCAGGTATTCCGAATCTGACGCTTCCATCATCTGACGGTGTTTACTCATCACCGTCTGGACCGCGTAACCTGCGTTGACGCCGTGCCCCTTGATATACTTCACCACTTCCGTGTAAACCGCTTCGTCGCGCAATATCAGCAGCTGGGCCTCAAAAATTGTGGCGCTGTCCTCTCCCAGCTTTTCGCGCGTGACGGCAATAATCTTGTGCAGATCCCGCTCTGCCTTCAGAACCGCCGCTTCGAATCGTTCGAGTTCCGCCTCGATCAATTCTACGTCGACAGAACGCTCTTCAACGTCAAAGGAGACTCTGGCATACAGATACGCGGGACCGATGGCGATTCCCGGAGAAACGCCAATTCCTCCTTTGGTGAAACCCGTGGCTTTTACCTCGTCTTCTGTCGTGCTCATCTACACTCCAATTCTATTTGATTTCGCCAAATCCGTCGGCGAATATCGCCTCCATAGCTGCCGCCGCTTCATTTTCGTCTGATCCTTCAAAAATCAGCAGCAAAGTTGCACCCTGCTCTGCAGCCAGCGTCATCACTCCAATGATGCTTTTGCCGTTGATTTCATAGCCATCTTTCTGAATAAAAAATTCAGCTTCAAACTTGGCAGCGGTTCTCACAATCATGGAGGCCGGCCGCGTGTGCAGGCCAGCCCGATTTGTCACCGTTACTTCTTTTTCAACCATGTGCTGTGCTTAATTCAGTGCAGGCGGCGCTGCATTTTGTCTGTCAGGCTGGCCAGTGCATCCCGACCAATACCCGCAGGCAGTCGCGCGATGTTTTCCTGTGCTTTTGCAGAGTGCAATATAATGGTTGAACGGGCGGAGTCGGTAACTCCGAGCATTTCCATTTTTTGTCGGGCTGCTCCCAGGTCTTCTTGAACGACCCCACCCCTCTCAATAACGGATCGGAAATAGCCACTGGCCTGACCGCTTTCTTCTTCCAATGCTTTGAGCAGCATAAATGTCTTTTTCCCGGACAACAGGTCGCCGCCCACGGGCTTCCCCCACTTTTGCGAGTCAGCCACGACATCAAGAAGATCATCCTGGATCTGAAATGCCCGACCCAGATCATGCCCGATCTGGCCCAGAAGAGCGACGTCCATGTCTGTCGCGTTTCCCGTCATGGCTCCGAGTATCAGGGAGGTCTGCAACAGTGCTGAAGTTTTTTGATCGATCATGAGGAGGTATTCCTCCAACGTGACATCATCCCGGGACTCGAAGTCCATATCTCTCACCTGCCCTTCGCAAAGGATGCGCACTGTATTTGTGAAATGTGTCAGCGCCTCTCGGAGCCTTTCGTCCGGAAAGGCAAGCAATAATTCGCTGCTTCTACCCAAAAGGTAATCTCCTGCCAGAATGGCGGTTGGTTCATCCCACCTGACATGAATCGTATCGCGACCTCTTCGCATGGAGGCCTTATCCATGATGTCGTCGTGGACCAACGTGAAAATGTGAAACACCTCCACAGCCACGGCGACCTTCAGCGCCAGATCTCGATTACCGCCAAACACGTTCGACGCCGCGAGTACCAGTTGAGGACGAAATCTTTTACCCTTGCTATCGAGCACGTATCGTGCGGGGTCGTAAAGACTGCCGGGATCCGGATGGAGAATCACCTCAGAAAGCGAACGCTCTATATCAGTGAGATTATCCTCAAAAAAAGAAGATATATGTGTCGTATCTGTCAAACAGGCTGATAAATGCGTCTTATTTCTGACTGATGGCTGCAAGAATACGCTGGTACACCTCTTCAAACTTACCACTTCCATCTACTTCGATCAGCATACCCCGGTCACGATAATACGCTTGAACCGGGTGTGTTTCTTCGTCATATATCTCGAGCCTGCGAAGAATTGCTTCCGGCATATCGTCTTTTCGCTGGATGATGACTGTGGGATCCACGTCCGCTGGAGGAGGTTTGAAATCCAGGTGATAGTTCTCGCCTGTCTTGCGATTGACTCGTCTCTTTGAAAGACGATCGATGATAAGCTCGCTGGACACGATGAGGCTCAGAATGGAATCAACCGGCGCGTTTTCATTTGCCAGAAACTCGTCCAACCACTCTGCTTGTTCGATTGTCCTCGGATAGCCATCCAGCACAAATCGCTTGAATCCACATTCCCGAATGGCGCCTTCAGCCAGACTTCGGACCAGAACGCCCGGGACCAGCTTTCCGGATTCCACATAGCCACGAACCTGTCCACCCAGCTCTGACTCACTGCGAATCGCTTTTCTCAGCAATTCACCCGTGGAGATGTGCTTGACGTGTTCGCGCTCGGAGAGGAATCGCGCCTGCGATCCTTTTCCAACACCAGGTGGCCCAAATAAAACAACTCTCATGCCTTTCGACGATTCTGCATGCTTTGATTTTCAGAAGGTGGCTTCCACCCAGAAATCAACAAATTGATTCCGCAACGTCTCACTTCTCAGAATTCGGATCCTTCTCTGACGCAAGACGCGATTTCAAATATTCGGATAGTTCGGCGGCAAGTATACTGGTTCCCGTTCTCGCAAGCTGCTTCAGGGCGCCTGTCAGTATTCCCTCATTTTCTTCCGAGAACGACATCACGGGCGGAACGTCACTGAGCGCCTTGCGGACCGCTTCCTCCGGTTCCTCTCCCCGATCTATCATGCGACGAATCTTCTGGGCAAGTTTGCCACTGAGGCGATCGAGTCCGTCTCCGTAGTCAAAATCGTCGCGGGGTGACCTGCCCCGAAACAGCATCATACCTACAAGAAGACCTGCACCCACTGCCAGACCGATCTTGATTCCCTTTTTTTCGCGGACTGCTTTGACAATTGCATTCTTTCGACCGGGAATCTGGGACTCGATGGTTTCGAATCGCTCAGAGATATCCTCGCCTTTCTGCTGAAGTTTCTGTTCAACCTCAACACGTGACAGTTTCTGACTCATTTTCCCGCCTCCTGTTCATGATCGGCATCCACTTCAGGCGCCGCTTCATCTGCGGTGGCATCTGCATTTATCTGACTTCCGCCGCCCGATTCAACCTTCTCGGACAATCGCGCAAGTTCTTGGGCTGCTGCTAGTTTATCCTTTTTTGGAGACGTTTCACCTGAGGGTGAACGACGGATAAACCGGGGCTTGGCCAGGTGCAAAATTGTGGTTATCAGAGCGAGGAGTCCTCCTACTGCCAGATACCCCAGTGCTGGATTTCCAAGCCATTCAGCCGCGAGTAACGCAAGTGCGTGAAACAAGAAAAGCACGGTAAACAGAGCCAGAATCACCACAGCGATCACTGAGATCACCTGGTTTGCCGTTTTTTCAATCCGCTCTTCTATCTCAAGCTGGACGAGCTGAACCCTGAGATCAACCCACTCTTTTATGTCCTCAAAAAGGCCACGCGACTCGGAGGCTATCGTCTCCATTCGCCCTGGAGACTTGGTTTCCCCGGATGCCTCCTTGCTCTCGCTATTTTTAGTTCCTGTCTCCACTATTGCGTCGCTTCCTTATTCCTGAAATGAATTCCCGGCATTTCACAGACCATCATACGCCCTTTTTACGCGTTTGATGCTTAAAAAATGCGGTATGTGTCATTTGGTCCGGCGCCCATGTGAGAGTCGGACGCTGTGCTGAACCGATAATTTCGGCTCCAGCGATGATGTTCTGAAGTTTGCGTGACGTAAAAACACACTGAATCTCTGACGTGTGGTCATTTAGCCAGTCAGTAACCTCTTCCAGGTTCTCGTAGGGTACCCAGCGCAGGTGTCCAGGTTGTTGGGGCTCCGCTTCACCTCTGGAAATGAGAAATTGAAGATCATCTGCGAACGCGTGAGGCGTCGAGACCGCTTTCAGAAATGCCTGCTGCATCTTGAGTGAACCGGTAGTCGCAGGATGCGCCGCAAACGTACCTCTAAAGGTCGCAAAACAGTCCAGAACCGGGTCGATTTCCATCGCAGCCGGCGCAAATATCAGAGCTGTGTTTCTGCAACCAAGTCCTTCGTGCAAGAGAGCATCTTCGGCCAGAGATACAAGATCATCTTTGGATTCCCTTCCACCGAGGACTGAGACCGAAAAACGGTGTCCCCGAATCCATCTCGCTTCAGAAACAATGGAGGCTTCGTCCGCCATTTCGGATACCTTCAACATCGTGTCATCAGAGCCGGACGCAATGAGAATATCGCAGGATTCAACGACGTCCTCCCAATCGCTGATGTCGGCGCGAAGGTCCGGATAGATTTCGATGACGTCCGAGAGAAATGCTGGAAACAGAGCTGGCGACTTCGAGGAAACGCTGCCGATGTAGCTTGCCCCACTGAGGACCACTCCCACGAAATCCTGCAATTCCACGAATGGAATATTACCCGGGTTGAGTACGCCGACTGTTCGTTTCTCATCCCAACCGAGTTGTTCCTGCCAGGACCGCAACGCTTCTTCGGTCAGAAGTGCCATTTGCTGATTGACGGCAAATGTAACGGCAGCTTCCGTGAAACGATTGTCTGCTTCGAGCGAGCGATTCACAGCGTCTTGCCGGACGGGATAGTCATAATCTGACCAACGCTGCGCGGCTTTGGCCAGTGCCGTTATAATGATATTCGCTTTTGCTACCACGAATGTCTCACTTTCCGATGCCCAGCACGACGCGGGCCATGGCGAATCCAGCGACCACAGCGAGGAGCGCTCCGACATTGTTGGCCAGCACGTTCATCAAGGCGAGGGAAGTTTTGCCGTCCACATACAACCTGTAGCTTTCGAGCGAATAGGCAGAAAACGTGGTGAATGCACCCAATAATCCTATAAAAAACAGAGCGTTAATGCGCTGCTGTCCCGAAGTCTCGCCCAAAATCGCCCATGCGAAGCCAGCCAACAGCGATCCGAGAATATTCACGACCAGCGTTCCCCAGGGAAACCCGCTCCCGGCCAGGCGAAATGCTGCGACCGAAACTGCATAACGCATCGACGCACCCATTGCGCCTCCGACAGCGATGTAGAGAAATTTGATCAACGTCAGACCCGCTCCAGAGCCAGGGCAGTTCCCCCACCTGTCCCGTGACAGATGGCCGCCATTCCACGCTCTTTATCGTGGCGTTGAAGCGCGTGGACGAGTGTCGTGATTATCCGGGCTCCCGAACAACCGATCGGATGACCGAGAGCGATCGCGCCGCCGTGGACATTGAGCTGATCATAGGATACGCCCAGCATATCTCTGAACAGAACGGAGTTGATGGAAAAGGCCTCGTTGTTTTCGAACAAGTCGAAGTCAGAGATTGACAACGAAAGTTTGTCCAGAACCGACTTCACCGCAGGAACGGGAGCTTCGGGGAATCGCCACGGCGCTCCCGCTGCCCATGAACTGGCCAAAATGCGGGCGATTGGCTTCAAGCCATATTTTTCGACAGCTGCGGCGCTGGCTACCAGGACGGAGGATGCCCCATCGCTGATCTGGCTGCTGTTGCCTGCAGTCAATACTCCCTCTTTGTCGAACGCAGGCCGAAGCTTGCCCAGCGATTCCAGGGTCGTTTCAGCCCGGATGCCTTCGTCCCGATTCAGCTCGACCATGTTTCGTTTGACGCGATATTCTATCGGTGCTACTTCGTTTGCGAACGCACCCTGTTCCCAGGCGTCGTTGGCGCGTTGGTGTGACGCTTCTGCCACTTCGTCCAGCTGGTCCCTTGAAATTCCTTTTTCTGCTGCGAGTCTTTCGGTTTGCGATCCCATCGCCTCCCCGCTCATTGGATCTGTCAGTCCGTCGTGCAGGAGCAGATCTGTCACTCCTTCGGGATTTCCCATCAGGAATTTGTATCCCCATCTTGCCCGGTGAGACAGGTAAAAGCCCGTACCGGACATGGACTCGGTTCCTCCTGCCAGCATCAGATCTGCCTCGCCGGCTCCAATCATTGTGGCTGCCTGCATGACGCTCATCATGCCGGAGGAGCATACCATGTCTATCGCAAATCCGTCCACCGTTTCTGGAATTCCTGCTTTCAGCGCTGCCTGGCGGGGAATAAGCTGGCCTTGTCCGGCCCTCAGAATATTGCCGAACACGTACAGATCAAGGGCATCGCCCGACACACCGGTCCGCTCGAGGGTGGCTTGCATGACATGTGCCGCCAGATCTACGGCGGAGTGGTCCTTTAGAGATCCGCCGAAGCGGCCAATAGGAGTCCGAACTGCATCTACGATGAATGCTTCGCGCATGGAAATAAGCTGGGGTTACCTGCAATGATTCTTGAGCGCAGGTGTACCCGTCAAAAGGCGTCGTGTTCACCTTTGACAGCAGCTGGGAATGCATTTCACCTGAAATGCGAAAGAATGCCAAATACTCTAGCTGAGCCAGTTGGCGAGAGAGAGATCGTCGCGCGTATGGAACGCAAAATGGCCAATGAGAAGTCCGCGAACGAGTATACCGGCTTCTTTGCCGTTTACGTCAAAGGTCTCGTCTTTGCACTGAATCTTGTACTCGTCGCCATCCTGCTGAACGTCAGAAATCAGCTTGAAGTCACGACAGAGATCGAATAATTCGTCCAGGGTTGGACGTACGTAATAGACCTCTTTCGGGGGATGTAGAGGTTTTACATTTCCAGGGGAAGAAATCATTGCCGCATGGTTGGATAGTTACTGTACCCACACGGTATCGTCAAATCGGCAGTAAAATTAAGCCAAGAGCTAATATTTAAATCCTGTTGTCGCTCCTGCTTTTTCCGACCGAAAAAGTATTACAGAATCGAACGGAACGTTGAAGGCAGGTCTTCATGCTGCGAAGAAACAGACTCACTCTCGGATGGAGCCTCACCGTTGCCTTCAGAATTGTCCACTTCTTCCGTATTTCCACAATACTTGGAAAAGGCTCCCACTAGATCTGTGGCGATAGCCGAAGCCGATCTACCCTGGATGTGGCGTCTCTCTAGGACAAAAACCGGATCGTTATTCTTGAACAGAGCGATGAACGGCGATGACGGCGGAATACCCATCAGATACTCACGAGCTCTCGAAGTCGCATCCAGGTCCTGACCTGCGAACACGGTCGTGAACATGTCAGGCAAATCATTCGCCTGAAGCGACATTCTGACCGCCGGACGAGCGTTTCCTGCCGCACAGCCGCAGACAGAGTTTACCACGAGAAGCATAGATTTGTCTTTCGCTGCCCCAAATGCGTTATCGACTTCTTCTGCAGTTCGTAGTTCGTTTACGCCGACGGCGACGAGTTCTGCCCTCATAGGCTGTACAAGTGGCTCTGGGTAAGGCATGGATGATGCTCCTTTCAACTCTTGTGAATCGTTAGAGACAATCACGAGATAAATCCCGGGAGTCTCGATAATCCAGGAAATCCTGAATGTTGGCGGTTCGAACCCAACGCTGGCCTCTTTGATCCGGATACACGGCCTTCCGAATTGGGAATTTGTGTTAACTCAATCATGCAACCGGCCCAATTGCGAAGCCGTAACGTGACAATCCGGGGGGTGTGGATCAAATACGAGCAAATCTGAGTAAAACGAGCTCAAAACGAGTTGAATACTCTTGAGGAGTGCTCGCTGCTGCCTGATGGGCAGTGGCGTTTTTTTATACAGAGCTGCTATTTAATAGAAAGCCATCACGCTTAACCGAGTAGAGACCACCTACAAGTGGTATTTTTGAGCCATGAGTGACCAGAAACCAACATATCTGACAGAAGAAGGCCTTCAGAACCTGAAGGATGAACTTCATTTTCTGCGTACAAAAGAACGTGCGAGAGTAGCACAGAACATTGCGGATGCGCGTGCCCAGGGTGATCTTTCGGAAAATGCCGAATACGACGCCGCAAAAGATGAGCAGGGCCTCCTGGAAGCCAAAATTGCCAAGATGGCAAATACTGTTTCCTATGCACGCATCCTGGACGAGAGTCAGATTGATTCGTCGAAAGCGTACATCCTCTCGACGGTGAAGGTGAAGAACACCAAGAATGGGATGGAGCAAGTTTACACACTCGTGAGCGCACAGGAGGCGGATTTCGCCACTGGAAAAATCTCGGTGAAGAGTCCTATTGGAGAAGGTCTTCTTGGCAAAGAGGTCGGCGATGAGGTGAACATTGAAGTCCCAGCCGGAAAAGTGACGCTCCAGATTATGGAAATCAGCCGAGGTTGAAACTACCTCAAATCCCACATGATTGATCTTCGAAGCGATACTGTAACCCGGCCCGGCCCTGAAATGCTCGAGGCCATGGTACAAGCAAAAGTGGGAGACGATGTTTTTGGCGAGGATCCTACCGTCCAGGAACTGGAATCTGAAGTAGCGACACTTCTGGGAAAGGAAGCGGGAGTATTTGTGCCCTCCGGAACGATGTGTAATCAAATGGCTGTCCGGATTCACACGCGCCCCGGTGACGAAGCCATCTTGGAGGCCGATGCGCACATTCGACACTACGAAGGAGGAGCTGCCGCAGGGTTGTCCGGCGTTCAACTCTACACCATTTCGGCTCCCAGAGGAATTCTGACTCCGGAATTGGTCGAATCGGGTATCCGAGCAGGACACGAGTGGGACCCTCTTACGAAGCTGGTCTGTCTCGAAAACACGCACAACCGTGCCGGTGGAACGGTCTACCCTCTGGATATCATAAATGCCATCGGGGGCGTAGCGAAAGATCATGATCTCCGCTTCCATCTGGATGGAGCGAGACTGTGGAACGCTTGTGCGGCTACCGGAATCAGTGAGGCGACTTATGCTGAAGCGTTTGACACTGTGAGCGTTTGCCTGTCCAAGGGCCTCGGAGCGCCCATCGGATCTGTCCTGGTTGGCTCCAAGAAGATGATACACGAGGCCAGACGTGCAAGAAAAGCGTTCGGTGGAGGTATGCGACAGGTCGGTGTGATCGCCGCTGCAGGGCTATACGCTGTACGCAACCACCGGACATCACTGGTGCAGGATCATGAAAAAGCAGCCGTTCTCGCCCGCGGATTGTCGTCATTCAGTGCGGTCAATCTCGACCCGGCAGACGTTGAGACCAATATCGTCATGTTCGACATCAATGACGGTCGCTCTGCGCTGGAGGTTCTTGCTTCGCTTAATGAATCGGGAGTTCAGATGGTGCCTTTCGGACCCGTCAGGATTCGAGCCACAACGCATCGGGATGTGTCAGTTTCAGACATTCAGGAGGCACTCGACCGGGCCGAAAGCGTTCTGAATTAACCGGTTCTGAGATTCGTACTCAGGAAGCCAGATCCCAGGCACAAACGTATGCCTCGACGGCATGGAATTCCGGCAGTCCGAGAGCATCCAACCGTTTGGCAGTTTCCTGATTCCGCTGCTTCGCTCGTTCCCAGAATTCCCTGCTGTCATATGCTCCCGGGTACATCGCGCGGTCTTTCTGGCTCTCATGCTTGAAAATCGCTTCGATTTTCCGATCCAGATCGGCCTTCGACATTGGAATGAAAACGTCGGCGAGGTCGATCTCCCACTCCTGCCACGCTCCACGATAGAGCCAGACCATCGGATGTTCGTCTTCAGGATGATTTTCCTTGAACTTTCGCAGTGCTTTTTGGATCGCGAAATAGCACATTCGGTGCGTTCCGTGCGGATCCGAGAGGTCGCCCGCCACGAATATGTGGGATGGTTTTTTCTGTTCAAGAATATTCAATACGATGGCGACGTCATCTTCGCCAATAGGCTGTTTTCGTACAGTCCCCGTTTTGTAAAACGGCATATCCAGGAATCTTGCGCTCTTGCTGTCAAGTCCGATAACCTCGATGCCAGCGACAGCTTCCGAGTAACGGATATAGGCCTTGATGAGCTGTACTTCCTCTGAATCCACGTCCCCGGGATTCTTGTTTTCCATCGCCTCCCTGAGGCCTTCCAATTTTTGAATCAGTTGATCCTCTCCTTCAAAGAACTCGGCAGACATCTGCATGAAACGGATGTAACGCCTCACGTCGGCGTCAAACACGGCGACGGATCCATTCGTCATGTAGGAGACTGTGAGCTGGTTTTCATTACGAACCAGCTTGTCCAGCATCCCGCCCATGGAAATCACGTCATCATCCGGATGCGGGCTGAACAGAATGATTTCCTGTTCCGCCGGTAAATCTTCTGCGTATGCTACCCGACGACGGAGACTCTCGAATACGTGCTTGCACAGGTCGTCAATGTTCTCGTACTGATTGGCCAACGAGTGCAGGTAATGACGATGAAAATCCGATTCTTCAAGAGTCAGAATGGCCTTTTCGACACGTTCTGCCAGCCATATGACAGCTCTGATGCACAAATCATCTGTCCACTCGACATTTCGAACGAGCCATGGAGTCCGTTCACGCGTAAGATCTCCAGCCGATGCCCGGTCGACGTATATAGACGCGTTCAAATGCTTCTGCAGATACGAAGCAGTAACGTCATTTGTGATCTTCTCCTCGACCGCGCGTCGGATGATTGGAGCCTTGTGCTCCCCGGTCGCCATCAGGATAATTTCTTTGGCATCCAGGATCGTACCGACACCCATGGTCAGTGCTTCTCTCGGGACATTTTCGTCACCGAAGAAATCACTTGCAGCGTCCTTTCTGGTTATTTCGTCCAGAATGATCGGTCTGGTTCGCGTTTCGGGACCAGATCCTGGCTCATTGAATCCAATATGTCCGGTCCGTCCGATACCCAAAAGGATGAGATCCAGTCCACCAGCCTCTTCAATCGCCTTTTCGTAGGAGGCGCAATATTCCTCGACCTGCTCCCGATCAATATCCCCGCTCGGAATGTTGATGTTGGCAGCGGGAATGTTCACATGATCGAAAAAGTTCTCATGCATAAACCGGTGATAGCTCTGAAGGCTGTCCGGTGCAATGGGATAGTATTCGTCCAGATTGAACGTGACGACATTGGACAAATTCAGTCCTTCTTCCCGGTGATGGCGGATCAGGTGCTGGTAGACTCCAATGGGAGTGCTTCCAGTTGGTAAGCCGAGCACCACTTTGGCGGAGGCTTTTTGCCGATTGCGAATCAGTTCCACAATTCTGTTCGCGACATCCAGCGAAAGCTGGCCGGGAGCATCAAAGATTTTGACGGGGATCCTTTCCCGCCACGAGCCTTCCGTCTTGCTGCCCCCGGAAGACTGTGAACCTGCTGAAGATAACATGATCTCTTCCCGGGTTGAATCGGGCGCGGTGTTGAGTTCAGGGCGAGCGGGAAAAATACGGCAATGCCGCATAATCGCGCACTCGGACTGTGGAAGGTTTGGTTAAATGTTGTTCTCGACCATCCCACTGCATTCTGACCAGGCTCCTGTTTTCAGTGTAGGGCATTCTCCCACATTGCATCGTTGCCTTTTCTCACATGCTACCGCGCTCGTATTGCGCATGAAATAGCTTTAAACAGCGTTTTCTTAGGTGCAGGAAGATCATTTCCTGAACAATACACCGCGTACTTCGCGAGACTCACCCATCATCACCTGAGGCATTCCAATGAACGGAACCCTTGTAACGATGGACGGCAACCAGGCCGCCGCCCATGTAGCCTATCGAACCAGCGAAGTAATCGCCATATATCCCATCACCCCAGCCTCCCCCATGGGAGAGTTTGCAGACCTATGGAGCGCACGCAATGCTCCCAACATCTGGGGCACGACTCCCAGAGTGGTTGAATTGCAGGCCGAAGGCGGTGCAGCAGGTGCTGTTCATGGTGCCTTGCAGACGGGCTCCTTGACGACGACGTTCACTGCCAGCCAGGGATTACTTCTGATGATCCCGAACATGTACAAGATTGCGGGTGAATTAACGCCAACCGTCTTCCACATCGCGGCGAGAAGTCTGGCGGCTCAGGGGCTGTCGATTTTTGGAGATCATTCTGATGTCATGGCGGCTCGAGCTACGGGATGGTCCATGCTGTTCTCGAATTCAGTTCAGGAGGTCATGGACCAGGCACTCATCTCCCATGCCGCCACCCTGGCCTCTCGCGTACCGTTCCTACACATCATGGACGGCTTCAGGACCTCCCATGAACTGCAGAAGATTTCCTTGATCGACGACGAAGTCATCGAAAAGATGATCGACTTCGAGTGGATACAGGCTCATCGTCAGCGCGGCCTCACGCCAGATGCTCCTTTCATCAGAGGCACGGCACAGAATCCGGATGTGTATTTCCAGGCTCGCGAATCGGTCAATCCATTCTACGATGACGCTCCTGTGATCGTCCAGCAACAGATGGATCGTTTTGCCGAATTAACAGGACGCCAATACCACCTCTTTGACTATGTAGGCCATCCGGAAGCAGAGAAACTCATCGTTTTGATGGGATCCGGTGCTGAAGCGGTTGAAGAAGCCGTCAGTTGGATGGCAAATCGAGGAGAAAAAGTGGGAGCCATCAAGATCCGGCTTTTCCGGCCCTTCTCACTCAAACACTTTATGGATGCAGTGCCTGAAACGGTGAGGTCGGTTGCAGCGCTTGATCGAACGAAAGAGCCTGGTTCAGCTGGCGAGCCGCTATATCAGGATGTCGTCACCGCTTTTGCTGAGTCGGTTGGGAGTCGCCCCATGCCGCGCGTCATAGGAGGTCGATACGGCTTGTCGTCCAAGGAATTTACTCCGGCCATGGTGCGGTCCATCTTCGAGGAGTTGGACAAAGATGAACCCAAAAACCATTTCACGATAGGCATCAATGACGATGTCACATCGACATCCCTCACCTACGATGCCTCGTTTTCAACAGAGTCGGATGACGTAACCCGAGCAGTCTTTTGGGGTTTAGGATCAGATGGCACGGTCGGTGCGAACAAGAACTCCATCAAGATCATCGGTGAAGGAACGGACAATTATGCCCAGGGCTATTTCGTCTACGACTCAAAAAAAGCCGGCGCCCGAACGATATCCCATCTGCGATTCGGGCCCGAGCCCATTCACTCGACGTACCTGATTTCACAGGCCGATTTTGTGGCAGTGCACCAGTTTGGATTCCTGGAGCGCTACAACACGCTCGAACTGGCTGCCCCGAAGAGCACCTTTCTGCTCAACAGTCCATATGGCGTTGACAACGTCTGGGAAAGCCTTCCAAAATCGGTTCAGAGGACCATCATTGACCGAGAACTGCAATTTTACATCGTTGACGCCTACAAGGTCGCTCGTGAAGTAGGCCTCGGAGTGCGAATCAACACAATCATGCAGGCTGCCTTCTTCTCGCTCTCCGGCATCCTCCCGCCCGATGAGGCAACACAGCGTATCAAGGACTATATCAGCAAAACGTACGGTAAACGTGGTGAAGCCGTCGTCAAACAAAACAATGCTGCCGTTGATGCGGCGCTGGACCACCTGCACAGGGTTGACGTGCCTTCCGAAGTCACGTCTGCACTCGAAATGCGTCCTCCTGTGCCCTCACACGCACCTGAATTCGTCCAACGTGTGACTGCCGAAATGATTGCCGGACGAGGCGATGACCTCCCGGTCAGTATGCTTCCCGTGGACGGTACGTATCCATCAGGAACGACGCAGTGGGAAAAACGGAACATTGCCCTCGAAATCCCGGAATGGGATCCTGATATCTGTATTCAGTGCGGAAAGTGTGTCATTGTTTGCCCTCACTCGGTAATCCGTGCCAATGTGGTCGAACCAGCAGACCTGTCAGATTCACCGGATGGATTCAAATCCGCTGATGCCAGCTGGCGGGAGTTCGGATCGAGAAAGTATACACTTCAGGTCTCCCCCGAAGACTGTACAGGTTGCAGACTGTGTGTCGAAGTCTGTCCTGCCAAAGACAAGAGTCGTTCCGGACACAAGGCGCTCGACATGGTCGATCAGCGACCGATTCTCGAAGCCGAAAAAGACAACTGGGACTTCTTCTGCACACTGCCCGTGTTCAGGGATGCACTTGGTGCGAGCGGAGACGGTGCTGGTGCTTCCGATGGCACGCCCCCCCTTCCGTTTACGAAAGTCAAAGATGTACAGCTCCTCGAACCGCTTTTTGAATTCTCAAGTGCCTGTGCCGGCTGCGGCGAAACACCGTATCTGCGGCTCCTCACTCAGTTGTTTGGGGACCGAATGATTGTCGCAAATGCCACAGGATGCTCCAGTATTTATGGTGGTAATCTGCCGACTACGCCGTGGACTACAAATTCTGCCGGCCGCGGTCCCGCCTGGAGCAACTCCCTGTTTGAGGACAACGCTGAATTTGGGCTCGGCATGCGTGTTGCCGTAGACAAACAACTCGAATACGCACGTGAGCTGCTTCCACAATTGGCAGGAAAAATCAATTCCGTAGCAGTTGAAGAGATGTTGGAAGCCCCTCAGGAAACACAGGAAGAGGTTGATGCCCAACGCGTTAGGGTGGATCATCTCAAGCGTGCGCTGAGCGATATTGATTCGCCCCAGGCCCGGGACCTTCTCTCGCTTGCTGACAACCTCGTTCGTAGAAGTGTCTGGATTATAGGTGGCGATGGATGGGCTTACGATATCGGTTTCGGAGGCTTGGACCACGTCCTGGCCAGTGGCCGAAACGTCAAGGTTCTGGTCCTCGATACCGAGGTCTACTCCAATACCGGAGGTCAAGCCTCAAAGGCTACCGGTCTTGGTGCCGTTGCCAAATTTGCTGCTGGAGGAAAGGCAACACCCAAAAAGGATCTTGGAATGCTGGCCATGAGCTACGGATATGTGTATGTAGCCCAGGTAGCCCTTGGAGCGAATGACAATCAGGTTATCAAAGCCATGCGCGAGGCGGAAGAGTATGACGGGCCTTCCCTCATTATTGCCTACAGCCACTGCATTGCTCACGGCATCGATATGTCGAAGGGCCTGGAGCAACAGGATAAGGCCACCGCTACCGGCTACTGGCCGCTGTATCGCTTTGATCCAAGGCTCAAGGAGCAAGGAAAGAACCCGTTCCAGTTGGATTCGAAGAAGCCAAAGGCGCCACTTTCAACATATATCTACAATGAGAATCGCTATGCCATTCTCAAGAAGTCAGATCCAGATACTGCCGCTGCTTTCTTGAAGCAGTCACAGAAATTGGTCGACGAGAAATGGGAGCGTTATGCCGCTCTGGCAGGAAAAACCGAATCAGCCGGAGCCAGCCCGAAAGCGCCCGGGAATCGACCGCCCGGAATGAAGCCACCCGGTGGGCCGGGTTCCAAATCTGCGGGATCGAAACCACCCGGGTCCGGGAAAGGATCTAAACCTGTCGTCAATGTGGCACGCAGAAGACGACCACCCGGGACTGAGTAGCCAGATACAGTCCCCCATCAACCAATTATCGATACGATCATGAAATTGAATACAAACTATCTGGGCCTGAATCTGAAATCTCCGATTGTGCCCTCGGCTTCGCCTCTGTCCGAATCGACGGATACTATTCGAGCTATGGAAGACTACGGAGCAGGTGCTGTTGTCATGTACTCATTGTTCGAAGAACAAATCGAGCATGAAAGTCACGAACTGGATCACTATCTCACCGCCGGTACGGACAGCTTCGCCGAGTCTCTCAGCTTCTTTCCCGAGATGGAAACGTACAAAACAGGACCTGATGAGTACCTCAAACTGCTTTCTCGAGCCGTTGAGGCGGTAGATATTCCAGTCATAGCAAGTTTGAATGGTGCTTCCCCCGGCGGTTGGACGGATTATGCCCACAAAATGGAAAGTGCCGGCGCAGCTGCCATCGAACTTAACCTCTACTACATCCCCACGGACATAGAAATCTCAGCTGCACAGGTAGAAGCCCGATATCTAGAAGTTGTTCGAAGTGTTCGAGATTCTGTTGAGGTACCCCTCGCAGTCAAGATCAGTCCGTTTTTTACGGCCACAGGTCATTTCGCCAATGAACTGTGCCGTGCTGGAGCATCCGGGATTGTGATGTTCAACCGGTTCTACCAACCCGACATCGATATTTACAAATTGGATATCGTCCCTCGACTGCATCTCTCCCACTCCGACGAGCTCCAGTTACCTTTAAGATGGATCGCCATTCTGTACGGTCGGGTGCCCGCGGATTTTGCGCTGACGACGGGCGTCCACAATTACCAGGATGCAATCAAAGGCGTAATGGCAGGTGCATCTGTAACCATGATGGCTTCTGAACTCCTGAAAAACGGTATTTCCCGGATTCAGGATGTGCGAGACGCCATGAACCAGTGGTTGGAAGAGCACGACTACGACTCTCTCGAGCAATTGCAGGGCAGCATGAGTCAAATCCATGTAGCGGATCCTGCCGCATTCGAGCGGGCCAACTACATGAAGGTTCTCAAATCCTGGCGCGATGATCCAACGGGAGTGATTCTGTAGTCATTGTATACGTGTTCAGGTTGATGGTAACCTGCAATGAATTGTACCTTCCTGCGCCCGGCTCCGCCGGGCGCAGTCATTTCCCAACATCGCACAGCCTCCATGCTTCATCGTACGCGATCCGTTTCGCTGATCCTTCTCGTATTAACCTTTGTACTCGCTCCGGCACAGGCGCAGCACGGTCGTCAACCCGTCACCGCCAAAAATGGGATGGTCGTAAGTACCCAGTATCTCGCCTCAGAAGTCGGTAGGGATATTCTGGCCCAGGGTGGAAATGCTGTTGATGCCGCCGTTGCTACGGCTTTTGCCCTGGCTGTCGTTCACCCGTCAGCCGGCAATATCGGTGGCGGAGGCTTTTTGATTTATCACGGTGGAGACGGCGAAGTCACAGCGTTTAATTTCAGGGAAAAGGCTCCACTGGCGGCGTCCCGGACCATGTTTATGGATGAAGACGGAGGCGTTGATGAGGTCAAGCACCACGGAAACCTCTATTCCACTGGAGTCCCCGGAACGGTAGCGGGACTGTTTTTGGCCCACCAAAAACTGGGGTCACTTCCCTGGAGCATTCTGGTCCAGCCCGCAGTCCAATTGGCGGAAAATGGCTTCCCCTTTACCAGAAACATCATGGGCTGGCAGAGCAGAATGCTGGAGGTAGCCGCGGAAAATCCGATCTACCAATCGACGATTGATGCCTATCTGAAGGAAGGCGGTGTTCCACACCAGCCGGGAGAACTTCTGGTCTTGGGAGATCTTGCCGAAACACTCAAACGAATCAGGGATCACGGCCACGATGGATTTTATAAAGGTGAAACAGCCAGACTCATCTCCGACTTCATGGCCGAATGGGGTGGATTGATCACGGAAGAAGATTTGGCTCTGTACACAGCCTCGGAGCAGGCTCCGATTCACGGTACCTATCGGGGTCACGACATCTACTCCATGAGTCCTCCTTCGTCAGGTGGTATTGCGTTGGTCACTATGTTAAACCTTCTGGAGCCGTATGATCTGGCTGCCCTCGGGCACAATTCAGCCGCATATCTGCATCTTCTCACAGAGGTAATGCGCCGCGCGTTCGCGGATCGAGCTCAATATGTCGGAGATCCTGACTTCAACCCAGATATGCCCGTCGACTGGCTCATTTCAAAGGACCATGCCGATGATCTTCGAGCATCCATCAGCATGGAAACGAAATCTGAAAGTGACGAAAGCAATTTCAACGGATTCATGTTCGAAGAAAGCGAGGAAACGACCCACTTCTCTGTAGCAGACTCAGATGGAAATACTGTTTCTCTAACCTACACCCTTGAAAACGGCTTCGGAAACTCCATCGTGGTCAAAGGCGGTGGTTTTTTGCTGAACAATGAGATGGGAGATTTCAATGCCGTTCCCGGCGTGACGAGCCGAGCCGGTCATCTCATCGGGACGGAACCGAATACCGTCGTGCCTCAGAAACGCATGCTCTCCTCCATGACCCCGTCCATCGTAGCGAAGGACGGTAGACCCGTCATGGCAATCGGCTCGCCCGGCGGAAAAACGATTATCAACACGACGCTGCAGGTCATTTTGAACATGCTGGATCACGATATGGATATGGCAGAAGCTGTGGAGGCCCCACGGATTCATCATGAGTGGTTGCCAGACGAAACAGATTTCGAGAGCGGGTATTTTTCGAACGACACGATCGAACGCTTTCAATCCTACGGGCATGAAGTCGATTACCGGAGCAGTCAGGGTCGGGCCATGGGTATTTGGATCGACTGGGACAACGGGCTCAAATACGGAGCCGCTGATTCAAGAAGCTACATGGGGCGCGCCGTCGGATACGAGTAGCAGTTCAAGCGAAAAGTAACCTATGCATGTTGTCGCCGTACCGAGCGGTATGGCAGCAATAAACGACGTAGATGCGGCTCTTGAGGACATGATGAAACTGGCTGGCAAAAAAACGCCTGCCCAGTCCAACTCGAAGTCCAATGAGGCGTCCAAACCAGAAAGAAAGAAGCGTGGCTTCTGGCGCGTGGTCTTTCGCTGGACCGTCACGCCCGTCTTTCTTCTTCTCCTTCCTTTTGTAGCACTCCTGAAAGGGTCCACCCTGCTCTATCAGCATACCGCCGTGCCTGTCTGGATCTGCGTGGCAGGAGGAGCGCTCGGCTCGGGAATCCTGTTTCTCTTCGCCACATGGAGACTCGGAAAACGACTGAACCTGAGTGTCGGCAAACACGCAAGCCGGTTTTCGCTGGTTCTGGCCGGTTGCTTCACAGCGTTCACGCTTCTCTACGTCTCAGCGGATAACGTGAAGACTCCGGAAGTGGCTTCAACTTACACCGCACTGCATCCCCTTCTACGCCTCGCCACATCGACTCTCGTTCTGGTGGATTCGGAGGGAGTGATCACAGACGGCGAACGAGTTGCCGAAGACTACATTCAAATGGGCCTGGAAACGAACTCCCAGTCCCTTCACTTCGAACAAAGCGATGGGTACGTCCATGCCCTGGATCTAAGGACAATCGGACGCTCTGAACTTCGAAACCGGTTGACGAACGCCTACTATAGCCTGCTGGGCTTTCAGACGCTCAGACATACCGGAACGGCAGACCATCTGCACATTTCTCTTCCCGGACGATAATAGCTCACTGCTCGCTTTCAGCACGCTCCTGACGCTGAGCCTCTACCATGTCGGCTACATCCTGCAGGAGTTGTTTGGCATCGTACACAATTCCGTCCTTGATCGTGTATTTGACGCCTCCAACACGCTCCACCTTACCGGTATCATCATTCAGCTTCATTGCGCCGGTACCGTAGAGTACTTTCATGTTTTCTAATGGATTGCCGTCAACAATTATCATATCAGCCAGCATTCCTGTTCTGATGACGCCGTATTCGATCGGCTTGTTGGTTGGCTTCGCAATTTCCATAGCACCGTGCATCGTTGCCGCGCGAATTACCTCGAGAGGATGAAACCCTGCCTCCTGAAGCATTTCGAGTTCGAGGATAGTCCCGAATCCATATAGTTGATAAATGAATCCCGAGTCGGACCCGACAGTCACCTTTCCACCCATATTCTTGTATTCATTCAGGAACTGCATCCAGACCTGATAGAATTTTTTCCAGGCCACTTCGTCATGCGTGGTCCAGTTGTAGAAATACGAGCCATGATCGAGACGGCTGGGGTCGAAGAAGTCCTGCAACGAGGGCAGTGTGTAGAGTTCGTGCCAGTCTGCCGTACGTGCTCGCATCACGTCACGACCCGCTGAATAGATGGTCATGGTCGGGTTGAGGTAGAAATCCAACTGCAGGAACTCCTGCAGAAGTGCGTTCCAGCCTTCGCTTCCCGGTGGATGAATCAGATTCCATTGGCGGGCCACCTGTCCGAAGCGAAACTGTTCGTCATTGTAGTTCATATCCACGGGCCAGGGCTGCACATCGTATCCGTCATACATGGACTCGAACAGACCGTAGAAGTGCGTCATACCGGTCATTCCCAATCTGGCTGCATCCACGGCGTTCATCTGAGCGACTCCCGACTGCCCGAGATGGGCCGTAGATCCCAATCCCAGTTTGTTGGCCTCGTCAATCAGCGCCTCCATGATTTCAGGGCGATACGAACCCAGCTTCAATCCTTCTACGCCCTTGTCTGCTGCGTATCGAACCCAGTCTCTCGCTCCAGCGGGCGTGTTGGTCGAGCCTTCCCAGTCGCCGGTGTTGGACCCGGGTCTGTGGTAGGACACGATTCGCGGGGCGACAATCTCATTTTTGGCGCTTCTTTCTCGTTCGTTTAGCGACCATGCAAGAGGCCCAGTAGAGACGCCCCTTACGGTTGTTATGCCGTTGGCCAGCCAGAGCTTGTATACATACTCCGCCTCGGGTGCCTTGGGAACGCCGCCGGTGTGGACGTGCAGATCCACGATTCCGGGCATCAGAAACATTCCGTTTGCATCTACCTCGTAATCCGCATCGGTCGGTCTTCGATCTTCATTGATCGGCACTCCGGGTGTGCCGATTCCTCGAATGGACGCAATTCTGTTGCCTTCGACGATGACATCCACTGGTCCTCGAGGAGGTCCACCAGTTCCATCGATCATCGTGACTCCGCGAATGATCAGACGATCAAAAGGTCCGGCTCCTTCGTCAGGACCTCTATCAGGAGCGGCAAGAACACCACGCGGGCGAGGTGGAGGCGTTTCTTCTTTTTGTTCTTCCTGCGCGTAGGAATCCTGGATTGAAACCGGGCCGAACAGCAGTGCGATGAACAAGAGAAGGGCGAACGAACGGTTGAGCCTGGACATGGTCGCGTATCAATTGGTGGGAGGAGTCGGCAATATCTCTCCCGAACCATCATTTTCCAACCGTGTCTTTCCTGCGGCTTTGCGCGACGCAAATGTCTCCAGAACCGTTTTAGACGCGTCAGAACGTGCGATAATGTAACAGTTTTAGTTACATTATCGCCCTATCCGGCGCTTCTAAGGGGTTTTTAATGTCCCAACGCTTTAATTACTTCTCGATCCAGCGCGTAGAGAATGTCTTCCTGCGGAGCGTAGCGGCCACGATCAAATCGGGTTGAGCCCGTGCCCAACTGCATCTGTTCACACACTGCCCAGTCCTGCTTGTTTGTCATATCCCAAAATTCGATAGCCGAATTAAACCGCTCCATTTTCTGCGTGTCAGCTATCACATCGGGATGCAAGAGAAAGTAGCAGTCATTCTTGATCTCACTTACACTGACCGACGTAATGTGGTGGTACATCACAAAGTCAGGGTGAGGCGAGAGAAGCAGGTTTGGATACACTGAGTAGTAATGTACCCGTTGCAGATCATCGCCCGAAACATTGCAGACCGGCGGCGCCGCAGCATCACCATCCATGGTCATACTTCCGCCATCTTTGGTCATTGTCATAAAGCCGCCTATCACCGCGCCTTCCATGCAGTCGTGCACGGCATTCTGGAATGGCGTCAATTCGGCGAGGGCCGGATGTACACCCGGACAATGGTAGCACTCCTGGTAATTTTGTAGAATCAGCTTCCAGTTGCATTTCAATGTATATGGAAGGTGATGGGCAATTCGCAGCTCGGGTAATTTCCAGTCCTCAAAGCGACCGACGAGAGCCCCCATTTCCTGTTCAAACGGATCCGGGTTTTCAGACAGGTTGATGAACACAAACCCTCCCCACTCACGCACGTGTGCTGGCATGAGCCCGTAGTCTTCTTTTTTGAATCCGGGAACGTCCCGCATGAAAGGAGCACCTTTGAGATTACCCTCAAGATCATACTGCCATGCGTGATACGGACACTGAATGATTCCATTCTTGAAATGCCCCTTTTCCTCCATACACATGCGCGTTCCGCGATGCCGACATACGTTGAAGTTGGCCGTGATCTCTCCACTTTTCGAACGGGATACAATGATACTTTCCTCACCAACGGGCACCACTACAAAGTCGCCGGCATCTGGCACCTGTTCAGCGCGGCAGGCCATTAACCATCGTTTATAGAAGATTTTTTCCAGTTCTTGCCGGTAGATATCTTGTGAGTGATAGTAGTCACCCGTCAGCGTATACATCTCGCCAGGGACCTCGTAATCAACTCCGCGTTTTTGGAACTCTCCGTTTCCCGTGCTCATGTTTGCAATGCGTTCTGATTTAAATGAGCTCTTCGGCCCGTTTGCTTGAGGTAAGGATACCCATAATCATGGCTGAACTGAATCCCCGATGCTCCAGTTCATTCAATCCTGCAATCGTGCATCCTCTCGGGGTGGTTACGCGGTCGATTTCACTTTCAGGATGACTTCCTGCTTGCAGCACCAGATCGGCGGCTCCCCTTGCAGTCTGAGCTGCCAGCATGAGCGCCTCATCCGCATGGAAACCAATTTCTGTACCGCCCTGTGCTGCGGCCCGTATCGTTCTCAGGAAAAATGCGATCCCGCATGCACAGAGCGCGGTAGCAGGAATCATCATCTCTTCGTCGATGACCAGTGACAGGCCAACCGCATCGAAAAGGGTCTTGGCGATTTCTACACCTCTCTCGTCCTCTTGAACGGACAGACAGGTCATCGAGGTCAGCGTTTCAACGGCCGTATTTGGCATTGCCCGCACAATTGCGACTCCGGCCGGAAGCCTGGAGGCAATCGATTCAAGGGAGACTCCTGTCGCGACAGAGATAATGGTGTGACGCTCTGAATCCACGACAGGAGCTATATCGTCCAGGACCTGAGTCAGTTGGCCCGGTTGAACGGCCAGTACGATGCAATCTGCATCCAACGCTGCCTCCTGATTATTGGACCCTACGCGGATCCCATCGCCTTTCAGTTCTTTAAGTTTTTCGACATGGCGACGGGTCACATGGATGTTTTTTGCCTTCAGCAAGCCTGATCTGACCCAGCCACCGGCGAGGGCGTGACCCAGATTTCCACCGCCCAAGATTGCCACTGATTTGATTTTCATTTTAGAGGAGATACTGTTTGGTAAGTTCAATAAGACCACGCGGTAGGCGTTCTATCCCATCGATGTGCCTTCAATTCCCTGTGCAATTCCTTCGACAACGGTCCCACTGTCGAACATGCTGTGTTGGATCGGACGTGATTCAGTTTTCTCATTCCCGGAATGATGGTCGAAACATCCGGGTTATTAAGAATGAAGCGCAGAGCAAGTTCAGGCATCGACATCCCATCCGGAATAAGCGGTCTCAACGCATCGGCGTGTGCCACACTTGATTCCAGGTTTTCCTTGACAAAATACATGCTTCTCCAGTCATCATCGGGCCATCGTGAGTCGACGGTGAGTGTACCTGTCAGTGTGCCTTCATCAAACGGAACCCTGGCGATGACCGCCACATCGTTTTCACGGCAGGCCGGAAAGAGCTCATCTTCTGGTTTCTGGTCAAATACGTTGTAGATCACCTGTACGGCATCAACGTGGCCGCTTTCGACCGTCTTGATGCCGTTGAATGGCTCCCACCGATTAATTGAAATTCCAGTGGCAGAAATGACTCCCTCCGATTTCAAATCGTCCATGGCACGAATCCATTCTTGGTCCTCCGCCCATTCATCCTCCCAAACATGAAATTGCATCAGGTCAAAATGGTCCAAACGGGCGTTTTCCAGACTTTTATAAGTAAACTCTCTAATGTGATCTGCCGGAAAGCAGTCCCGTAGCTTGAACCCCCGTTGCGAAGGCCAGGTCATATTTCGAGGAGGTATTTTCGTCGCAGTGTATAATCGGCGCTGGGGGTTCTGGCGTATCAACCGTCCCAACAACGCTTCAGACCGCCCCTCACCGTAGCCCCACGCCGTATCGAAAAAGGTGCAGCCGAGATCCGCAGAAAGTTGAAGAGCTTCCAGAGATCTTTCGTCGTCTGAGTCTGCCCAGGAGCCCATACCCCACATCCCGTGGCCTATCTCGCTCACCTTCCACCCCTTCCGTCCAAACCTTCTGTAGTTCAATGTCTGTCCCGCTGTTTTCTCAATCTCGAATTATCTCCCTTCCGTTCAAAAATACGGCAGCAATCTTTCGGGTATTCCTGATATCCGCGAGGGGGTCTTCCTCAAGGAGTACTAAATCTGCAGCCAGTCCAACTTCGATTGCACCTGATCTGCCGGACATGCCATTGAATTCTGCTGCTCTGGACGTTGAAAGGATCAGGACGTCCATGGGCGAAAGGCCTGCATCCACCAGCGAGTGCATTTCACCGTGAAGACCGGAACCCGGCCGTTGGGGCCAATTTCGATACGCAAAATTGGCCCCGACAAGTAGGGGCACACCGGCTTCGTGCATTTTCAGGACGATAGCATTTGATCGCTGCACTACGTCATTGCTCGACGGATCTTCCCCACGAGCCAGAATCGGTGCGACCATACTGAAGAGCGCGGGCGACAGCCAGGTATCGTTTTTCAAAAACGTCTCGATTGTCGCTTGCAGATCCTCTTCTGACAATCGCAGATATGGACCCATATGTTCGATGCTGCGCAATCCCAGAGATGATGCTTCGGCAGCGCTCAGGCCTCGAGGTACATGACCAACCACGAACGACCCACGCTTTTGCGCCTCGTCAACGAGAACAGCGACCAATTCTGCGCTGATGACCGCTTGGATCTTGATGAAGTCAATTCCGCGATCCAGCAGGTCATTGACTGCTTGTCTGGCTTCGGATTCATCGGCGACCTTGAGGCGATACTCATCCGGAGCATCAATGCCTTCCAGGTAAGGACCACTCCAGATCATGTTCGGTCCTACTCGAGAACCAGCTTCTACTTCTCCCTTCCATTTTTCAACAAGATCTACGTCTCCACCCAGTTCTCGGATGCTCGTCACCCCCGCCTGAATCAACGAATCCAGGGCATCCTCTCCCCAGTAGGTCAGGTGGGCATGCGTATCCCAGAGTCCAGGAATCAGGTACTGTCCGTTCCCGTCCACCGTCGACGATCCTTCGGGGATATCTATATCAAGAGACGGTCCAACGGCTGTGATAATTCCGCGATGAAAGATGACCGTAGCGTTCTCAAGCGGCTCGGTAGATATGCCATCTATCACTGTCACATCGTGTATGGCAACTGGAACAGATTGAGCAAACACATTTGTCCCGAGCGAGACGACGAGGACGACCAGTCCTGCAGTAATTCTTCGTCTGTACCGATGGTGGCTGCCGTGTCTCATGGCTCGAATCGAATCTCTATAGTTGGATGATGAACATGCATTTGAATATAGATCAACCACCTGATTTCCATCCGCGATTCAGCAATTTGCCAGTCAAATTCCCAAAAACGGGAAAGGCCCCGCGTCGACCATGTCGCCGCGGGGCCTCCCACAACCTTTCGATTAGCTCGAGGCTTATTTCGCAAATCGAACGTAAACCGTTTCTCCTGTTTCCAGAGCGCTCTCGACTGCCTGTTCGAATGCGTCGACCACCTCGCCCTCGGATGCTCCCTGAGCAACGTCAACGCTTGATTCGGTCGAATCGAGTGCCATATCCGAAGCCGCACAGGTGACCCTGATTCTCATGGGGGTGTAAATTCCCATTGTTATGGCTCCAACCAGCTGATTGAGGAAGCTCAGATCGGTGTCCACCATTGCCACTCCACTCTCACACACCTCTTCGCCATCGATCATTTTCGGAGGAACGAGTCCTCCGATCCAACTATTCGCAAAAGCATCTTCCCAGACCACGTCGCCGGGCGGTAGACCGGTCGTAACCTGGGCATGAAAGCATCCGGTCGTCAATAGAGCGAACACTGCTATAAATGCGTAACTGACTTTGTTCATTGTATTAAGGATTAAAAGATTTGGCGGTGAGTGGAACGTTTGTTTACTCCCTCAAATAGCCGCTTTCATCCTCGCGTGAGTCACAACATCACACAAATCATTTCCAAAGTCAGTGATCTACTGACCCGGGTGATACGTTCGTTCGGCGACGCGTTCAATGTCTTCCCGGTAGTAATACACTTCGCGCAGGTCGCCCGACGCGTAGCGCTCTGCCTGATCGTTGAAGTGTGGATTTGACGGATCACCACTCTGGCCGCCTGCCGTAATGGCAATTGCTCGAACGCGTTCTCCAAACTCCACAACCGCAACAAACGAGTTGCCGCGCGTTCCGTAAATCTTTTTCGTGTCGTTGAAGGTCCGTTGTCCGTACGCCGCCAAAGAGCCCCAGGAAGCAGAGGTGAATCCGACGGGAATGCTCGGACCTGCATCATCAAATGGTTGGACAATGTCACCCGTCAGACGCTGGAATCGATTGATTTCTCCCCAGGGCGTATCCCAGGCCCCGAAGTCAGCAATTAATGTTTCTTTTGCAGCCGAGAGCGCTTCGATCCACATTTCCGGGGTGCGCCTTTCCCTGATGTAGTCATCTCTCGAGATCCCGGAACCACTGCGTGCATCATCTACCCTGTCATTGAGTTCGAGCGCCCAGAATATTGCTACCGATGTCGGAACAGAATCGATTCCGAATCGAAGGTCCCATTCGCGCAAGACCGTGATCTGATCTACAAGGTCGGCTTTCGCCGCGTTCGAGTCGTCCAGGCCGTCATAAATGCTCATCAGGGCCGGTATCCGGTCCTCAAATGCGGTCAAATAGGAATCATACGCTGCGTCGCGAAGCGTTTCGACCGTAAAGTCGGTAACGCCGTCGAGGACCTTGAGAGCGTGGAGCCCACGGGCATTCTCCGGATTCTGGGACATATAGATCGGAAAGTCCTCCTTCCTGGGACTATTTGCTCCTGTCGCAGAAAATGGCCAGTTATTTGTGTTCTGAATCCAGCCATTCGGAGGGTTTTTGATCGTGATGGACTCATCGATAGTGTGCAGTCCGTACCAGTCTGTAGCAGACGTACTACCGTCGATGAATCCTGAATAGTCGTATGCCTGATCTCGAATCGGGATGAAATTGGAATGGAAATAGCCAATATTTCCGTCGGCATCGGCATACACAGTGTTGTTCGACGAATTGGTGTGGAACTCCATCGAGGCGTAATAATCGTCGTAATTCTGCGACTTGGTCCGCAAATATGACTGTTGGAGGGCCTTCAACGGCTCCTCCATGATTCGAAACGCCACCCATTTGCCGTCTTCTTCCTGAATAATCGGGCCGTGGTGTGTTCTGTAAGTTGTGAATTCGCGTTCAGAAATGCCTGCCCCATCTTTGTAAGCAATGCGGATGACGTGTTCTTCGACGGGGCGTTCCTCTCCATCGTAGAGGTAGTAGAAACCACCCTCCTTCTTCACGATGGTCTCCAGATAATAATCGATATTGTCGGCCTTGCTGGACGTGTGCATCCAACCCGTCTTGTCATTAAAGCCTTGATAGACAAAGAACTGACCCCAGGTGACCGCACCGTATGCATTAAGTCCCTCCTGGCTGACCACGTGTACTTCAGCTCTGAAATAGAAGGACGTGTGGGGGTTGATCAGCAAAAGCGCGTTGCCGTTCAAGGTGTTTGATGGTGCGATCGCAAAACCATTTGACCCCGTCGGTTCGATGCGAGGGTTTTCAAATTCTGCAACAGCCATGGATGCTGCAGGATCGCCGCCGTAGAAGCCTTCCAGATCACTCATGCTGATGCGCTCAATATCCCCTCCAATACTTCCCTCGCTGAAAGAAAGCGCCATCCAGGGTTCAAACCGATCGAGTACTCGGGGCTCAACGTCCGGATGAGTGTGTAGATAATAATTCAGCCCTTCTGCCCAGGCGTCCATGAGGTCTTTCAGCCAGACCGGACTTTCGTCATACATCGATCTGAGATCTGATTCATTGATGAACATCCGCATTCTGAGGTCGCGATAGATCTCCGACTCTCCTTCCGCTTCTGACAATCGCCCCATCGCGTTCAGAAAGTTCACTTCAATGCGATTGAAATCATCTTCTGCCTGGGCGTACAGCATTCCGAACACGGCGTCGGCGTCTGTCTTGCCGTAGATATGGGGTATGCCCCAGTCATCCCTGATTATTGTGATCTCATCTGCCCTCGACTCCCACGCAGTCGTCTCTTCGGCCGTGAACTGTGATGGTGCTGTCGAGCACGCAGTAATAATGAAGAGAAAGACGAAATACAGCTTCTTCATGCCGATAAATCTGATGCGAACGAGTTAGTGCGAGTCCAAATATACACGCTCTGCACGTCTTCATCTCTTGCGATTTTCTACCGTGAATTCAATACCGGTAGGTCCATCGTGAATTCCCTACTTTGACCAGCAAGTCAGAACGGCTCCCACTCCCGCAGACTAAAGATTGAGGCTCCTCATGAAATCCGTAATCATGCGCCTCGGCGCTGTAGTAATCGCCTCGTTCATCGGATTGAATCCGACACTTGTCGTCCAGGCTCAGGACGCGCCGACCCGCGCAGATGCAGCGGCATTTCTCGATCAGGCTGAAAATGAACTCGAGGAACTGGGACTGAAGTTGCTACGCGCGAAGTGGGTTCAGTGGACGTATATCACCCACGATACGGAGCAGATTCTGGCCGACGCGGGAAACGATTTCGGAGCAGCTTCGACGCGCCTGGTAAAGGAAGCCCGGCAATTTGACGACGTGGAGCTTCCGCCCGAGATGAGACGCAAGTTGGACATACTCAGGTCCCTGCTCGTAACACCTGCGCCGGCAAACCCTGATCTGAATGCAGAAGTATCGAGTCTCTACACCGAACTCACTTCCCTGGCCGCCAGACCTCGTTATTGCGAAACAGACGGTACCTGCTACGATATTTCAGAGCTCAATCGAATCATGAGTTCAAGCCACAGCTTGGACAGTCTTGCTTTCGCCTGGCAGGCCGGACGCCTTGCCACACCGCCTATGCGGCAAAAATACGCACGTTTTGCAGAACTCATGAATCAGGGAGCACGCGAGCTTGGATTTGCTGACCTCGGAGAAATGTGGCGCTCAACCTATGACATGGATCCAGATGACTTCATTCTGGAACTGGATCGAGTATGGGGACAGGTAAAACCGCTCTACACAGCGCTGCATTGCTATGTGCGGGATGAATTGCAGGATCTGTACGGAGAAGAAGTTGTCCGAGACGGTGAACCCATCCCGGCTCACCTTCTCGGGAGCATGTCAGGCTCGGGTTGGACCAATCTTTTTGATCTTCTGGCTCCTGAAAACGCTGATCCCGGCTATGATCTAACAAAAATCCTGCAAGCGGAAGAACTCGATGAGATAGGAATGGCCAGAATCGGCGAGCAGTTTTTCGTTTCGCTGGGTGTAGATCCCCTCCCGGACACATTCTGGGAGCGATCCATGTTCAGACGTCCCAGAGACCGGGATGTGGTTTGTGGCGCAAGCGCGTGGGATCTGGATGACAGGGACGATGTCCGTATCAAAATGTGCATTGAGATAACAGGGCGAAGCTTGCAGACGGTGCACCATGAAATTGGTCACAACATCTATCAAAGAGCCTACCAAAATCAGCCGACACTCTTTCGGGCGAGTGCCAACTATGGGTTTCATGAAGCGCTGGGCAGCACAATGGCCCTCTCCCTCACCCCACGCTATTTGGTCAAGACGGGATTGCTGGAAAGTGAACCAGAAAACGCGAGCGACATCGGGGTGCTGCTTCGTAGTGCCCTCGGCAAGGTCATTTCAGTACCGAATGGTCTCATGATTGATCGATGGAGATGGAACGTATTCAACGGCACGATCGCATCCACCGAATACAATAAAGGATGGTGGGATCTGAGAGAGGAATTTCAGGGAATCACGGCCCCGGCCGAGCGTTCTGAATCCCTGTTCGATCCGGGAACGAGGCGACACATTCCAACAAATGTGCCATACACTCGATATTTCGTTTCACAAATCGTGCAGTTCCAGTTTCACAAGGCCCTGTGCGAAATTGCCGGACAGGAAGGACCACTTCATAAGTGCACGATTTATGGCAGCAAAGAAGCCGGGGATCGCCTGCTGGCCTTCATGGAAATGGGCCGTCAGTACGCCTGGCCTGATGCTCTGGAGGCGCTTACAGGAAACCGTGACATGGATGCCTCTGCCATGCTGGAATACTACGAGCCTCTCAACATCTGGCTTGATGAACAAAATCGGGGTTCGGTGTGCGGGTGGTAACCTGATCTGCGCCATGAATCCGCCCTCGCTTGCGATCACGGTTCTCAAACGCTTAGATTTTGCATCGATCTGACTGTCATCAGATTGCCTATCGTCAACCATTCCCAACCCACACACCGCGTCCACAATGAATACTGAACGAAGACTTTTTTACGGCAGTTGTTTTGCGCTGATCACAACGGCCCTTTCATTCAGCATTCGGGCGGGCATCCTCGGTCAACTCGGAACCGAGTACAGCTTCACCGCCCAGCAGTTGGGTTGGATCAACTCGATGTGGTTCCTGGGCTTCCCGATTTCGATGGTAATTGGCGGACTTGTCTATCACACTGTCGGGCCAAAGAAGATCATGCAGTTTGCTTTTTTTGCGCATGCTGTAGGAATCGTCATGACCATTTATTCAGGCAGTTACATCGGCCTGCTCGTATCAACCTTGTTGATCGGTCTGGGCAATGGATGCACTGAAGCTGCTTGTAATCCCATGATTGCCGACACCTACGAAGGCGTGACAATGAGCAAGATGATGAACCGTTTCCACATGTGGTTTCCCGGTGGAATCGTGATCGGCGCGCTCGTGTCCAAATTCATGACGGATGCCGGATTTGGATGGCAGGCCCAGATCTGGGTCATCTTGCTGCCAGCGCTGGCCTACGCCTACCTGTTTTTCGGGCAGAAATTCCCCGAGGCCAAGGTGGAAGAGTCCAAAAATGTGGGTAAAAACTTTCAGGCGATGCTTTCACCCATGTTCATCTTCATCATGGCCTGTATGGCATTGACGGCTATTTCTGAATTCGGTCCACAGCAGTGGGTTGGTCTGATTCTGGCTGAAAGCGGTGCCCAACCCATGCTCATTCTGGCGCTTGTCACAGGATTGATGGCCGTTGCGCGATTCTTTGGTGGAGAGGCCGTTGGCAAACTCTCAATCACGGGTGTTTTGTTGGGGTCAGCGATTCTGGGTACCATTGGCGTCTACCTTTTCAGCACCGTAACCGGCTCAATGGCCTATCTGGCTGCCATCGTCTATGCGTTGGGCATTGCGTATTTCTGGCCGAACATGATTGGATTCGTCGCGGACAAGATGCCGAAGAGTGGAGCACTCGGCATGTCGATCGTTGGTGCTGTCGGGATGTTCTCGACGTCCATTTTCCAACCAATCATTGGCGATTGGATCGATAGCGATAGGGCCGAAGCTGCCGCTGCCGGATTTACTGGCGGCGAACTGGATTTGGTAGCAGGTCAGGCCACACTGGGAACGATGGTTCTCTTCCCCGCCATTCTGATCGTGCTCTTTACTATCCTTCACTTCTGGGTCAGAAAACCTTCTGCCGAAGCGGCTTGACTACATCTTGCCATTGCCATGATTTGCGGCTTAACGGATTGTTTAACAAGCGGTTGAGGTTGTTTAGCTCACGCTAGAAAGTTATGTTGCTCGTCTCCCACCCAAAATCAAACACACGTTTGATGTGAGCGAAATTACCGACTTACTGGCGGAAGGGGTTGAGGAATTCAACTCCTGGCGGGCCAAGAACCGTGCTGTTTCGATCGATCTGAGTGATTCAGATCTTTCGGAGCTTGTGCTGGAGGGAGTTGATTTCAGCGGCGTAAACCTCTCGGGAGCGGACCTGTTTGGTTGTGCTCTTCAGCGAGCGAATCTGAAAATGGCCGATTTGTCGGATGCTGATCTGTCCGGCGCAGATTTGTCTGGAGCCGAACTCTACAAAGCAAATCTGACCAATTCCGCGCTTCTGAAGACGAATCTCGAACGTGCGGATCTGGGTTCAGCCCGTCTCACTGGGGCAGATCTGCGCGGAACCAACATGTGCCTCTGCAATCTGGTTGAAGCCAACCTGTCTGAGGCGGATTTACGAGAATCTGATCTTTCCGGCGGCGACCTCAGTAAATCAAATATTGCCGGCGCCAACGTGCGGTTTGCCAACTTTTCTTCGGCGAACGTGATCGGAATGGAATACCTGCCCTATCCAAGAATGCGGGGTAACTATGAGGGTATCAGGGGACTGGATTCCTGTTTTGGAAATGCTCTGTTCGTGAGAGATGCTCAGGATCAAGATTATCTCGACACCCTCGAAGTCAATATTGAGTTCACCAGTGACCCATTTCAAAAACGGGTCAAGGAAATTGCCTTTAAGGCATGGGGCCTCATCGACTTTGGTCGAAGCCTGTTTAAACCGGCTATGTACGCAACGCTGATAGCAGTGGGATTTGGTCTTCTCTTTCTTTTTGATCAGCAAGTAGAGAGCGTACAGTGGTTCAACTTTTCCGATGATCACAGCTGGCTTAGTCCTTTTTACTATTCCGTAGTCACCTTCACCACACTGGGCTACGGAGATATATTACCCTCCAGCTGGTTCGGCGAAATGCTGGTTATTCTCGAAGTAGTCGTTGGCTACTCAACGCTGGGCCTGTTGCTTTCCATTCTTGCCAACAAGGTGGCGCGACGCAGTTAAAACAAAACAGATACTATGAGCAAGATCCTACTTGTCGAAGACAATGAAATGAACCGGGATATGTTATCTCGAAGATTGATCCGAAAGGGTTTCGAGGTCGTCATGGCGGAAGATGGAGCCGAAGGCGTCAGGATGGCTTCTTCAGAATCTCCGGACCTCATTCTGCTCGATATGAGCCTTCCGGTGATGGATGGCTGGGAAGCGGCAGGTCATATCAAAGCGAACGATCAAACAAAGGATATTCCGGTCATCGCGTTGACCGCCCATGCTCTTTCGGGAGACAGGGAGAAAACAATAGAAGCCGGGTGTGATGATTTCGACACCAAACCCGTCGATTTCAAGCGCTTGATGGGTAAGATTCAGGCCTACCTCGGTGAATAACCGAAGCTGAACTCCACCCCCAGAACGATTTTCTCATCATGATCCAACTACTGTCATGAGTAAAATTCCATTCAAGAATGCGCCTGCTATTCTTGCAACTTTGGCCGTTGCCGTCGCCGGGCAACTCCTGATGACATGGATGTTTATCGGCAATGTCGCTAACGAAGAAAACAAGCAGCTCGAGGACGCGCTCCAGACTACCCTCAATACCACCGTCGGTGGGATGGAACGCTGGATCGAGGAAACGGAAGACCTCGTAGATAGCTGGAGCGAAATCCGCGTCGTACGAGAATCTGTCAACACCTTGCTTCTCACGGAGGAGAAAGACGCTTTTGAAGCGGTGACATTCGTTTTAAAAGAAAGAATAAGTAGGGAGATCGATACCAACGATTTTGTCGGATATTTCGTCTATGAAGCTGGGAATTCCGTTTTGGCCAGCGACAATGGTTCCATGATTGGAGACGAAACGATTAAGGACCAAGAGCTTCTGGCGTTTCTCGATGGCCTTCTGGACGACGCCGATTCCAATCAGTTTTTGATTTCTTCCCGGAATCACCCTTCTCTGGCCGAACCAAAAGGCGAGCAGCGGGAAATCGTTGTGGCATCCCGCATCACGCAAAGCGGTACAGAAACCCTTCTCGGAATTCTGGCTGTGGTGATAGATCCCGTAACGCATTTTTCTCCCATTCTCCAGGACGGCCGGATGGGCGAATCAGGAGAAACGTACGCATTCAACGACAAGGCCCAACTGCTGAGCCAGAGCCGTTTTGAAGCAGATCTCCTCGACATGGGGTTAACAGATCGAATGAACAGCGGCGTGCTCGAGATTGAGATACGAGATCCGGGCGGCGACCTGACAGAAGGATTTGAAGCTGATCCGACGGTCAATCTTGTAGATTTGCCGATGACGTTAATGGCCTCCGATGCCATTGGTATGGGTTCGAGTGAAGGAGACGATGAGAGATTCCACTCTGATACCGCGGGCTATGCGGATTACAGAGGAAGAGAGGTCATCGGAATGTGGACCTGGCTGGAGGATGCAAATTTCGGAGTAACCACCGAACTCGATCTTGAAGAGGCACAGACATCGTTCAGGGCTACTCGAGACAGATTCAGGTATATGAGTGCCTGGACCGTATTTCTGATGATAGCCTTGACCGGCGTCTTCATGAGGGTTCGATACAAAAGTGCGCTCGCCCACGAAGAGTGGACCGACCGACTGAATCGACGCGCTGTTGAGCTGGAAGAGTCCCGAAAACTTGCTGACGCTGCCAACGAAGCTAAAAGTGCGTTTCTGGCCAATATGAGTCATGAGCTGCGTACGCCGATGAACGCCATCATAGGCTACACCGAGATGCTCCTGGAAGATGCGGAAGATCTTGAAGAAGACGACTTCTCTCCCGACCTCAAAAAAATTCATGCTGCTGGAAAGCACCTTCTCTCGTTGATCAACGACGTGTTGGATCTGTCCAAGATCGAAGCTGGCAAAATGGAGCTTTACTATGAGAACTTTGAAATCTCACCGATGATCGACGATGTAGCATCTACCATCAGCTCTCTCATCGCCAAAAATCACAATGAACTGAAGATCGAACGTGGTGATGATCTTGGTTGGTTCTACTCTGATTTGACCAAAGTCAGGCAGTCTCTTTTCAATCTGCTGAGCAACGCCTCCAAGTTTACTGAAAACGGAACCATCACCCTGTCCATAATCCGAGAAACCGAAAATGAGGATGACTGGATGGTCTTCTCAGTCCAAGACACGGGAATTGGCGTGCCTGCCGAGATGCTGGACAAACTGTTTGAGGAGTTTACGCAAGCTGACGCATCAACAAAACGGAAATATGGAGGTACCGGGCTCGGACTGACCATTACGCAGCGGTTCTGTGAAATGCTGGGCGGCACGATAGGGATCGAAAGCGAGGAAGGAGTTGGTACGACGTTTACCATCAGGCTCCCCGCCAAACCCGCTCCCACCGAGAAGAAGACGACGCCTAATCTGTTGGAAGACATCAAGTCAGCGTCTTCTGGAAAAGCATCTTCCATCCTGGTAATCGATGATGACACCAATGCGCGAGATATGATGCAACGCACGCTCGAACGAGAAGGCTACTCTGTGGTAACCGCAGATAGTGGACCGAAGGGACTCGATCTTGCCCGCACCATATTCCCGGATCTCATAACGCTCGATGTAATGATGCCCGGGATGGATGGATGGGCCGTCCTGAGGGAGTTGAAAGCCGATAAAGATCTGAAAAATATTCCGGTCGTGATGGTCACCATGGTATCAGATCGGGATCTGGTGTTTGCACTGGGAGCTGTCGAACATCTGACCAAACCAGTTGATCGGGAGGCGCTTCTGACTCTCATCAAAAAACACACCACGTCTGAAGGTGCTGGACTGGCTCTCATAGTTGAGGACGATGAGCTCTCCAGATCGGTATTGAAACGTACGATCGAGGATGCCGGCTGGACGGCTATGGAAGCGGAGAACGGTGCCGTCGGACTGGAAAGACTGGATGAACAAAAACCGGATGTGATATTGCTCGATCTCATGATGCCTGTAATGGATGGCTTTGAGTTCGTTCACGAATTAAAAAAGCGTGGTGACTGCGTAGATATCCCGGTCATTGTGGTGACGGCGAAGGACCTGACCGTCGAAGACCACAAACTTCTTCGTGGCGCGGTTGAGGTAGTGATGAACAAAAGCGAGCAAACGACCGATCAACTGCTGTCTCAGGTTAACGAAGTGGTTTCAAAGTTGTGATGGAGCTACTCGAGCGGATACTTCAAAAAATTGCTGACGGACTGGAGCATCTCGAAGAGAGATCGAAGCCACTTTTCGTCGTTGCCGCATTGGGATTGTACGTGTACAGCCTCGTCGAGGCTGCAGGCACCTACCCCATCACTGCAGAGACTGAAGCTTTCCTGATTCAGGCTCTTGCCAATCTTTCCATCCCGTTCGGCGTGCTGCTGATGCAGGAGCTTCTCGAACTCATTGCAAACATCTCTCACAGCACTCTCCAATCTGCCAGAAGACAGTTTGAGATCGTAGTGCTGGTGCTCGTGCGCGGTTTCTTCAAATCCTTCGACTCCCTGAATGAGCACGTTGCCGGAGAAGTTTATGGTGGCTACGTGATGGATTCCGTCATCAAAGTCGTCGCCATCGTAATTATAACCGGTCTCATTACTCAATTCGTGAAAATGAGTCGCAAGGGGACCTTGATACCCTACATCTTGGAGAGTCGAACGGCAAACCTTTACAAGCAGACCTTTGTAGTGACGCTGACCGGGTTTATTCTGACAATGCAACTGCTGAATGGATTTAATGGAGATGATTTCATCGTAACCATTTTTACAGCACTGATCGTGGCAGACGCCATTTTTCTTGTATTCGCAATCGTTCGAAATTCCAATTTTGACAAACTCGCCTTTGAGAGTGCACTGGTCATCGCGCTGATCTTTGTTCGATACCCCCTCCTTCCGGGATCCAACACGATCTCGTTTGGCTTTTCGATAGTCGGAATTCTTTTCGCGACTGTTTCCCTGCACTTCTTCATCCACTCACGCTCGATGGAAGAGGCCTATGCGAAGTTGGCCAACACGTCTCACGAGATTCGCACATCAGTGAATTCAATAATCGGGTATTCCGAGATGCTTTCAGAAGACGACAAGGATGTCGATCCAGAAGAGTTCAAAAGTGATCTCGCAAAAATCCGCGAGGCAGGTCAAAAGCTGATTCCGCTGGTCGAAAATGTACTGGATATAGCCAGAAAGAAAGACGAAGACCTCTAAGCCCGAGTTTGCAGGGATCCGTGGTCCTTCTTCAGTTTCTTCGACTCCTTGAGTCGTTGTACCGGGAGCGGGGCTCGAACCCGCACGGGACTTACGTCCCAACGGATTTTAAGTCCGTTGCGTCTACCTATTCCGCCATCCCGGCATATTTATGTTCACCGAGCGGGTGAGAGCCCGAAAAGACGGTGTAACAAGCGCCGCAAAACTACCCTCTCCCACTCTCGCATACAACGAAGAGTTTCTGGATCGCCCGTAAATTGACAAACCGGTTGGCCCGCAACAGGTGATGGAACCGCAAGAACTCTTCGTATTATGATGCCTCCCATCTAAAAACAAGGCCTATCAAGGAAGTAGACACCATATCAATTCTCAGGGATCTGGCCACAGATGCTTCTTCTCGGACATACGCGCCGTATACAAACCGAAAGGAAGGCGTAATCATACTTCTTGAAGACGGTTCAACGGTTAAAGGAGTCCGAGTAGAAAATGCGTCATTCTCCCTGACGATCACGGCCCTTCAGAACGCGATTTCGACACTTCACGCAGTTGGCCGTGTTGATATGTGTGCCGTCGTATCGAGCAGTCCGTTTACGGAGTCAGATCTCACCTATGCCGGAACGATGCCCAATTTTGACTGGGATCTGATAGCAGAAGATGTAATGGTCACTCAAAACGATCTACCAGAACCCAAATCGGTCCTATATCCCTTGATTCCTGATTGGGGACCAGAGCCCAGTGATGGCACGAACGAAGCACGTGAAATATCAGAGCTGGCTCACGTTCCTGAATCCGATTTCCCCGTGGGGTGCGTAATTCGTATGGGTGATGGTCATCATATCCCAGGTGTAAATGTAGAGCACCCTGACTGGAGTCAAATCCTCTGCGCTGAACGCAACGCACTCTCAAGTGCCGTCGCATATGGATACGAAAAGCCCGTCGACATCTTCGTGTCCTGCCCGAATGAACCAGGTGGCACGCCTTGCGGCGCATGCCGTCAAGTGATTTCGGAGCTAGCCCCAGACGCTACAATCTGGATCGACAACGGGGAAAGCCGCCCAACCAGCATGACTGCCCATGAATTGCTTCCCGGCGGCTTCACCGGTACTTCCCTGAAGCGTGGTTGACAGGCGTTCATCACATGGATTCCCCCACACCGGGTCGCGTACTTGGGCATTGAGAATCTGCTTTGATCGGGCGATATTGGACTTGAGAGGCACCCAGAACCCCCACGA
>Ga0209992_10000532_pt1 | contig 50562 bp, 45 predicted proteins | sample 2SBtaG_2_FD_182564 | JGI IMG/M metagenome (GOLD analysis project Ga0209992, IMG submission 182564) | Deep subsurface microbial communities from Kolumbo volcano to uncover new lineages of life (NeLLi) - 2SBTROV12_ACTIVE470 metaG (SPAdes)... | ecosystem: Environmental > Aquatic > Marine >... | reverse complement strand
AAACCATTAAATTACTGCGGCCAACCTTGAACTTAGGATTGCCTGACAGCTATACTGATCAGGGCTCGCGTGAAGAACTCTTAGAAATTTGCCAACTCGATGTCAACGGTATTCAGACCGCTATCGAAAAATTTATTTAAGCTAAACAACGACAACAGATTATGGAACGACTTAAAGCAAAAATACGAGATATTCCAGACTTCCCTAAACCCGGCATCGTATTTAAAGACATTACCCCTTTAGTCAAAGATCCAGCCGCACTCAGGTTGGCCATTCATCAACTGACGCACCCTTTTCATGGACGAAAGATTTCTGCGGTTGCAGGCATGGAGGCCCGTGGCTTTATTTTTGGTGCCCTAGCAGCATGGGATTTGGGCGTTAGCTTTATCCCTTTACGCAAACCCGGCAAGCTACCATACGATATACAAAGTATTTCTTACGACCTTGAATACGGGTCAGCGACCCTTGAAGCGCATACCGACTCTTTTGAGCCGAATGACCGCGTCTTACTGGTTGATGATTTACTTGCAACAGGGGGGACAGCAAAAGCCAGTTGTGAACTGGTTGAGTCTTTAGGGGCAACTGTCGAAGCCTGTGCTTTTGTCATAGAGCTCGACTTTCTTAATGGCCGAGATAAACTGACTGGCTATGAAACGCATTCTTTACTGCACTATTAATCTCTATACACTAACCCACCGCAGCACTTAACCTGACTACGTGCCCGCTACTGCAAAGGCGTTATGATCCTCGACTGCTGCCGCTACTCGTTGAATTAATAGCCGATTACTTTCTGGCGCCATCATCCCACCAATAGCCTGTGAAATAATCATCGCTTCAAACGGATACGTTAAATGTGCCCGATAGCGTTGATACAGCGCCTTAGTGTCTACTGCCGGCACACCCTTTTCTGCTAAGTTGTCTTGATAATGCGCTAATAATTTCATTTCATGCTGCCTTCGCACCTCTGGGGCTAACGCCGTTGCCAAGAAATAAGCCACATCACCAATACCTTCCCCGACTCGAACCATTTGCCAGTCTAATAATCCCGGAACCCCTTGGGCATCCCAAAATAAATTACCCGGATGACAATCGTGGTGCACAATGGTTTTCGGCCCTGCCGCTAAAAAACGCATTATTTTTCGTCTATTTTTAGCATACTGAATAGCTTGAACTTTTACCGATTCAGAGACCAATCCATTAGCCCGGTACAAACCTAATTTCATTAACGGAACGGCCAATATCGAGCCGAGAAAATCTTCTAAGCGACGCACCCGCCCGGATAACCAACGAAAATCAGTATTAAGTTGCTCACTATTCCAAAACTTTGCATGCAAAATAGCCAGTTGCTCAACGACCTTCATCGCTTGATCAACGGTCAATTCATCACCCGGTTGACCCGGTTGTGCATTTTGTTCTTCTAAATGACACAACACTAATGTCGATGCCCAGCCTACCGTATGTTTACCCATAACCATAGCGGGCTGCGCGACCGGCACGACTGCCCGTAACTCATGGTAATAACGAATTTCTGTTTGCAACAGCCGAGGTAAGGCCGTTACCCAACGCACCCATCTTGATGTAGACGGCAATTTAACAAACCAAAGGCGCGCCAAAGATTGTTCACCGTCATGCTCCACTTTCAGATGCACACGTGTCGTTGTACCGATCTCACTGGATAATAATGCCACCGATTGGACCCTTGCCCCGAAAGCATGTTGATCCATAACAGCCTGCGCCCACTGCACCGTTAACTGATCCACCCGACTCACAATAATGGTTGACGTTTCCATGTTCAAAAATATCCTCTATAGCCGACTTAACACATCCCAATAACTAGCAACCGGATCAAATAATAACATTATTTGATTATGACAAAGTCACCATCAAAAAAAAACCTGCAACTCTTAAAAAGAGCGACAGGTTTTAAAATTTGGAGCTGGTGATGGGACTCGAACCCGCGACCGGTTGATTACAAATCAACTGCTCTACCAACTGAGCTACACCAGCAAAGTCTGACTATTATACAAAAAAAATAATTCTTTACCAGCGTTTTTTCAATAATAGCTTTTAACGTCGCGCTTTTTGACGATGCCCCTTGGCCTTTGCATTAAACGTCCTTTGCGTTTTAAATTTTTGATAACGCCCCGCCGATCCTTTTTTATCCGCGCCCGTTCCTTTAGGTTGCCAAAGCGGAATAAGATGCTGCTTACCGTTACCAATTAATTCGCCGCGCCCCATTGTCTTTAAGGCCTCCCGAAGTAATGGCCAATTCTCCGGATCGTGATAACGCAAGAATGCTTTATGGATCCGGCGTTGTTTAATTCCTTTAGGTACCGACATATTGGGCGTTTGACGGTCTACCTTACGCAAAGTATCTTTGCCTGAATGATACATGGCCGATGCAATCGCCATTGGCGATGGTAGGAATGCTTGTACTTGATCGGCCCGAAAACTATTCTTCTTCAACCAAAGCGCTAAATTCATCATATCCTCATCGGTCGTACCGGGATGCGCTGCAATAAAATAAGGAATTAAGTACTGCTCTTTGCCCGCCGCCTTTGAATATTTATCAAACATCTCCTTAAAACGATCATACGTGCCCATACCCGGCTTCATCATTTTTGATAATGGGCCTGTTTCCGTATGTTCAGGCGCAATCTTCAGATACCCACCTACATGATGAGTGACCAATTCTTTCACATACTCAGGCGATTCAACCGCCAAGTCATAACGCAGTCCTGATGCAATAAATATTTTCTTAATCCCCGGCAGTGACCGTGCTCGACGATATAAGCGAATTAACGAATCATGATTGGTATTTAAATTTTTACAAATACCCGGATAAACACAAGAAGGTAATCGACAAGCCGACTCAATCGCCTTACTCTTACAGGCCAAACGATACATATTGGCTGTGGGGCCTCCTAAATCAGAAATATGCCCGGTAAAATGCGGCGACGTATCTCTAATAGCCTCCACTTCACGAATAATAGAATCTTCGGATCGACTCTGAATAATACGCCCCTCATGTTCTGTAATAGAACAAAAGGTACAACCCCCAAAACAACCGCGCATGATATTAACCGAGTGCTGAATCATTTCAAACGCTGGAATCGCTGCATCACCATAAGTTTTATGTGGCAGTCTTGAATACGGCAAATCATAAACCCCATCCATTTCCTGCATTTCCAAGGGAATCGGCGGCGGATTAATCCACACTAACCGATTGCCATAATTTTGCACCAATGCCCGCGCGTTGCCGGGGTTTGTTTCACCGTGCATCACTCTGGAGGCATGGGCATACATGATAGGATCATCTTTGACCGTGTCATAATCAGGTAATTGAAGAACCGTTTTAAAACGTTGTTGCTTCTTAGTTAATCCTGAAAACTGCACCACTTTCTCATTGGCATCAGCCGACTCAACGGCTTGGTCACAAGCTGGCTGTTCCTGATAAGGGTCGATCGGGGGTATTAGTGCACCCGGCTTATCAATCGTTGTTGAATCCTTTACTGCCCACCCTGCTGGAATCTCTTCACACAAATGGGAAGTACCCCGAATAAACCTTAAATCCTTAACCGACTCACCTGCCGCTAATCGGTGTGCAATCTCAACAATTTGCCTTTCAGCATTTCCGTAAACCAATAAATCAGCCTTAGCATCTAACAACACTGATCGACGTACTTTTTCTGACCAATAGTCATAATGCGCCATGCGCCGCAAACTGGCTTCAATACCGCCAATGATGACCGGCACCTTTTTATAAGCTTCTCTGCAGCGATGCGAATAAGCATTGACCGCACGATCAGGACGCTTACCGGCCTCGCCCCCTGCGGTATAGGCGTCGTTAGAACGTATTTTTTTATCCGAAGTATATCGATTGACTAACGAATCCATATTTCCTCCGGTTACGCCGAAAAACAAATTCGGCTGCCCTAAGGCTCGAAAATCGTCAACACTGTGCCAATTAGGTTGCGATAAAATACCGACTCGAAACCCTTGTGACTCAAGTAAGCGACCAATTAACGCCATACCAAAACTAGGGTGATCAACATAAGCATCGCCAGTCACCAAAATAACATCACAACTATCCCAACCCAACGCATCCATTTCCGCACGTGTCATCGGCAATGTTTCAGCAATCCCAAAACGATGCGCCCAATGTTTACGGTAAGAAAAAATATTTTTCGTCTGTAGCGTAGTCATTTTTTGTGCAGAAGGTGTTTAATGGTTTTCGAATTATGTTGGATCAATGTTTTTAACAACAAGGGCATTTCAATATTATAACTGCACTCTAAAAACAAGGCCTGTTCACGCACTATTTTTTGAGACAACTGGGGATAATGGGGTGAAAAACAAAAAGCAATCACGTTAGCACGACCTTTGACCGGTAAAAAACAAACACGCTGTTCAAAAACCCGTAAAAGATTATTCGCATTTTCCTGAAATGCCGCGCGCTGACTGCCCCATAAATTGATGACCATTATACCGCTTAATGACATTATTTCCTTGCAGTTATTAAAAAAAACCTTTCCCCGCACGGAATCAGCCATTGCACTATGATCAAAAGCATCCACAACCAGCAAGTCATAGCTTGTTTTTTTTCTGAACGCTTGCTGGTGGATAAAGTCTCCGCCGTCGCCGATCAATAATTGCATTCTCTCATCACGCGACAAATCAAAGTATTTGATACTCGCTTTGACAACATCACGGCGTTTTTCAAGCACGGTCATGGCGCAAGACTGATAATGATTTAATAAAAATTGCGTCAACGAACCACCGCCTAAGCCCACCATCAAAACCTGTTTAGCGTCTGGACAAAAAACCAAACCCAACGACATGGACCGAACATAGGTTAAATGCAGTCGCTCAGGATCGGTTACTAAAAAACTACTTTGCCGAGAACTGGTGCCAAAATGCATCGACCGCACACCATTTGCCTCCACAATTTCCAGAATACCGTCCGAACTCTGCTGTTGATGTATTACACTACCGCCATATTTCTGCATACTAAAACCGTCGAGATATCATTTTTTAAAAAAGACTGTCGTAGAAAAGTATTTCACTCGTGAAAAATATTACCTTATTTAACCACCGTCAATTATGGTGTATTGCGGGCCCCTTGATGATTGCCAACCTCTCCACCCCACTCCTTGGGCTGGTTGATAGCGCTATTATGGGCCATCTGGAATCTCCCGCTTATTTAGGTGCTGTCGCATTGGGTGGCATGATCTTTAATTTTCTCTTCTGGGGTTTGGGCTTTTTACGCATGGGAACAACCGGTGTCATCGCCCAAGCCTATGGCCAACAAGATGCTTTTGAAATCAAGGCAATCCTGGTACGAACCCTCCTTTTAGCCTTATTACTGGCCAGCCTCATTTTACTCAGCCAACCAGCCATTATTGCGTTAAGTTTACAACTCATCGACAGTACCCAAGCCATCAAAACCTTAACAGAAACTTACTTTACAGTCCGTATCTGGTCTTCCCCCGCGACCTTAGTCAATTACGTTCTAATTGGCGTTTTTATTGGCTTACAAAAGACCAAAGCCTCTCTAGCCATTATCGTCAGTACCAACCTAACCAATATAGTCTTGGATATCTTCTTAGTCGTTATTCTTCACCAAGGTATCGCCGGCCTTGCACTCGCTACTGTACTCTCGGAATACACCGGCATGATCACCGGCCTTTTTTTACTGCGAGTCGTGTTACCCAAAAACAATAGCCCCTGGCCTGGAAGGACTGCCTTTTCGTTCGAAAAAATTAAATACCAACTGAAGATAAATAACAACCTCTTTATTCGAACACTTTGTTTAATTTTTTCCTTTTCCTTTTTTATCAGCCAAAGTGCGAAATATGGCCCGGTGATTCTGGCTGCCAATACACTGTTAATGAATTTTCAAGCCTTAATGGCATTTGTACTCGATGGTTTCGCACACGCGACTGAAGCCTTAGTCGGCAAGACACTGGGTCAACAAAACCAACACTTACTCCAGCAGACCCTTAACACAGCAACACTCTGGTCCTTTTCCATGGCTGTATTTTTCTCCTTACTTTACCTGCTACTGGGAGAGCACTTCATTAATGCTTTAACGGATATCATGCCGGTTCGTAGTACCGCTGCCACCTATTTACCCTGGGTGATACTCACCCCGGTTATTTCGGTCTGGTGCTATCTATTAGACGGTATTTTTATTGGCGCAACCTGGTCGCACCACATGCGTAATACAATGGCATTTTCAACGCTTTTTTGTTTTCTGCCCGCTTGGTATCTCAGCCAATCACTGGGTAATCATGGTCTTTGGTTTTCATTGGTTATCTTTATGCTCGCCCGAGGACTTACGATGGCTTGGATCTTTAAAAAAACGCCCTTATTAGCACGCTAACGGCCCATTCAACCGGTTGCTACAAAACGAATTTGTTAATCGCCCTCGAGTTCTAGTAGAATTAACGTAATACCCTCAGTATTGCTAGCTACAGGCAAAAAACCCATGACTAAACTTGTTCTCATTCTCAGCTTATTAGTGCCGTTGTACGCCCATGCCGTTGACAACCCTCCAGAACAATGGCAACCCACGACTTTATCTGATGCTTCTATCAAAAAAATTCAAACCGCTAAACATCAATATAACCAATGTATTTCTAAAGAAATTACCAACTTAAGCATAGGGTCGCTAGATGTTCGTGATGCTACCCATCATGTTATAAAAAGTTGTGAGGCAAAACTGTCGATTATTCGGCGCACATTTCTAGATGAAAATGTCTCAACACTCTTAGCGGATCGCTACTTAAAAATGTCACGCACCCAAACAACACGAAAAACATTAAAACATTTAATGTTCCTGGATGCCGCAAAAAAAATGGGATACCCCGGGGCAAAATAATGAATACAAACCTAACCGTTGACTTACTGCTTATTCCCAGCACACTGGATGCTTACCATATTGCGCTTGCTTCCGGCGTTTTAGTGTTGTCTGTTATTTTAGTCATAACACTTTTAGTGCTAACCGCTAACCTTCGAAAACAAAAGAGAGCCATTGCTCCAACGACTGCGCCCAATGCACCGGTAGCCGTTGTAGAGCCTCAAATTATTGAGAAGGTTATTGAAATTGAAAAAGAAGTCCTGGTTCCAGGTCCTGCACCTAAACCGGTTATTCTAAAAGAATTCACACCGGATGCTGCAACGCAACTCCTGAGCTTACTGCAGAAAGATGCCCGATTTATCGACTTCATCTATGAAGATATCGCCGCTTATAACGATCAGGAAGTCGGTATGATTGCGCGCGTTGTTCACGACGGTTGCAGTAAAGTTATTAACGAACATTTTATCCTAGCACCTATTTGCCCCGATAAAGAAAATAGCCCCATCACGATCCACGATGATTTTGATGCCGATGCCTTTTTTCTTACCGGCAATATAACCGGCCAAGCCCCTTTTACCGGAACACTCATTCACAAAGGCTGGCAAGTCACTGAGATTAAATTACCCAAAATATCTGAAAACCATAACGTTAGCATTATCACTCCCGCAGAGGTTGAACTATGACAAGCAGTACCCCAGAACACCCGAGTCACAAATTTTCAATTGGTATTGATTTAGGCACCACCCACTCCGTTTTATCTTATATTGAACCTCCTATTAATGAACTGGATGAACCCACACAAAGCATTCTGGCAATTCCACAACTAACTGCGGCCGGTGAAATCGAAAACAAACTGCAACTACCCTCATTTATTTATCAGGCCCACAGCGCTGAACTTTCCAAAGGCGCAACGGTGCTCCCGTGGACCGCTGAACCTGAGCACTTGGTCGGCGAAATTGCCCGTAACCGTGGTAGAAAAACACCGTTACGCCTAGTCTCCAGTGCTAAAAGTTGGCTTTGCCATACCAGCATTGACTGTAAAGCCCCTATTTTACCGACCGAAACGCAAGATGAAGTTGAGCGCATTTCGCCCTTTGACGCTTCAGTCGCTTACTTACAGCATTTAACCAATGCCTGGAACCATCAATTCCCTGCACACCAGTTAAATCAACAAGACCTTACTATTACCGTACCTGCTTCTTTTGACCCTGCAGCACGGGAATTAACCATTGAAGCCGCTCATACCATTGGGCTAAAACAAGCCGTTTTACTTGAAGAACCCCAAGCTGCTTTTTACAGTTGGATTGAAAAAAGCCAAGGGGGTTGGCGAGATCAAGTCTCTGTCGGTGACATTATCTTGGTTGTTGATGTCGGTGGCGGTACCACTGACCTGTCACTCATTGCGGTCACTGAAAATGACGGTAATTTAGAATTAACACGGATTGCTGTGGGCGACCACATCCTCTTAGGCGGTGACAACATGGATCTTGCCTTGGCTTATACGATGAAAGCCAAACTAGAAAAAGAAGGTGACCGCTTAGCGCCTTGGCAAGTACAAGCCCTCTCACATAGCTGCCGTGAAGCCAAAGAAAATCTTTTTTCTAACCCCGATGTCAATGAAGTGCCTGTTGTCGTCTCTAACCGCGGCTCTTCTCTCATTGGCGGTGCGTTAAGAACAGTGTTAACCCGCGAAGAATTAAATCAAGTCCTTATTGAAGGCTTTCTACCTCAGGTCGCTGTCAGTGAGACCCCCGTGGCACGCCCCAAAGGCGGGCTTCGCACCACAGGACTCCCCTATGCTCAAGATGCCGGCATTACCCGTCACTTGGCGGCTTTCTTAAGAAAACAACAAAATGCAACGGCTGATCTGGCAGGCTTTAACCTTGCTAAAGATAACAGTTTCCTACACCCCACTGCCGTTCTTTTTAATGGCGGTGTCTTAAAGGCCGATGTCTTAATAGAGCGCATGATGACGGTCATTAATAGCTGGCTAACCACTGAACAATCGCCTGAAGCGCGTATCTTAACCGATATTGAATTGGATGCAGGGGTTGCACGGGGCGCTGCTTTTTTTGGTTATATGCGCCAACACAACGGCATTCGAATCCGCGGCGGCACCGCGGCCTCTTTTTATGTCGGCGTTGAAAGCGCCATGCCTGCTGTACCGGGTATGCCGCCTGAAGTTGAAGCGCTCTGTATCGCCCCTTTTGGTATGGAAGAAGGAACTGAAGAGATTGTTCCTGAAGATGAATTTGGTTTGGTGGTTGGTGAACCGGTCCGTTTTCGTTTCTACAGCTCTAACAGCCGCCGTGATGACAATGTTGGTACCCGCCTAGACTTCTGGAGTGATGAAGAACTCGAAGAACTCTATGAAATTGAAGTAACCTTATCGGCTGAAAAGCATCAAGTTGGAGACGTTATTCCGGTACATTTATGTGCGGCCGTTACCGACGTTGGCACCCTCGAATTATTAGCCATTTCCAGTACCGATAAAAACGATCGCTGGAAAATAGAATTTGATGTCCGCAATGATGATGACTAACGCGCCCTTTCTTTTCGTATTATGAGCGATCTTAACACCATGACTCTAGAAAACTTCATTAATAAACTCACCCTTGAACGGGTGAGTTTTAGCGACACTATCGCCATTATTGAGCGCCATTACCACTATAGTCCCGTTGAATTTAGTAACGGTTCTGCACCCGATACCTTAATCAATGCTGCAGGCAGCAATGAAGGATCTTGTAAGCTATTTGCTTTTGCAAAGATTCATCAATTATCAGAACCACAAACCCTGGCCCTTTTTGGCGATTTCTACTGGCAAGATGTCTTAGAGGATCCCGAGGGCTGCGGGCACCAAAATATTCGCAACTTTATGGCTTATGGCTGGCCAGGTATCCGCTTTAATGGCACCGCCTTAGTCGCTAAATAATGCTATTGTGAACGTTGAGCACCTGATCATCGGTCAGGGTTTGGCGGGCAGCCTGTTAGGCTACCGGCTCATACAAGCCGGTCACCGCATTGTCATTATTGATCCTGACAAAGAAAATGCCTCGCGTATTGCTGGCGGGCTCATTAACCCCGTTACCGGGATGCGGTTTGTCAAAAACCCAAATGCTGAAGTCTGTCTGAGCCACGCAAAACGATTATACCAAGCGCTGGAATCAACCTTTAATACGCCCTTCTTTGTCGAGAAAAAACTACTTCGGTTTTTTAAAAATGCAGAAGAAAAAGCCGCCTTCAATAAACGAAAAAACGACCCGGCCTATCAGGATTTTTTTAATCACGCGACTCAAGACAACACGCAACTCGCTGACTTTACCTGTCCTTTTGGCGCTATTGAACAACGCCAAACCGGTCATGTCTTAACGGCACGGTTATTAGCGCAATTACAGCAATTCTTTATTAGCCATAACAGCTATCAAAAAACCCAGTTGCACTACAGTGATCTGGTCGTTGAGAATGATGCCATCCAATGGCGAAATATTTCTGCTCAAAATATTATTTTCTGCGAGGGCTATCATGGCACCCAAAACCCTTGGTTTTCTTGGCTGCCTTTTCAGCCGGCTAAAGGTGAAATTTTAACACTGCAAAGCACTCTTGCCTTACCGAAAGAGATGATCAGTTATGGCTCTTGGCTGATCCCTGAACCCGAATTAATATTTAAAATCGGTGCAACGTTTGATACTAAAAACATGGATTGCAAGCCAACAGTTGCCGGGAAAAACAGTCTTATCCATGCACTCGAGCAAATAAACCCCCGTCTTGGCAGCGCTGGAATGGTCGCCCACCGCGCTCAAATTCGTCCCTGTACCCGTGATAAACAACCCTTTATAGGCCGCCATCCGCAACACCGCCACCTGTTTATTTTTAATGGTTTTGGCGCCAAAGGTTGTCTGGAAATCCCTTGGTATAGCCTGCTGTTTTATAAACACCTAACCACACCATCAGCCGGCATTCCTGCGCCAGCCAATATTAATCGTTTTTATGACTCGCATTTCACTGGTTGAGCAAACTCAACACCTTATTACACCGTATTTAAGACCCGGTGACAGCGCTATTGATGCAACCGCAGGTAATGGCTACGATACCGCTTTTCTGGCCAATACCGTTGGCCCTCATGGGCACGTCTACGCCTTTGACTTACAACAAAAAGCATTAACCGCCACAAAGAGCCACTTAGCCACTCGGGACTTAAGCCATATCCCCGTGACCTATTGCCTCAGCTGTCACCAATACCTAAGCCAACACATTGCTGAAAACGATAGCCTTAACCTTAAAGCTATTATGTTTAATTTAGGTTATTTACCCGGCGGTGATAAAACCCTCACCACACAGGCAGGAAGTACGCTTATAGCGATTCAATCGGCTGTTAACTTACTCGCTATCGAGGGCTGCTTATCGATTATCGCCTACCCCGGCCATCGTGCCGGTGCGCTTGAATTTAGGGGTATCTCTGACTGGTTTACAACCCTTAATCCGCTCAGCTATGCTCTTAAACGCATCAGTATTAAAAACACCCTACGCCCAGCGCCCGAAGTCTTTTTTATTCAGCGCCGAAGATGACGTTGTCGGTGTTAACTATCGCCACTGACTGAGAAAGCTATTCGTTAAGGCACTGGTCGATCAGCCCATTCAAAGGGCCTAATCATGCCAAGATAATTAATACCCTGCTCTGTTTTCTTAAAAATCACCCAAACCCCTTCAGGCTTTGGCCAAATGCCTAAGCCATCCCTAAGATTAGAGGTATGCCCTACAAATACGGTATTGTCCGCGGTTAACGTTGTTTTAAGCATCATCGCGCGCAGTTTTTCACCCAATTGTCTTGATTCGTGCTCATCTTTACGGAAAGAAAAAGCTAAATCTGAAACCACATCAAACTGCTTAAACGTCTGATCTGCGGTGTCTTTGGCACGGCAATACGGGCTCGAATAAACCTGACCTATCGGTATAGCTAACTGGGTTATTTTGTTACCAATCATCGTAGCCAATGCCCGCCCCTCGGCAGACAAATTGCGCTGCTGACTGCAATCGCCTAGCACCTCAGTCACCTGATTTTCCAGAGCCTGTTCCGTTATCGAATGTCGCATATAGATAATATGCCCGCCCGATTGCAGCGCTGACACTAATTGCGCTACTGATTTAGTTTCAGCGAAAACCACCTGATTAACATTTAAAATCATCACCCCAATCAACACGATCAAGGTTCTCAGTGGGGACAATAATGCCTTTTTCATTCCGTTTCTCCTACTCATGGTGAATCTATTTCAAATAACAACAATCCAACCGCTTTTCATCCACTAAGTAGCAGCTCTTAACAGAGACGTTACTGCCTGAACGCTTAAGGGTTTTGCAAACAAATAACCCTGATAACCGGTACACCCTAGTTTAGTTAAAATATCTAATTGCGCTTGTGTTTCCACACCTTCAGCAATCACCTCTAATTTCAGTGATCGGGCCATCGCTAACACCACCTCAGTAATCGCTAAACTGTCTTCGTTGCTGTCAATGTCAGCGACAAAACTCTGATCAATCTTAACCTGACTAAATGGCAGCCGCTTAAAGTGCGTCATCGATGCATAGCCGGTGCCAAAATCATCCAATGAAAATCGGTAGCCTTGGGCTTTTAAGTCCATCAAAACCGTGCTGATTAAATTAAAGTGCTCAATATCAGCACTTTCAGTAATCTCAAAAACAATCCCTTCAGGGTTAATACCGTATTGCTCCCTTAAGGCGTTAACAATCGTACTGAAATTTTCATCTAACAATTGTATCGGACTGATATTAATCGAGACCTTGGGTAAGACATACCCTGCTTGGCGCCATTGCGCCACTTGACTCAATACCGACTCAATCACCCACGTCCCGAGCTCATTAATACGCTGATACTTTTCGACCAAGTCAATAAACTGATCCGGCATTAACAGCCCTAATTGTGGATGCTGCCAACGGACCAGTGCCTCAACACCAATCAGTTCCTTAAGGTGATTGAATTGCGGCTGATAATGCATAAAAAACTGATCGGTTGCAATCCCCTCAGTTATCCCTTCCAACACCTGCATCTGATGCGTCAGTTGTTGATGTACTGCATCGTTATAAAAGGCGATATTGCTAGCCACATCGCCTTTCGCCAAATACATCGCATTATCAGAACGGGTAATAATCGTCTCCAGACTATCGGCCTTGTTAAAATGACTGATCCCGATACTAATATGCGCACTGAGCTCATGTTGACCCACATGAATCGGTTGCTCGACCGCAGCCGTAATCTGGCGGGCTGTTGTTTCAGCCCGTTCGCGGGCCTGTTGTAAAACTATGTTCTCTAATGGCAATAACACAATAAATTCATCACCTCCCAAACGACAGACCAAATCACCCGTTCTGACGTTTGCCTGCAACCGCTGGGCAACTACTCTTAATAATTGATCGCCGATACCGTGCCCTAAGCTATCGTTTACCAACTTAAACCGGTCTAGGTCTAAAAACATCAAGGTTCCTACGTTATCAACACCTTGATGCGCTGCTAATCGTTTCTGAAGAAATTCATGAAAATAACGCCGATTTGGCAGACCGGTCAAAACATCCTGATTTGCTGCTAATTCTAATTTCCTTTTAAACTCTTTTCGGGCACTATTCAGTTCCGTGACATCCTGACCCACGCCAACCACACCAACAACCCGGCCCTGTGCATCTCGGCGGGTGGTGGAGTTTAATAACACATCAACCCGGATGTTGGCTTTACTGTACAAGGGAAACTCATAGTTCGCCGTCTCACGACCTGTTAGGGCTTCATCTAAAATACCTTTAACAGACACTTTATAATCGCCGGTAATAAAGCGCTCAACCAGATTCTGCCCCATGACTTCTGTTTTACTATAACCGGTAATACGCTCTGCCGCCTGATTCCACTCGTTAACCAAACCCTTCGTATCTATACCAAATATCGGCGCACTCGCGGTATCAATTAATGCCGTTAAATCTGCTGCTACATTCTCCTGCTCAAGACGGGTGTCATGCAACACCGTAACGTCCTGACCGATACTGACACACCCGATAACATCACCGTGTTGATTATATTGCGGCGACGAACTTGATAACAATTGGTACTTCTCTCCCTCTTTACCCCTCAAAGTCATTTCATAAGTACTGCTTTGTCCTTTTTGCAACGTTTGCTGATGATGACAAGCGCTCCCAGCATCAGTTATTAACGCCAACTTTGTACCCATCACCTCCTCTTTAACATAACCTGAAAGCTGTTCAACAGCGTCATTCCACATTGTAATTCGATCGTCAGTATCTATTCCGATAATAGGCGCATGCGCGTTCTCAATTAGCTGCTTTAAACTCTTGATATCCAAAATTTGATTATCAACAATCAATTTATGTTGGGCAATATCTCTGATAAAAGCACAAAAGTTAATACCTGTCGGGCTAGGGAGCACGGTAACAACCATGTCAATGTCAACGACGTGTCCTTGCTTATGTAATGCCTCTATCTCAATACGCTTACCGATAATGTTACTCTCACCGGTTCTAAGGTAATGCGCCATCCCTGACCTGTGCATAGCCCTAAATTGCTCTGGAATGATCAATTCGGACAGGACAGCCCCTATCGCCTCATCTTCGGTAAATCCGAAAATATCAACTGCTGCCGGGTTATAACGTTCAATAACCCCGGCCCGATTAATAACAATCACAGCATCCAGCGATGCCTCAATGATTGCTTGTAAAGAGTTAGTCAGGGCTTTATTTTTACGACTCTGTTGCTCTTTTTGGGCAATTGATAACGTTATAACACGGGAAAAATATCTCGCTAGAGCATAGCTACCTATCGCTAATAGAACTAATCCAAACCATAAAACCATTAGTACTGCTCTTTCCTTTTCTAGCTGGCCGCGCTGTTGATGGACCGAGGTCTTAATTGGATCGTTAGAACCAAGGAGCAATTGTTCAAGATTTTTATCCATCTTTTGGATAACGTTATGGGCTTGATTTAATTTAGTTGCTGCCAAGCTCAGATCCACTGATGCCATTTCAATGGCCGACATGATCTGTCCCTGGTAAATGAAAAACAGCGCATCGAATTGAGCCAAGAGCTCTTTATCGTCATGTCCTTTGAAAAGTTGCTCTGCTTTCTTTTCTATACGATGTAATTGATTAACAATCACCTTACCGTGTAGATAAATACTTTCTTCATCGGGATGATCTCGGGCTGACCCTAAGAGTTGATTACAATCACGAAAAGTCTGTGTTAATTGAACAACCAAATGCGTCAACTCAATGCTTTGCGGCAGAGTCTCCTGCTCTATCGAGCGCAGTAATTTCTGCTGTGATTCATTAATGTCCTGACTCGCGTTCAAAACGACTGCTGTTAATACCACTAGGAACAATGGCATTATCAGAAATTGAACCTGTAATGAAAGTCGTTTTTTGTGTTGTTTGACTCGATCCATGAAAACTCTCTAGCACGGCCCGTTAAATTAGAGCTCTTAAAAATTTAACCGTCGGTAACAACAGCCCTAACACCCTTATCGCAGAACACCTAAATAAGAAACTATTTAAGAACATAAAGCTAAATGTAGTAAATTTCGTCTTTAATGAAAAGTTTTTTTGGGTAAAAAAAGAACCTCTAGATCAATGGCATGACCCCCACACTAAAAAGAGATCAATCGGTGCCGTCAACTTCCAGCCCTTACACGGTTGAAAGTATTCGTTTATGAACCGTCTGTGGTTTTCAAATGAAGGCCACCTGAACCGATGACTGCTGAACAACTTTCCTAAAAAAGTCTAACGCTATAATTATTTCATTAATTTTAACAGTTACAAGGGATGTAACCATTTTTGGTCGGGGCGAAAGGATTTGAACCTTCGACCCCCACAACCCCATTGTGGTGCGCTACCAAGCTGCGCTACGCCCCGACGACATCAAAAAATAATTATTTAAGTAGTACTAATACTTCTTCCAATTCACCCCGCATTTGCTGGATCAATTGTTTCGTGACATTACTGTCAACCCGGTTATTATCATTTTCTAAATGACTTCTGGCACCACTAATCGTGTAACCGTGCTCATATAATAACGATCGAATCTGACGAATAATCAGCACGTCATGGCGTTGATAATAGCGCCTATTACCGCGTCTTTTAACCGGTTCTAACTGGGTAAATTCCTGTTCCCAGTACCGTAATACATGCGGCTTAACATCACACAACTCACTTACTTCACCAATGGTAAAGTAGCGTTTAGCCGGAATTTCCGGCAATTGATTATTATTACTTGGTTCCAGCATATGCTTCCACCCGGGCTTTTAATTTCATACCTGAACGAAATGTTACCACACGACGTGCTGAAATAGGAATTTCTTCCCCTGTTTTAGGGTTTCTACCCGGACGACTGCTTTTGTCTTTTAACTCAAATTTACCAAAACCAGAGATCTTCACCTGCTCACCAACCTCTAAAGAAGATTTAATCTCTTCAAAAAACAACTCAACAATCTCTTTAGCTTCACGCTTATTTAAACCCATCTCGTCAAATAAACCTTCTGCGAAATCTGCTTTTGTGATCGCCATAATCTCTTTAATCCCTCAGCTTTGCATTCAAATTCAACGCTAATTTACCCAAAACTAACGCCATTAACCCATCAATTTCTGCATCAGTCATCGTTTGCGTCAAGTTCTGGATAAAAAACCCTAAGCCAATACTCTTTTTACCGACCTCGATTCCTTCACCGCTGTAAATATCAAAAATAATAACTTCTCTAATCGCTTCTTCGTCAAAACCATTGATTTCAGCTAAAATCTGGCTCACCGGCATATTTTCATCAACAATCAGTGCTAAATCACGCCGAACAGATGGAAACTTCGATAATGGCGTGAATTCAGGCACAGCCCTATTTAATACAAACTCTTGTTTTAATTCAAATAAAAATACCGAAGTATCAAAGCCATAGTGTTTTTCTAAGGTTGGATGCAACACGCCCAACCAGCCAATCTGCTCGCCTGCCTTAGTTTGAATAGCCGCGGTTTGTCCCGGGTGCAGCGCTGAATGTTCTTGCGCAACAAAATCTGACTCAATGCCATTAAGTGCAAAAATAGCCTCTAAATCTGCTTTAACATCATAAAAATCAATTTTTCTCGACGACTCGCCCCATTGCTCCGGTAATTGCGAGCCTAATACTAAGCCTGCTAACATTTTTTCTTGTGTAATTTCCCCAGCACCCTCACCGGTTTTAAAACACAACCCTGCTTCAAATAAACGTACCCGACTGTGTTGACGACTCACATTTCTATAGGCTGCATTCAATAAACCACACCAAATAGTCGTTCGCATAACCGATAGTTCAGAAGAAATTGGATTTTGCAAAGCAATAACACTCTCGCCAGGCGCGACTGTTTGTTGATCCTTTGCATCAACAAAACTGTAAGTAATCGCTTCCTGATAACCGCGGTCAACCAACAGATCCTTAATACGGTCAATAGCCAAAACTGCTTCCGGCGCAGATGACAATTGCGCATGCATTAATAAACTTTGCTGTGGCAAGTTATTGTAACCATAAACGCGCCCTAGTTCCTCAATGAGGTCTGCTTCAATAGCAATATCAAAACGAAAACCCGGCGGTGTTATCGCCCAGCCATTATCTTGACGTTCAAGGGTCATCCCTAACCGTTGAAATATATCTTCAACCTCTCCAGCGGGCATTGCCACCCCTAGAACTTTTGCAATACGCTCTTCGCGCAACAATACCGGCAACCGTTTTGGTAAATACGCTTCATCCATTATTTCTGTGATGGGACCGGCACACCCCCCGGCTATATCAATAATCATTTGACTGGCGCGTTCTATCGCCCGGCACTGAATAAAGGGGTCAACTCCCCGTTCAAAACGGTGCGATGAATCCGTATGTAGCCCTAAGTCGCGCGCTTTACCCATCATCATTTCAGGGGTAAAAAAAGCACATTCCAGAAAAATATCAACCGTCTCATCACCCACAGCGGAATCCTTACCGCCCATAACACCCGCTAAAGCAACCGGACCTCGGTCATCGGCAATCACTAAAACATCGTTACTCAACGTCAATGATTGATCATTTAACAAGACAATCTTCTCGTCTTTTTTCGCATAACGAACTGCGATTTGACCCGATAACTTATCTGCATCAAAAGCATGAAGCGGTTGACCTAATTCCAATAAAATATAATTAGTGATATCAACCAAGGGCCCCAAACTTCTGTGTCCGGAACGACGTAAGCGTTCTTGCATCCACAGCGGTGTGTCTGCATTAACCTTCACACCCTTGATCAAACGCCCTAAATAACGAGAACATAAAGAGGGCTCGACAACCGTAATGTCTCTGGTCTGCTGATGCTCAACGACTACTTCCGACGGTTCAGTCGGCTGCCAAGGCATTTTATTCAATAACGCGACTTCGCGACTCACCCCATCAATACTTAAACAGTCTGCTCTATTGGGGGTTAAATCTAATTCTATCAGCGTGTCATCCAATGACAGATAGTCCCGAACATCAACGCCCACCGGAGCATTGGAAGGTAATACCATCAAACCTTCAGCGGTATCTGCTATGCCTAATTCCTGCTCAGAACACAGCATGCCAAAAGATAACTCGCCCCGAAGTTTTGATTTCTTAATTTTAAAACCACCGGGCAAGACCGCACCGACCAAAGCCGCGGGCACGTGCATACCGATACTGACATTATTAGCCCCACAGACAATTTGTAGCGGCTCATCGCCACCAACATCAACCGAGCAAACTTTTAATTTGTCTGCATTACTGTGTTGCTCTAGGGTAATGATTTTTCCGACGACCACACCAGAAAACTCTGCTGCTGCAGGAGTTACAGAATCGACTTCCAGACCGGCCATGGTCAACTGTTCAACCAGGGCTTCTGTCGTAAGATCGGGGTTAATTTGTTCTCTTAACCAGGCTTCACTAAAACGCATGCTTCAATCGTCCCCAATCAATTAAATTGTTCAAGAAATTTAAGGTCGTTTTCAAAAAACAACCGTAAATCATTAATGCCATACCGTAACATGGCTAATCGTTCGACACCCATACCAAAGGCTAACCCGGTAAATTGATCAGAATCAATATCAACAGATTTAAACACCGCAGGATGAATCATTCCACAGCCCATCACTTCAAGCCAGCCGGTATGACTACATACGCGGCAACCGACACCATCACACATGACACATTCAATATCAACTTCTGCTGAGGGTTCTGTAAACGGAAAATAAGAGGGTCTGAAACGAACTTGAATGTCTTTCTCAAAAAACGCTCTTAAAAACTCAAACACAACGCCCTTAAGGTCAGCAAAACTGACATCGGTATCCACGACAAAACCCTCGACCTGATGAAACATCGGGGTATGGGTAATATCCGAATCACAGCGATAGACTCGCCCAGGGGCAATCACTTTTAATGGCGGTGTCCCTTGTTCCATGACTCTGACCTGAACCGGTGAGGTATGGGTTCTTAAAACCGTATGGGAGTCAAAATAAAAAGTATCATGCATCGCCCGCGCGGGATGATGCGCTGGAATATTTAAGGCTTCAAAATTATGATAATCATCCTCAATTTCAGGACCTTCAACCACCTCAAAACCCACACCCTTAAAAATCTCCGTTATTCTTCTTAAGGTAATAGTGACCGGATGAATGCCGCCAACTGATTGGCAACGCCCAGGCAAACTCACATCAATTTTCTCCTGATTGAGTCGCTGGGCTAACCGCTCAGATTGCAGTACGTTTTTGCGCGACTCTAAAGCAGTTTGAAATTGTTCTTTTGAATGATTAATCGCCTGCCCAACGATGGGACGCTGCTCAGCGTCCAACTTACCCAATGCCTTCATCTGCTGAGTAAATTCGCCTTTTTTACCTAAATACCGAACCCTAATCTGATCCAGTTCATTAAGATCTTGAGCATCTGAAACCAAGACTAAAGCCTCGGTTAAAACTTGTTCTCGGGTCACTGACACACCCTGCTCCCCAATAAATTGTATGGTAAGGAAATAGCCTTTTTTGAAAATTAAAAACACCCGTCCTTAAAATTAAAAACAGGTGTTTTTAGTGTATTGCTATAAGTTTTCCTGTGCTAGTTTTGCTAGTTCAGCAAACGTCTCGCTATCATGTACTGCGATATCCGCTAATACTTTACGATCGATTGCAACATTGGCTTTACTTAAACCATTCATAAATCGACTGTAAGACAACCCACATTCGCGTGCGGCCGCATTAATACGAACGATCCAAAGCGCTCTGAATTGACGTTTACGCTGTTTACGATCTCGGTATGCATATTGACCGGCTTTAATAACCGCCTGCTTAGCAACGCGATAAACCCGACTCCGCGCACCGTAATAACCTTTCGCCTGTTTTAATATCTTTTTGTGCCGTGCTCTCGCAGTGACACCTCTTTTTACTCTTGCCATAACCTAATCCTGTATCCTAAAAATCAACTGTAAGGCATCATGCGCGCTGCACTGCGCACATCTGATGCATGAAGGGTTGCTGCTTTACGCAACTGTCTTTTCCGCTTCGTGCTCTTTTTAGTCAGGATATGACGTCGATGTGACTGACCACATTTGAAACCACCAGAGGCCGTACGTTTAAAACGCTTTGCCGCTCCTCGGTTCGTTTTTATTTTTGGCATTTGTTTTTACTCCAACGTGTAAAGTTTAAATTAATTAATCCCTGTAACTTATCTCCAGGTAGGCAAAATGCATGGCCCGACTGGAGTTCTAATCACCTGAAGTGATTAATACCGACAAGTCCTCTGTCGATAGACTATGGCGTTAACCATAATTTATGGCGCTAACACCCGCTATGAGCGGATCTTACTGCTATTTCTTTTTCAAAGCCGACATCACCATGACCATTTGCCGACCTTCCATTTTAGGAAACTGCTCGACTTCGGCCAACGTTGACAAATCTTTCTCTAATCGCTTGAGCAACGTCATGCCAATTTCACGATGTGCCATTTCTCGACCTCTAAAACGTACGGTAATTTTAGTTTTATTGCCTTCACCCAAGAATTTAGTCAAACTTTTGAGTTTAACCTGATAATCGCCTTCTTCAGTTCCCGGTCGAAATTTAATTTCCTTTACCTGAATCTGTTTTTGTTTCTTCTTTGCTGCTTGCTGTTTTTTGTTAAGTTCAAACTGAAACTTACCAAAATCCATAATCCGACATACCGGAGGATCTGCATTGGGAGAAATCTCAACTAAATCTAGGCCTGCTATTGCCGCGAGTTCCTTGCCTTCCGTCAAACTCACAACACCCGCTTGTTCGCCATCTGCCCCTATTAATCTAATACGACGCGCCGTAATTTCATTATTCAGCCGTTCAGTCTTTTTTGCAGCGATACCTATATCCCCCTATATTCTTACTTTTTAAATACAATTGCTTGTTGAACCCTGTCAACAAATTCATTGACGGTAAAACTACCCAGATCTTCTCCACTCTGGGTCCTTACCGTTACTTGCTGATTCTCTAACTCTTTATCACCTATAATTAAAAGATAGGGAACTCTCTGCATTGAGTGCTCGCGAATTTTAAAGCCTATCTTCTCATTTCTCAAGTCAATTTTAACCCTAACACCTTGTTTTTTCAGAGCTTGCTCAACTTCTTGGGCAAACTCATCATGTCGACCGGCAATATTAAGGACAACTACTTGCACCGGTGCTAACCAAATCGGTAGCGTTCCAGCATGTTGTTCGATCAAAATACCAATAAATCGTTCTAAAGAACCTAAGATCGCGCGGTGCAACATAACCGGCACTTGCTTACTGCCGTCTTCTGCGACATAAGTAGCCCCTAGGCGCCCAGGCATTGAAAAATCAACCTGAATCGTCCCGCATTGCCAAACACGACCGATACAATCTTTTAACGAAAACTCAATTTTAGGACCATAAAAGGCGCCCTCTCCAGGTTGCAATTGCCAATCCAGTTGTTTAGTGTTCAGTGCCAGTTCCAACGCCTGCTCGGCCTTGTCCCACACCGCATCATCACCTACCCGATTTTCCGGTCGGGTCGACAATTTAACCAAAACATCATCAAAGCCAAAATCTTTATAAACCGCAAATAACAAGTCAATAAACTCAGAAACCTCGGCCTGAATCTGATCTTCAGTACAGAAAATATGCGCATCATCCTGAACAAAATTTCTAACCCGCATTAAACCATGCAAAGTTCCAGAAGGTTCATTGCGGTGACACGAACCAAATTCAGCCATTCTGATCGGTAAATCGCGATAGCTTTTTAGTCCCTGATTATAAATCTGAACATGACACGGGCAATTCATCGGTTTAACCGCATAATCACGATTTTCCGAATGCGTGGTAAAAATCATGTCACCAAACTTATCCCAATGACCTGACTTCTCCCAAAGTGAACGATCCACAACTTGCGGTGTTTTCACTTCGCCATAGCCGTGGAGACGTAACTTTTCACGGATATATTGTTCAATCTCCTGATAGATAGTCCAGCCATTCTCATGCCAAAACACCATGCCCGGTGCTTCCTCTTGCGAATGAAATAGATCTAATTGTTTTCCTAAGCGGCGATGATCTCGTTTTTCCGCTTCCTGTAGCCTATGCAAATAATCTTTCAGCGCTTTCTTATCTGACCACGCTGTACCGTATATCCGTTGCAGCATTTCATTGTCTGAATTACCCCGCCAATAAGCCCCGGCAATCTTCATTAACTTAAAAGCCTTTAATTTACCGGTACTCGGAACATGAGGTCCACGGCATAAATCGGTGAAGTCACCCTGCGTATAAAGCGATAAATCCTCATTAGCCGGAATACTTTCAATAATTTCAGCCTTATAGTCTTCTGCAATACTACGAAAAAAAGTCACCGCCTCATCGCGCGACTTAACATCTCGCGTAACGGGGTAGTTTTTAGCGACTAATTCCGCCATCTTTTTTTCTATTTTCAGCAAGTCTTCAGGCGTAAAGGGGCGTTCAAAAGAGAAGTCATAAAAAAAACCATTCTCAATGACCGGTCCAATTGTCACCTGTGCGCTGGGAAATAACTGTTTAACCGCCTGTGCCAGCAAATGCGCTGTCGAATGGCGGATAACCTCAACACCTTCGTCATCTTTAGCGGTAATAAGCTGCAAGGTTGCATCTTGTTCTATAACTGTTGACGCATCAACGAGAGCACCATCAATTTTCCCGGCTAATGTTGCCTTAGCTAGGCCACTTCCAATCGACTGAGCGACCTCCATAACGGTAACAACCCCATCAAAAGGGCGCTTCGAACCATCGGGCAAAGTTATAACGGGCATATTGCTTAAAACACTCTCTTAAATCTTTAATAAAAAAAGCACCGCTTAGCGATGCTTTCAAAAATTTCTGGTAGGCGCGAGTGGATTCGAACCACCGACCCCCACCATGTCAAGGTGGTGCTCTAACCAACTGAGCTACGCGCCTAAATCCTTATACCGAATCTAACCATTAATACTAGCAAAAAACCACTCACTACGCAATATCAAATCAATAACCCCTTATTTAGCGTTTCAATTTGATCCCGAACTCTCGCTGCCTCTTCAAATTCAAGATTCTTAGCATAATTATACATTTCGTCCTCTAATTTCTTTATTTTGCGACTCATTTCCTGCGGCGTGTACACCTTACCCCCCTCTGGAGCGTCGACAACCGAACGCACTCTTTTACCGTTCACTGTACCGGAGCCCGGTATCGACAATTCTAAAATATCAGTCACCGATTTAAAAATGGATTGCGGACTAATGCCATGGGCGGCATTGTAACTTTCTTGTTTTTCGCGGCGACGCTCAGTCTCATTAATCGCTTGCTGCATCGAACGGGTAATTTTGTCACCATAAAGAATAGCCTGACCATTAACATTTCGTGCCGCGCGACCAATGGTTTGAACCAAGGAGGTTATTGATCGCAAAAAGCCTTCTTTATCTGCATCTAAAATAGCCACCAACGACACCTCGGGAAGATCCAAACCCTCTCTTAACAAGTTAATTCCGACTAAAACATCAAACTTACCTAAGCGTAAATCTTGAATAATTTCAACCCGTTCAACGGTATCGACATCAGAGTGCAAATAACGCACTCTGACACCATGCTCCTGCAAATAATCGGTTAAATCTTCCGACATCCGCTTAGTCAAGGTTGTCACTAAAACACGTTCACCCTTCTCTGCACGCTTATTTATTTCAGATAACACATCATCAACCTGCGTGGTGGCCGGTCGTACCTCAACAACCGGATCTAATAAACCGGTTGGCCGTACCACTTGTTCGACCACATTACCGGAGTGTTCATGCTCATAGGGTCCCGGGGTTGCTGAAACATAAATCTTTTGTGATGAACGTAATTCAAACTCTTCGAACTTTAACGGTCTGTTATCTAATGCTGACGGCAACCGAAAACCATACTCAACCAAGGTTTCCTTACGCGACCGATCCCCTTTGTACATCGCCCCTAGCTGTGGAATCGTCACATGACTTTCATCCACAACCACCAGAGCATTTTTCGGCAAATAATCAAACATCGTAGGGGGGGACTCGCCATCTTCCCGTCCCGACAAATACCGTGAATAATTCTCAATGCCAGAGCAATAGCCCACTTCCAATATCATTTCAATATCAAAAAGTGTACGTTGTTCTAAGCGCTGCGCCTCGACCAACTTATTAAGCGAACGCAATTGTTCGAGCCGATCTTTCAATTCTGCTTTAATCTTGTCAACTGCCGTAAGCAACGTTTGTCTTGGCGTTACATAGTGGCTCTTAGGATAAACCGTATAACGAGCCACCCGCGACATAATCTCTCCGGTCAAGGGATCAAACAACGAAATACGCTCAATTTCATCATCAAATAATTCAATGCGCACTGCATCTTGCTCCGATTCTGCTGGAAAAATATCAATCACATCCCCCCGCACCCGATACGTTGCCCGACGTAATTCAATATCATTGCGGGTGTATTGCATATCTGTCAATCGACGAAGGATATCTCGCTGCTTGATCATATCCCCGCGCACTAAATGCAAGACCATCTTAAAATAAGATTCCGGTTCGCCTAAGCCATAAATAGCTGAAACCGTTGCAACTACAATGGTATCGGCCCGCTCTATTAATGCTTTTGTTGCCGACAAGCGCATTTGCTCAATATGCTCATTCAATGAGGCGTCTTTATCGATAAAGGTATCCGATGCTGGCACATACGCTTCCGGTTGATAGTAATCGTAATAAGAAACAAAGTACTCAACACTGTTGTGCGGGAAAAACTCCTTCATTTCACCATATAACTGCGCTGCCAGCGTTTTGTTGGGCGCCAGAATCATGGTAGCACGTTGCGTTTTCTGAATAACATTGGCTATGGTGAAAGTTTTACCCGAACCGGTCACGCCTAACAAAGACTGATGCACTTCACCGTTTGACAATCCAGCTATTAAGGCTGCAATCGCTTCCGGCTGATCACCGGCTGGCTCAAAACGACTGTGAATTTTAAACGCCTTTTTCATCTAAAAACCCATCTCTAATCCATATTTATTAAATTAGGATTTTAGCAAGTGTGACGACTTAGCGTATAATTGATTGGTTTAAACTAAGCAATCCTAAAGATTTCATGAATATTACCCTGTCTGATCGTGCCAACGCTGTTAAACCATCGCCCACATTAGCTATTACTGCTCGTGCTGCCCGACTTCGCGCCAGCGGAAAAGATATTATTAGTTTAGGTGCCGGCGAGCCAGACTTTGACACCCCAGAACACATTAAAAAGGCCGCCATTAAAGCACTGGCCGAAGGCTTCACGAAATATACCCCAGTCGACGGCACACCTAGCCTTAAACAAACTATCATTAAAAAATTTGAGGCCGATAACGGTTTACACTACGAAGATGATCAGATTTTAGTCTCCTGCGGTGGCAAACAAAGTTTCTTCAATCTAACACAAGCACTTCTTAACCCCGGCGACGAAGTCATTATTCTAGGCCCTTATTGGGCGTCTTACCCTGACATGGTCTTACTGGCACAGGGCAAGCCGGTGATCGTCACCGCCACTCAGGACCAGCAATTCAAAATAAATCCCGAACAATTACGCGCAGCACTCACCCGCAATACCCGCTTATTTGTCATTAATAGCCCTTCCAACCCCACAGGCGTCACTTATACCATAGCTGAGTTAAAAGCCTTAGCCGATGTTCTGAATGACTACCCTAATGTCATTATTGCCACCGATGATATGTATGAGCATATAACGTGGGAAACAGGTCGTTTTGTCAATATTCTTAACGCAGCCCCTGAACTATACAATCGCACGGTCGTTCTTAACGGTGTTTCTAAGGCTTATTCAATGACCGGTTGGCGTATTGGCTATGCCGGTGGCCCGAAAGAAATCATTCAGGCTATGAAAAAAATCCAGTCGCAGAGCACCTCTAATCCCACCTCTATTTCTCAGGTAGCTGCTGAAGCGGCCATTTCAGGTAATCAAGACTGCATGCAAACACGGTTATTTGAATTCAAAAAACGCCATGATTATGTCGTTAAAAAACTCAACCAAATACCGGGTATTGACTGTCTGGCAACAGATGGAACTTTTTATGTTTTCCCCGATGTCAGTAACGCCATTGCTCGATTAAAAAACATCGAAAATGATATAGATTTTGCCGAACACCTCATTACTCATGCCGGTGTTGCAGTCGTTCCAGGTTCTGCCTTTGGCTGTTCTAATCATATTAGAATTTCTATAGCCACCAGCATGGAGAACCTTGAAAATGCCATTAAAAGAATAGGCCTTGCACTTTAAAAGCACCCGTTATTCAAGCATTAACCACTCAAGCAAAATACCCCGGTTAACCGCCCTGTTAACGATTATTTAATCGGGCGACAAGGCTCACCGACAGATCTTGACCAACCCGCGTGATCTGGCTGTCGACACCATAAACACGGGCAATATTATGCTGACTTAAAACCATCTCTGGCGAACCTTCACAAAACAGCCCGCCGTCATTCAGCAAATAAATTCGGTCACAAAACCGCGCCGCTAAACTCAAATCATGCAAAACCACCACTGCCGCTCTCTCCCCTTTAGCATGCGCTCGAAGTAACTCCATAACATGCAACTGGTGATAGGGGTCTAATGTCGCAACCGGTTCATCGGCAAAAATAACTTCGGGCTCTCCGGCAAGCACACGCGCCATCATAACCAGAGCTTGTTCACCGCCAGACAACGTAGTGACAATACGATTACGATAGATCAGCGTCCCCGTTAACTGCATTGCTCTGACCACTTTCGCCTGATCGTAATCACTCGATTGTTGCCACCACTTTTGGAACGGAAGTCGCCCGAGCGCAATCATTTTTTCAACCTCAATCGGCCAATATGCTTTTGCACCTTGTACCAAATAGCTCATTTTTTGTGCACGCTCACGCACAGATAATGCAGAAATAGGTTCTAAAGAACCCGAAACAGCCAAAGAAACACAGCCTTTAGAGGGTGAATCAACACCGCTAAGAAGTTTCAATAATGTACTTTTACCGGCACCATTGGGGCCGATCAGGCCAACCAGTTCGCCTTGATTAACAGTCACACTCACCGCATTTAATAAGGTCGCTCCCCCAGTAATACTCAAGGTCAGTTGCTGCCCCGTTAAAAGTAACGATTCATCGTTCAATACCGCACTTAACCCCATACATTTCGATTTTTCAAAATTAAATACAAAAAGAACGGCCCCCCGACTAACGATGTTATAACGCCTAACTTTAACTCACCACCACTTGATAATACCTGAACAGCAACATCAGACAACAAGAGCAATACGGCACCTCCCATAGCACTCACGCTGAGTAATCGCTGCGGGTCATGGCGCACTAACGGTCTGAGCAAATGCGGTATAACCAACCCAATAAAACCAATGTTGCCACAAACAGAAACTGCCGCACCCACACAAGCCACCACACCAACGACTAGGCGCCATCGTAATATTTGTACATTAAACCCCAATGAGCTTGCTGTCTCCTCACCCAGCGTCAGGGCATTTAAAAATCGCCCGCAACTCAAAATAAGCAGCCCGCCAAACACAATAAAGGGCACAATAATCAATACATCACTCACGCTTCGGTTGGCTACAGAGCCTAACAACCAAAAAACAATTTCCTGCATGGCGTACGGATTAGGTGCAAAATTAAGTGCCATTGCCATTAGTGCGCCGGCAATCGTATTAATAGCAATACCTGCCAAAATCAAAGTCACCGTGGAACCCGAACGCCCCGCTAATAAAAAAATCAGAACCACCGACACTAAGGCGCCCAGCAATCCTGCCAAAGGCAATGCAAACCAGGCCCATTGCGTAAAACCAAAATAAAACACCAACACCGCACCGAGTGCAGCACAATTAGAAACCCCAATTATCCCAGATTCTGCCAAGGGGTTTCGTAACAGCCCCTGTAGTGCCGCCCCAGAGATTCCCAATGTAGCACCCACCAGCAATGCCAAAATGGCTCGCGGCAAGCGGATTTCAAAAAAAATCAACGAATCGAGACTGGCTTTATTTTCGATAATAGCCGCCCAAATATTAAACCATTGTAAGGACACAGGCCCGACTAATAAATCGGCAAAAAAACTCCCTATCATTGCCACTAATAAACCGATTAAAACACCGTGATAACTATGGTTTACTGTCATGATGGTTCTCAGAAAGATAATTAATGGCTTCCACCACCATGGGTCCTGCACACGCTCTAAGCCGAGAAGGAATAAATTCACGCTGCTTACTTAAAAGCATTTTATCAAGCACAGGATGGTTTACGTATTGACTGGCCAAGGAATCTGAATTATCAATATGATTTTCAATAAATAAAAATGCCGGCTGCGCAGCAACCACTCGCTCCAAAGTTATTTGCTCAAACCCAACAACCCCCATATCAACAGCAAGATTATGAAAACCGGCCGCATTAAGCATTACATTTTCCAACGTGCCAGAACCTATTGTATAACCATTAGAGGAATAAATAAGCGCCGTTTTTTTAACCCTATCCTGCTGCAGGTTAAGGTTTGCTAATTGCCAATCCATTTTTCTCACCACCTGTTCTGCACGCTCTAAAGAACCGACCCACTCACCAAAGGCTAACAACAAATCTCGAATTTCCGCTATAGAGACAGGTAATCCAATTAATTTAACGGGATACCCTAATTGCCTAAGAAAATGAACCGCATCTCGAGAAGCAAAAGCACTACCGACAATTAAATCAGGATTTAAGGGTAACACTTCTTCAATATTGCCCCCCGTTAATAAAAACCCATTGGCTTCAGCAGCCATATAAGATAAATCAGGATCTACAGCACCCCGGGTTAAAGACACGATGTGTTGACGAGGAGCCAACATTAACAATAATTGATCCGTACATAAACTCAGTGAAACAATTCTCTGCGGCACAGACGCCTGCGCAAAACAACTCATCAGACTCAGCAACAAGACCAGCGCCCACTTAATTAAAATAATTGCCCTCACTCTAGATCAGCATCCGATACAGTAAGCATTTTTCCACCCTAAAAAAACTGGCTACAATGCGTTAAAAAACAACTGTGCTATCGGTTATTCAGGTATGTTTCAAATGCAACTTTCAATTCCGGGTGTGCCAAACCGTATTCAACCGTAGCAATCAGAAAACCTAATTTAGAGCCACAATCATAACGCTTGCCCTCAAACTCATAAGCACTAACCGGCTCATCATCCAGTAACTTGGCAATCGCATCGGCCAACTGTATTTCACCGCCAGCCCCCTTCCCTAACCCCGACAACTTTTCAAAAATAGTCGGAGTAAAAAGGTAACGCCCGACAACGGCCAAATTTGAGGGAGCATCCTCAGGCAATGGTTTCTCAACGATATGCTCTATCGCACTCACCCCCCCGACCGCTTGACTAACCTCCACGATGCCATAACTACGGGTATCTTCAGGCGCTACGCGTTCAACCCCAACAATACTGTTGCGCTGTTGACTGAACTGCTTAACCATTTGTAGCAGACAACCACGTGTACCATCGGCTATTAAATCATCCGGCAAAATGACCGCAAAGGGCTCATCGCCGATGATCGGTGCCGCACACTGAACCGCGTGCCCCAATCCTAAAGCCTCAGCCTGCCTGATAAAAATATATGAGACATGATCGGGTAAAATACACTTTAGCGCGGCTAGAGCATCCACCTTACCCTTATCCGTTAATTCCCGCTCTAATTCATAAGCCTTATCAAAATGATCATCAATAGAACGTTTATTTCTACCGGTAATAAAAATCATAGTATCAATACCCGCAGCAACTGCCTCTTCAACAGCATATTGAATCAGCGGCTTATCAACAATTGGCAACATTTCTTTCGGGCTTGCCTTGGTGGCCGGTAAAAACCGCGTTCCTAATCCCGCAACGGGAAATACTGCTTTGGTAATCTTATTTTTCATCGACCTTTAAACCTTTATTTTGATAAACATTCAAGCCACAAACCCTTTAATATCCTATTGTAATAAATACCCCTTAGCACTGCCACTGACACCTCATTTCACCTAAGGAGTCACTGCAACTGACTGATAGGCCGGGGAGAATCTTTCACCTGAATGCTGGCGCAAATAATCAATGACAACCGACCAGACCGGCAACCCTTTTGATTGCTGCTGGGTGGTTGCCCAGCCTGCAACACTGTAGTGCTTACTTGACTCAATTAATTCCCCTGACTCTAAGCGCATCTCACTGATTCGCTCACCGTGCTTTCTCGCTGGGTGACACCGGTAATGCATTCCACTCACTCGCACCATATCACCGCCTTGCTGATAATAAGGATCGGGGTTAAACAAGTTATCACCAACATCTTCCAGCAAGGCTTTTAATTGGCCCCCTGTTAAGGTTGTCTGATAGGTCTCAGGATAAGTAATAGCCGTATGATTAAACACATCTTCGACAGTAATACTGTCTCCCGGTAACAATGAACTCCCCCACCTGAACCCTGGTGACAAGACAATCTGACACCCTGTCGCCTGCTGTAGCGCCAATAAAATAAGTTGATCAAAAGGCCCCCCAAAGCTATCGCGCCGATATAATAATCTCTCGGTTTGCGCCAGAGGTTCTCTCAACTGCTGTAAATAAGGTGCTCTGACTTGTTCAATATACCCAGCCATCTGCTGATCAGCCGCCAATACATTTGAAAAAACAGGCACTAACCGATAACGAAAATCCCGAACACTGCCCGCCTTAATAACTAAATCTAAAACGGCTAAAAATTTGCCATGACTACCCGCATTGGTTACTAATGTTTTTCCCCGCGCGTTTGAAACGGTTATCGGTCGGGGCAGTGCGTGGTGAGTATGACCGCCTAAAATAACGTCTAATCCTGATACTCTTGCTGCCAACTTCAAATCAACCGCCAAGCCATTATGTGATAATAACACCACCGCATCAGCAACTTTACCGTCTCGAATCTCATCAATCTGTTGCTGTAATTTTTGTTCTTGAATTCCAAACTGCCAATCAGGCATCAGATAACGCGGGTTAGCAATCGGCGTATAGGGAAAAGCTTGACCAATCACAGCAATGCGTGCCTTGGCTAATTGCTTGATAACATAAGGTTTAAAAACCGGACCTTGCTCAATACCGGCCCTAAAAGCAGCCTCTTCCGTCAAGGTAACATTTTGGCCTAAAAATTCGCCCTGAAACTGTGCTAAATTTTCTTTAACTTGTCGCTCACCGTAAGTAAATTCCCAGTGCCCAGTCATCGCATCCACAGCTAATAAATTACTGGCTCCGACCATATCTTGACCTTGCGTCCACAAAGCCGTTGCTGAACCTTGCCAACTATCACCGCCATCAAGCAACACGGTATTTTGTTCGCCACGCTCTGCACGCATTTGTTTCACCAAGGTCGCTAAATAAGAAAAGCCGCCCATTTTTCCATACTGCTCGGCTGCTTCAACAAAATTCAGGGACGTAAAGGCATGTGCTTGCACGTTATTGGGAGTAATACCAAAAAAATCGAGAAAATCCAGGCCGGCTAACAATGAGAACTGATTGCCTTTCAATGCCCGTAAAGACTCATTATCAGGTTCGCGGTAATAAACCGGCGTTAACTGGGCATGACAATCGGTAAAATGCAAAATGGAAGCATTACCAAATGAAGGAAAACGATAAATATCGCCTAGGGTTGCCGAAGCGACCCGACTCGTATCGGGTAGAAAACCTAACGCGATTAAGGCTTGAAGAAAACGGCGTCGCTGCACTTAATTTCCAGAGCCCAAATCATCATAACTACTGTACCGACCCGACCGAACATAAATGGCTATTAAAACAACGTGCTCTGGTTCCGAAAGACACAAGATTATTCACCGACTTGATCTCCCTCTTCTTTTGGCAACCAATCTTCATTTAATTTTAGCTGTAACATATGTACGCGCCTGCTATCTGCACGGATCACATCAAAATTAAAGCCCTCAATGGTTATTTTTTCACCTTTTTTAGGCAAATGTTTTAAATGTTGTACGACCAATCCGCCAATAGTACCCACGTCGGTATCATCAAAGTGGCTATAAAAATAATCATTAAACTCAGCAATCGGCGTGATTGCTTTAACCGTAAAAACGCGGTCACTGCGTCTGAAAATATAGGACTCATCTTCCAGATCATGCTCATCTTCTATCTCACCGACAATTTGCTCAAGCACGTCCTCAATGGTTACTAAACCGGCGGCTACACCGTACTCATCAACAACAATAGCCATGTGATTACGATTTGCCCTGAATTCATTTAATAAAACATTAAGCCGCTTACTTTCAGGAATAAAGCGGGCAGCACGCATAATTTCTTCAACACGTAACGTCTCATCCTGACGACTGTGGACCAATAAGTCCTTTGCCAACAAAACGCCCACGACTTCACTGCGGTCTTCATCAATGACAGGAAAACGCGAATGAGCTGATTCAATAACCAACGGAAAAATAGTTGCTAAATCGGCTTCTCTGGGAACTACAACCATCTGAATACGAGGAATCATAATATCCCTAACGCGCATTTCCGAAACCTGTAAAACACCCTCTATCATTAACAGTGTTTCCATACCTATCAGGTTCTTAACCTGCATTTCGCGTAGGGAATCAAGTAAGTCGTCCTTATCGCGCGGTTCTCCGGTCAAGAAGTGACTAAAACTTTCCACCCAACCTCTAGACTTTGCCGAAGCGTTGGGATTATTTTCATTCATGAATTCACAGCCTCTATATACGGATTATTTATTGATAATTTTTGTAATACAGCAATTTCTTTCGCTTCCATGCATGCTGCTTGTTGATCTTCGATATGATCAAAACCTAACAAATGTAAAACACCATGTATCACCAAATGTGCCCAGTGATCGCTTACCCGTTTCTTTTGTTCATTGGCTTCACGAACCACAACAGGCGCACAAATAACTAAATCCCCTAATAACGGTGTTTCAATACCCATCGGCAATTCCACTGGAAAACTAAGTACATTTGTTGGTCCGGATTTATGACGATATTGTTCATTAAGTGCTGCGCTCTCCGGTTCATCGACAATACGAATAACCAATTCAATATCTCTTAACTGATCAGCGAGCACCGTTTCTACCCATAATTCAAATTGATGTAGTGATGGCTCATTGTCAACAAGACAGACTCGCTGTAATTCAAGCTCAACCATATTTCACTAACACCTATTCGCCGGAATGCGTCTTATCATAGGTTTCATAAGCACTGACAATTTTCTGCACCAAGGGGTGGCGCACCACATCTTGAACCCCGAAAAAGGTAAAACTAATACCGTCAACGCCGTCTAAGACTTTTAATACATGTCCTAAACCCGATGCGGTTTTTTTAGGTAAATCAATCTGTGTTACATCACCATTAATCACGGCGGTCGACCCAAAACCCACTCGGGTCAAAAACATTTTGATCTGCTCTTTCGTGGTATTTTGTGCCTCATCTAAAATAATAAACGAATCATTTAAGGTCCGCCCACGCATAAAAGCTAACGGTGCAACCTCAATCACGTTACGTTCAATCAATTTATCAACCCGTTCAAACCCCAACATTTCATATAAGGCATCATAGAGTGGCCGCAAATAAGGATCGACCTTCTGCGCCATATCGCCAGGCAAGAACCCCAAGCTTTCTCCTGCTTCCACCGCGGGACGCACCAAAATAATCCGCCTAACTTCCTCACGTTCTAATGCCTGAACGGCACAAGCAACGGCTAAATAGGTTTTGCCGGTCCCGGCAGGACCCACCCCAAAATTAATATGATGTAACAAAATACTTTTTAAGTACTGCTGTTGATTCGTACCGCGCCCCTTAATAATACCGCGTCGGGTTTTAATGGTAATCGCTGACTGATGACTCACATCTTCACCGTCTAATAACGATTTAACATGCGAATCTTGCAGTGACAAGTGAATATATTCGGGTGTTAGCACCTCGACCTCTGTGTTGGCAAATAATTTTTCTAAAAGCACAGATGCTATTTTAATAGCCTCACGCGAGCCCTTTAAACGAAAACGATTCCCTCGGTTTGATATTTCTATCCCTAAGCGTTTTTCTATCTGTTGAAGATGGCTATTTAATTGCCCGCAAAGATTGGCTAAGCGAGAGTTATCAGCAGGAATTAAAGTCAGGTCCAGTGAATTTGAATTAATATCCAAAACCTTCATTTAAAAATTCTGAGCAATTTTGTCAACTGAACTCTCAATCAATCGTCCCCGTAATGAATTCGGCAAGGCTTCAGTAATCATCACATCAACAAATTGTCCCGTTAGACGCGGATGCCCGGTAAAATTAACCACACGATTATTTTCCGTTCGACCGCGAACCTGTAATTGATTCTTTTTCGATAATCCTTCAACCAAGACGGTTTGCACAGTTCCCACCATCTTGTCAGAAATCGCTAAAGCATTTTTATTAATATAGACTTGTAAGCGTTTTAACCGTTCCTTTTTAACGGACAAATCAACATCATCAGCAAAGTCCGCCGCCGGTGTTCCTGGACGAGCGCTGTAAATAAAACTGAATGAGGAATCAAATGCCATCATTTCAATCAACGCCATCGTATCTTCAAATTCTTCATCGGTTTCACCGGGAAAGCCAATAATAAAGTCTGATGATAAACTTAATTCGGGACGATACTCTCGCAGGCGATTTATCTTATCGATATATTGTTCGCGCGTATGACCACGCTTCATGCGCTTAAGAATGCTGTTGCTACCACTTTGCACGGGCAAATGTAAGTGACTGACTAATTCCGGAATTTCGGCAAACGCCTCAATCAGACTGTCAGAAAACTCAACCGGATGTGAGGTAGTAAAACGAATCCGCCCGATCCCAGCAATACCGGCAACGTAATGCAATAACAAGGCAAAATCAGCGTTATCGCCATCATCCATTGCACCCTGATAGGCATTAACATTCTGCCCTAATAAATTAACTTCTCGCACACCCTGATTCGCTAATTCAGTAATTTCTTTAATGACACTGGTTAACGGCCGGCTGATTTCTTCACCCCGGGTATAAGGAACTACACAAAAGGTACAATATTTACTACACCCTTCCATAATCGACACAAAGGCTTTGGGACCTTCAGCACGAGGCTCGGGTAAAGCATCAAATTTCTCAATTTCAGGAAATGATATATCTACTACTTTTGCGTGACTGCTTTGCGTTTTATCCAATAACTGCGGCAAGCGATGTAAGGTTTGAGGACCAAACACAATATCTACATAAGGCGCTCTTTTTTGGATCATCTCACCTTCTTGGCTAGCGACACAGCCACCGACACCAATAATGAGATCAGGATTCTTGTTTTTGAGTTTACGCCACACACCCAGCTGCGAAAAAACTTTTTCTTGGGCTTTCTCTCTAACAGAACAAGTATTCAATAATAAAACATCTGCTTCTTCAGGGTTATTCGTTGATTCCAACCCATGGGAATCTCTCAGAACATCACGCATTTTGTCAGAATCATATTCATTCATCTGACAACCACTTGTCAGCACGTATAATTTTTTTGCCATATGCCTTTTAATCTACCGCCCAACTACTTGCTAAAATTCTATTAATCGACATCACACTAATGCCATTTTGGCTCTATTTTAGCAGACTTTATCCTAAAAAACGCAGACTCTAACTCAATATAAGATAACTTAAACCACCGCGTTACCCATAAAAAAAGCCTTAAACCTCACAGCCCGGCATTTTTCCCCTTAAAACAACACCGGCTTTGCTATTATGTCTATCTCGAAATAGTCGACTAACAAGCGATAACAACAGGTCATAACAAATCAATCCAATGCGTAACCGGCACAGTCGATGCTGATTGTAAATGCGTTTGGCAACCCACATTAGCCGTTACAATCACATCTGGCTTCATCACTTCCAAAGAAGATATTTTTTCCGTTAACAAACGTTGTGAAATAGCGCGCTGTAAAAAAGAATACACCCCTGCCGAGCCGCAACAGTCTTGGGCGCCTTCGATCTCAAGCAATTGATAGCCTTGACGTTGCAAAATCGTTTCAACAGCATTAACAACCTTCTGACCATGCTGCAAGGTACAGGGATTATGAAAAGCGACCGATGTCCCTTGCCCGGTATTAGATGCGGGTATCGCTTCTGCCAAAAGCAACTCACTAATATCACAGGTCAATGTTGCAATACGGCGTGCTTTTTCTGCATAAACAGCATCATATTGCATAATGTCACCGTAATCTTTAATCATGACACCACAACCACTGGCCGTCGAAACAATAGCTTCAATACCGGTCTCGACATAAGGCCACCATTGGTCAATATTGCGCTTTATAAAATCAGTACTTTGTTGATGTGCTGCAAGGTGATGGCTTAATGCTCCACAGCAACCCTCATTCTTTATTTTCAACGGTGTTATCGCCAACTTATCTAACACCGTAGCGACCTTGAGATTAATAGCCGGCGCCAATGCAGGTTGCACACAGCCCTCCAACAACAAAACCTGACGCTTATGCTTAGTGTTAGGCCAACAATACGAAGGCGTAGATACCTCAGGTATCTTCTTTCGAAGAGACCGTGGCACCAAGAATCTTAATCGTTGCGCCAAAGAAAATAGCACTTTAAAACGCCAACGATAAGGCAAGACTCTCTGTACGAAGAACCGAACCACCTTTGCTCGCATTGAACGCGGCACTTGCCTCTCAACTTCGCCGCGACCAATATCAAGCAAACGACCATAGCGAACCCCTGAGGGACATGTCGTTTCACACGCTCTGCACGTCAAACAGCGGTCAAGATGGGATTGGGTCGCCTTCGAAACCTCACTCCCTTCAAACACTTGTTTGAGTAAATAAATGCGCCCTCGAGGACCGTCTAACTCATCCCCTAAGACATTATAGGTCGGGCAAGTCGCATTACAGAAACCACAATGAACACAAGACCGCAGAATGCGTTCTATCTCAGCACTGTCAGGTCTTTTTTGAATTATTGGAGTTAATTTAGTCTGCATGCTAATAACGTCAAAACCTGAAGTTAGACAAACAATTCACTCGGGTCAAAGGCTGCTCTAACACGTTTATTGAGTCGCGCTAATGGCAGCGCTAGCTCCTGCCTTGGCCATGGCGCTTGCTGCCTTGAACGGAACAAGCGCGCCGTGCCGCCGCAGGCAGTAGCCGCACCAAAAACCACCGCTGCCGGCGCTGTCGTTTTGAGCCACCGCAAACCACCGGCCCAATCGTAAAACCAGTGGCCGGGAACACTTAAAACAGGCGTTGCCGGGGGGACTGATATGCGCCATAAATCATCTTTCGTCTGAAAAAAATCAGCGTGTTGTTCTTTGAGCGCATGCCAAAAATTTTGGCTGGATTCAACGTGTACATCAGTGATCACAGGTGTATCCAACACTGACAAAATACCTGTTTTAGAACCCGAATAACGAATCCGTAAGCAACCCTTCTCGTAAGCCACTGCACTGATAGAAAGATAGTGACGGCGAAGCGCAACCATTTGAACCAATGCGGTTTCAATCGGCATTGCTATGTTAAGGGTTAGCTCTTTTTTCGGGGCTGGCAACACCTTCAGTGACACTTCTAAAATAACACCCAGAGTCCCTTCTGAACCGGCCATCAACCGTGACACATCATAACCGGCCACATTTTTCATAACCTGCCCCCCAAAAGTTAAAACTTCGCCCTGACCGTTAATAATTTTACACCCCAAGACAAAATCACGAACCGCCCCCGTGAAGGCTCGCCTAGGCCCTGACAATCCACTGGCCACAATACCTCCCAATGTCGCTGAGCATCCAAACGCCGGCGGCTCAAAGGCTAACATTTGCCTCTGCTCAGCCAAAGTCTCATTGATTACCTTCAACGACGTTCCGGCACGCGCAGTCAGCACCAACTCACTGGGTTGATAATCAACAATCCCTTGGTAACCCCCTATGTCTAATCGTGTAAGTGACGCTGGCGCATTGGCTTTTAGAAAGGCCTTGGTGTCGCCACCGACAATCTGTAATCGCGACTTTTCAAGCCGCGCTTTATGAATGGTTTCTTGAAATTGTGAAACGAGCTCATTGGTACACATCGGGTTTATCCATTCTCGGTTAAAACACTCTCTCGCCTACGACTCACCATAACACTCACCGTCATAAAAGAAACAAATTAGCCGCCAAAAAGACCCATTAAAACGCATCTCACCCTCAAAATACACCTGATGTAAAAAAACTCCTTAAAGACAGGGCTTTAAGTGAGTGCTTCACTATTACAGGTATTCTGTGAATAACTTAATGGATCTTGATGTTTGCAGCCACCACAACCTGATCACCCATATGCAATAAGAGTACCCATCACCCAGCAACCCAGCCCGCACCTCGCGTTGAACGGCACCTAAAAACAGTGCCCAATTGCGATTTTAATTTGGCATAGCGACGGCTTACTCCATCGCAGCCTGCTCGCCGTCAACCAGTAAAAGAGAATTAATTTCCTCGATACCTTCGACCGTACGGGTCAACTCGATGGCACGATTAATCATTCTTTTACTGGGGATGTTTCCGGTAAGAGTCACAATGCCTTGGTGAGTATCAACGGATATCTTGAAGGATTCAATTTGGCTATCACCTAAAAATAAGGCTTTAACCGCTGCCGTGATGACAGCATCATCGACAATACGCCCGGCTTTACGATCATCCTCCCCGATCATGTAACCGCCAACCAGCGCAACCGTACAGCCACTTAATACATTCACGGCCAGGAAAAGGATAGAAAAAAAGGTAAGAGATTTCATTGGCGACTCCTTATAGCTAGGTAGGGACGAACTGATACCATCGGGTTTTTTGATAAGAAAATAATATCCAAACAACCCAGATGTTATCTGCAAACAAGAATAGGAATTCCATCCACAAAATCAAGGCTTCTGAAGACATTTACCCCATAAACAACTGTTCATTCAGGACTCTGATTGGATTGCGCATTGGCTGCACGTTGGCTATGCCACTTTAAAATGTAGATCGCTGAACTCAACTCAGCTAAATACGCTACTGCACTAATCAACAAAACACCCTAGCTAAAAAAACCCACTTTGGCTTTGTCCAAAGTGGGTTTTTTTCGGTCTTCAGTACTCCGCGAGAAGCCTAAGGCATCCCTACAATAACCGTTATTTTTCTGCTGTAAAAATACAATATTCCACTAACGCTTCTCGGAACATAATATTTTGTGCGAAGCCGACTTCAAAATTCGCCGTTTGTGCCTTAGAACTGAGTCCAAACCACTCCCTGAACGTTTGTACCGGCCGTAGCCACTTGGAAATCTTGTACATATGGTCAGATGAAGGCATCGTAGCTGCTGTCACCTCATGAACCGCAATAGATTTAAAATTCTCTTGCTCCAACTTCTCATTAAAGTCGCGCCGCGTTGCCAGATTAGGTACCGCCCAGCCGTTAAAAAAGGCCATGTTCGCATCCCATTCTCTCTGATCAAATTCCTCACGGGCAAAGAAACCATCACAAACCACAACTTTCCCGCCTTTGCGTAACAACCGATAAGCTTCTCTTAAAAAATCTGCCTTATCGACAGCATAACAAACACTCTCTAATCCCCAAATAATATCAAAGGACTCATCTTCAAAAGGGGTGTTACAGAAATCTGAAACTTCAAAGTTCACCTTATCAGCAACCCCATGACGTTCCGCGTGCTTTTTGGCATAGCGCGTTTGTTTTGCACTCACGGTAATACCGGTCACCCGATTTTGATGCGTTTCGGCCATCCAGATAGAACTTCCCCCGATGCCACACCCTGCATCCAGAACATGGTCTGAAGACTTAATACCGGCTAAATCATAAAGCAATTGATTTTTATTTAATAATGCCTGGTGATGATTGTATTTTTCATCACTGGTCCAGTGCCCATAATGCAAGGCCAAATTACGGCGATTACACCACACCCGTAAATAATCCCAATAACAATCATCATAATGTTTTGCGGTATCTTCAAGTAAATCTTCAGGCGAAAGATCAACATGAGGGAATAAACTTTCGTCCCGATAATCTTGGTTGGGTTTAAGGCTATACATCTTTTTACTCTTATCTTTTGTCATTATTCACTGTGTACAAAGGCATTGAACAATCAATATTCTCAGCCAAATGGTTGAAAATGATACGGACTGACTGCGTCGTTGTAAACTCAGACCCCCCATACCCTATATAAAATCTCACCAATAAAACCCCGCTTACAAAATAAAACGGCCTATTGATAACAATCCAAACAACAACCGGTTTTAACAAATAACCACTCGAAATTCCCAAAAAGCCCAAGTCAGTTAACCATCTAATACCGATGAAATTCTTTATTTCTAAAAATTTTGTTACATTAACTATTATCCAGCTCAATTAATAAGGTCTTTTAAGATGCGAACACCTTTAACAATACTGATTAACAGTTCAAACCCCTTAATTACTCAACAACTACAGCACCACTTGAACACACATAGCCCAGAGATAGTCTGCACCCATACCCTATCAGGTCACTTGAGCATACTGTCACAAAGCATCTTTGATGCTGCCTTTCTTGATCTAGAAAACCCTCACTTTAATACAACACAGCTCATCAGCCAGCTTAGCGCTCACAAACCATGTCATCTCATTGCCGTCATATCACGCGGCCAAGACTTACCTCTAATGGCTGATGATCACCCCTGCGATGACATCCTTACAGTACCGTTCCTAACGTCTACGCTTAAAAAAATAATCGTCCAAATCACTAAGTTACAACAGCAACATTCCAGCGCCCCATTGTCACCGGACTTTCTAATACCGCTACTCATTAAAACGCAACAAAACAAACAGCTCGCCCAAACCCTACTCGAGCGCTGTTTTGATGATTTCCCAAAACAACTGTCTGAAATACAGACCTCTGTTAACCAACAAAATATCGAGCAACTACAAAACTGCGCCCATAAACTCAATGGTTCAGCCGCCTTTTGTGGGCTTACCTCAATCCAGCAGGCCGCCCAAAAACTAGAAACATTTGCCAAAAACCATACGACTAAACAACTCGCTAGTGCCCTTGAATCCTTAGAAAAAGCGTTACAATCATTTTTCGATCACCAAGATCAACTCTTAGAGCAACTGAAAGACTAACACCCAACCCTGTGACTCATTAGCTGCCACTTTATAAAAAACTTAAGCTTAACGCCCCTGTGCGTTACAAATAATCTTGCGCTAGAATCTCAGCGATCTGTACACTATTTAAAGCCGCACCTTTGCGAACGTTATCACTCACTACCCATAAATTAAGCCCCCGTGGGTGCGAAATATCCGACCGAATCCGTCCGACAAAAACAGCATCATCCCCCGAAGACTCCGTCACAGCAGTTGGATAGCCACCCTCTTCACGCACATCGACAACGGTCACACCCGGCGCCTTTTCAAGTAGGGCTCTTGCCTCACTCGCGCTAATCGCTGTTTTTGTTTCTAAATGAACCGCTTCAGAATGACCAAAGAAAACCGGTACCCGTACTGCTGTCGCATTCACTTTAATAGCCTCATCGGCCATTATTTTCTTGGTTTCCCACACCATCTTCATTTCTTCTTTGGTGTAACCATTGTCCATAAAAACATCAATCTGCGGCAAAACATTAAAAGCAATTTGCTTAGGATAAACCTTCGATGTCACCGGCTTACCATTTAATAATTTAGCCGTTTGGGAAACCACTTCTTCCACACCCACTTTACCTGAACCTGACACCGCCTGATAAGTACATACATTAATTCTGTCAATACCCACCGCATCATAAATAGGTTTTAGAGCAACCACCATCTGGATCGTTGAACAATTAGGGTTCGCAATAATACCTTGATTAGAAAATGCCGCAATACTCTCTGGATTAACTTCTGGGACCACCAATGGAATATCAGCGTCGTATCTAAATTGCGAGGTATTATCAATCACGACACACCCGGCAGCCGCCGCTTTTGGCGCATATTCTGCTGAAACGGAAGCACCGGCAGAAAACAGCCCTATTTGTACCTGACTAAAGTCAAACTCAGCTAAATCACCAATTTTGACCGACTCCCCGTTAAAACTAATGCGCTTACCGACAGAACGACTACTGGCCAATGGGTAAATATCGCCTATGGGAAAACCACGCTGTTCCAAAATCGACAACATTGCCTCACCCACAGCACCGGTTGCCCCCACAACTGCCACATTAAATTTTTTAGCCATTTCAATCCTCTTACAAGTTTACTAACCCTAATGGGCACTCACGCCCCCGAGACAATTTATGTTTCCAAACTGGCAAATACCGCCGCCGTAATGTCGCTCACTGCGCCCGTACCGATAACGGAGCTAAATTTCACTGCGCCAGAGCGACTCGCTGACTGATAAAAATCAACCAAGGGTTTTGTTTGCTGATGGTAAACCTCCAAACGTTTACGAACGGTTTCTTCCTGATCGTCTTCACGTTGAACCAAAGGCTCACCGGTGACATCATCTAGGCCTGCCTGTTGGGGTGGATTAAATTCAATATGATAACTACGCCCAGATTCTGCATGCACCCGTCGGCCACTCATTCTGTTAATAATGCCATCATCTTCAACGGCAATCTCAACGACATGATCTATAGCAATCTCCATCGCACTTAAGCCTTCAGCTTGCGCAATCGTTCGTGGAAAGCCATCCAATAAAAAGCCATTCTCACAATCACCCTCAACAATACGCTCTGAAATCAACCCTAAAATAATTTCATCTGAGACTAAACCGCCGGCATCCATCACTTTTTTCGCTTCAACCCCGAGAGGCGTGCCTGCTCTAACAGCGGCACGTAACATATCACCCGTGGATATTTGAGGAATCCCGTACTTCTGCGTAATAAACTGCGCCTGCGTTCCTTTCCCAGACCCAGGGCTTCCCAATAAAATAATTCGCATAACAACCTCGATTTACTGCACAACAACACTTTCCAACCTTGACCATCCGATACGCCAGAAAGAACCTAACCGACTATTTTAATATAAATAGAGCCATTGTTATCGTTTATTAACGTCACAACACTGTTTTTTAACCTATTACTCTGAAATAACGCCTGATAGCAACGCTTCGACGCCAGAACTTTCTTGAAATTTTGCCAATTGTAGCTCGGCAGCCCTAATGCGCCCTTGTGTTTGAAGCCATTGCGCCTTATGAAAATAAAGACCTGATATTGCCAAGGCCTTATCGGCCTTTGATAATGCCGCTAAAAACGTGTCTTCACCCGCGACCATACGCTGCTGTAAACTACTCATAAAGGCCATTAAGGCATCCCCTGCCAACCAATACTGTTGTCCCGCCTTAACTTGTTGTTGGTTAATCGGCATTTGAAATTCAATCAAGGGTCGGTCATCGCTATTGATAGTGCTATTCCCCAATGGCTTTTCATCGTTCAAAAAACTCCCTACATAATGCGTTAACAACGGCAATCCTGATGCCGTAGATCGCTGTAAAGACAACCCTGCTGTATTTTTATCAAAGCCACTCGGCGTTAGATGGCCGATCAAACCAATGACCGGTGTTCTGGACGAAAAGTCACCGCGCCAAACAGTCACCTGAGGAAAAACCGCCAACAAGGTTCGCGTAATCGTTTTAAAAGAGTCTGCACTTAATTGATAGGCTGGCAACCATTGCATAAAAATACCTCCAGCTTGCAGACGTGTACGCACCGACTGATAATGCTCAACTGAATAAAGGCCGCCAACACCGGCCTTCCACGGTACAAATAAATCACTGATAATGACATCAAAAACAGCCGCCGTTCCTCGTAAATAATTGCGGCCATCTTCAGCAATCACCTGCGCCCTTGGGTCATAGAAAAGACCGTTGGTATAATCAGCAAAATAATCATCCGCAGCTTGAATCACTTCTGGAATCACTTCCGTCACCGTTAATGATTGAAGTGGATAATAGAGCGACGCCCCCGCCGTTATGCCGGTGCCTAAACCTAAGATATTAACCGTCTGTGGATTAGGGTGTACTAACAAGGGCAACTCCCCTTGAAACGCCTCTAAAACACGTGAACCACTGCCGCCTAACGTGTAGTGATTATTTATTTTTATTTTCACATCATCGCCGCGGCGAATAACCGCAACCGTTGCGGCACTCCCTTCTGTCACAGCCAATAAACTTTCTCCGTCATTGACGGCATCAATTTTAACTGCAGGTAATTGCCCGACATCCAAAAACGACACCAACAAGAACAAACCCACCGCTGGCAAGACTGTCAACCGTGACGACGATTGACACCGAGGCAACCAAAACCAAGCGGCCAAACAGTATAAAACGGCCAAACAACGAATACCGGCCCACAGTCCTAAATAATCAAAAACGAAGAACCCTGTCACTAAAGACCCCACAATACCACCCGCTGTATTGAATGCGACCAAAGTACCGACAACGCTTCCGGTCATACCACCGCGCGCTTCACTGAATTTAATCAACTGTGGCAATAGGCCGCCCAGAGATAACAACACCGGCCCCATTACGATTGCTCCTATACCCACAATCGTCAAAATATATTCAGCCCATCCGGTATTCGAGCCGATATAATTTAAGTTTTCTGTTAAGCATAAAAACACAAACGGAGACAGGCCAATCAAGACCGCACTTGCCATTAATTGCCAAAAAAAACACGCTTCATTAACCAAGGAACTTTGCATTAACCGATAAGCCAAGAAACTCCCTAGCGCTATACACAATAAAAAAAGCGCTAATATAATGGCAAAGGTATAGACCGAGTTTTGCAAGACCTGCTCAAACATACGGCCCCATAAAACCTCTAGTGATAACACCGTAAAACCAGAAAAAAACGACAACTGCTTTAACCCCGTTAAGCTAACATCACTCTGCGACACCGCATTTTTTAGCGGTTCTTGGGGCGCTGTGCATTGACCTTCCTTTTCCCCTCGCGCTAAGCCAAGTGTCGACAAGCCCACCAATACAGTTAACACCATCGTCAAAAAATAACTCTGCCCGTAGCCCCAAACAACCGGCAAATAAAAACCTGCCAACAGTGTTCCGACAACCGCACCCAAGGTATTAACCACATAAAGCGAGGCCACTTTAACGCCGCGCTGCTTACCGGCACGGTCCACATACTGGGCTAACACGGGAAACGTACCGCCGATAAAATAAGCCGGTGGAAATAACACCACCATTGCCAACAAAAACTTAGTGGCTAAAAATACTTTCGGCTGATTACCAAAGGTATTAAACAAGTCTGGGTAAATAGCCGCATAGCCCTTCATAAGAAAAAAATAGCCCCCGACTGACAGGGCCACAGCCAATTCCAACAGCCCATAAAGCCGTAGCGGGTTATTACAACCCGCTGCCCGTGCACCCCAGTGATAACTGCCCACTGCCAACCCTAAAAAAAAGGCCGCTAATGTCGTGGCCATAGCTTGAGTCGAACTACCCAACAACAGACTTAATTCCTTAAACCAAAAGACCTCATAAACAAGCCCCGTTACGCCGGATAAAAAGAACAGCAACATCACGCTGCACTCTCGAGTCAAAACACTATTCAAAACGGGCTAACCACAAACGCAACTGCAAGCCGAGTGCACTGGTATAACCCACAGCCGTAAATTTAATTTTTCCTGACGGACCTATAACAAAAATAGTCGGCACGCCACGAATACCAAAGGCATCGCCTATTGCGCCATCCTCGTCATTAACCACAGGCCAATCAAGTTCTGACTTCTTTAAGTGTTTTTGGATGTCTTCATCTGACCCTGATTTTACCGCCACCGTCATGCCCGGCGTTTGTGCTAACACATCGCTCATCGTACCTTGAATGGATTGACAAATACCACACCAACTGGCCCAAAAATAAATAACACCCGGGCCTTCAACAGCACCCTCCCAAGGCACCTTATTGTTAATGACTGCGCCGTGAACTTTCGGCGGCACGCCCTCAACAAGGTCCCTATTTACGACCTGTTGACCGACCAAAACAATAAGCACTAAAAAACCATAAAACAAACTCTTCCGTAACGACATTTATAACCCCATCATAAGTTGCGCACCGTGCGCTTTAAGCCAATCACGCTGTTGCTGATAATCCGGCAAGTGCTTGGCGACTAAAGCCCAAAACTGACGCGAATGATTTCTTTCTCTGATATGACATAACTCATGAACCATGACATATTCTAATACTGCAGGTGGCGCTAAAATAAGCAACCAATTGACATTAATATCATTATGCGCCCCACAACTCCCCCACCGTGTTTTCTGTTGCCGCACCCGAATTGAATTGGGATACAACTGAAACCGTTTACTATGCTGCTCGCAAAATTGCTCGGCGGCAACAAGAGCCTGTTTCTTCAACCACACCGTCAGTGCCTTCTTTATGGCCTCTGACACGGCACCAGAGGCCAATAAAGTGGGTAAATCAACGATAAAGGCCTGATCAAAACTAATCTTAACGCGCTTACGCGCTGAGGGTTTAAGTACTAACGGCCAAAGCTCACCCCGAAAAGGAATTTTAGCACCGGCTTGATAATTAACGGGCTTTGGCAATTGATTCGGCTGTGCCGCTACTTTCGCCAAAGTTTTGCACACCCATGCCTGCTGTTCGTGTACGAAGCGGCGAATATCCGCCCCCGCAGTACGCTTCGGAGCCACGACCTCTACTTTTTCGGGTGTCACAACCAATCGTAACCGTTTAGCTCTCTGGCTATAACGAATCTCATAGACAAAAGGAATTTCATTCATAATTGCGTAATTAATACCCGCTTGGAACTTAACAAAATAACTGTCACAACCTTCAGTCTAAAAATAATGGTTATTATAAAAGATCAGATCAATACTTTCTCTACACAAATGCGTAAACTAACAACAAATTCATCTATCAGTCACCGCCTTTATGTCTATTAACTCAGTTGTTCATGACAACGCAATCATCAGGCACTGCCAACAATGGATTAAAACACTGGTCATCGGGGAAAACCTTTGCCCCTTTGCCAAGACCGTCTTTATCCAAGAAAAAATCCACTACCACATTGACCGCAACACTGCGATAGCCGATCGCCTTGAAGCCTTAATCAGCGAATGCCAACGGCTCGATAGCCAAGCGACACTTGAAACTACCTTGTTTATTTGTCCACAAGGACTCTCCGACTTTGATGACTTTCTGGACCTTCTCGCCATTGCAGAACCGTTACTCGAAGCCCAAGGTTACGAAGGCACTTACCAATTAGCCAGTTTTCACCCGCAGTATATTTTTGCCAACACACCGCCTGACTCCGCTGAAAACTATACCAATCGTTCACCGTATCCGATTTTGCATTTGCTACGAGAAAGCAGCATCGAAAAGGCACTGTTACACTACAGCGACACCGAGGCGATTGTTGAGCACAATATTGCCCTGATGAACCGCCTAGGCACCCCCCATTTACAACACTTATTTAACTCCTTTACTCACGATACCAACGCCTCATTATGACCGACTCAAGACTAGAAGCGATCGAAAGCAAACTCGCCTTCCAAGAACTCACCACCTTACAACTCAGCGATACCCTGCACCAACAACAAAAGCAAATCGACCACCTTGAATTGTTGTGTCAACAACTTATCGGCCGCGTTCAGGAAATGGCCGATACCGTCAAAACAGACACCGTTATCGATGAAAAACCACCGCACTACTAACCCCCCCGTGAGCGTTTCACTATACGCCAGCGCCTTAATCTGTCATAATAATCCGTTGCTTTAGGTCCCTTGCCGCACGACTGTGTTTCAAGGGGTAAACGGGAAATCGGTGCGATGACATTCATCAACGCCGATGCTGCCCCCGCAACGGTAAATAAGGATAACAATCATCGGTTACACCACTGTGCTAACACACGGGAAGGTCAATGATTGCGGCACACGCCACTTATAAGCCCGGAGACCGGCCTGAATGCAATTCGCTACAGCGGGGAGGCTGGTTACGAAGAGGTCAATCCATTACGGACGGGCTATTCCCTCATCTTTCTGCTGTCATTTAAAAACGCACACTTATGCGCGGGCGGCGCGGAGAGAAACATGAAAAAAATATTAAGCGGCTTGGTCTTAGCGACTGCTGCACTATCGATACACGCTGAAGATAAAATGCTACCTAAAATGGTAGTCACTGCAACCAGAACCTCACAGACCATTAATAATTTATCAGCAGCAACGACTGTTTTCACTCGTGAAGACATTGAACGTTTGCAGGTCCAAGGTATTCCGGAACTTTTAAGCCGTGCGACTGGCGTTGATATTACTCAAAGTGGTGGCCCTGGAAAACTGACTGGGACTTATGTTCGCGGTTCAAGCTCAAGTCAAGTTTTGGTTTTAATTGATGGTATCCGCGGTGGCTCTGTAACGTCGGGAACGCCAGCCTTTGCTTCACTTCCAATAGAACAAATTGAACGCATTGAAATTGTGCGCGGCTCCCAATCCAGCCTATACGGTTCAGAAGCTATTGGTGGCGTGATCCAAATATTTACCCGTAAAGGGCAGCAGAAAAAAGACAACACCCCAAGCGTCTCTATTGACTTAGGCGGTGGTTCCTACGATACCGCGAAGGTCAGTGGTAACGTTAGTGGGAAATACAATGATGGCTGGTACTCTTTAGGCGCCTCTCATAGTACAACAGAGGGTTTTAGCGCCCAACCTCTTTCAAACAGTACTGATAACGATAGAGATTCCTATGAAAATTCTAGCTTTAATGTAAGGGCTGGCTACCAATTGAACAACAGCCTCACCCTTGAAGCTTTTGCTCTTAGATCTCAAGGTGAATTAGAATATGACACCAGTGGCTTTGGAGGAAATGACGGCAATGACTTTATTATGCAAAATATTGGTGCAACCGCCAAACTCAACATCACACCAGAGTGGTCAACTACTTTCTCCCTCGGTGAATCAAGAGATGAACTGAAATATATTGATAATACCTTCACCAAAAATCGTCGTCGCACAGTTCGATTAATTAATAATTTCACCTTAAATAGCAATCATGAAATTGTTATCGGCTCTGACTTCAGAGATGATAATGTTGAAAGTTCTACTGCTTATGTTAAAAGTAGCCGATATGATATTGGTGGCTTTGCCGAATATTATGGCCGCTGGTTCGACTTAATCGATTTTAACGCTTCAGTTCGCGGTGATGAAGATGAACAATTCGGTTCACATATTACCGGAGCTACAGGTTTTCGGATGGAACTTTTTAAAAGCGGCATTGATATCATCGGTAGCTTCAGCAGTGGCTATAAAGCCCCTACACTTGATGACTTATATTACCCCGGTTATGACAACCCCAACACAAAACCTGAAGAATCTACCACCTTTGAAATTGGCTTAGAGGGTAATCATCATTGGGGTCGGTGGATGACTAGAGCCTATCATACTAATATTGATCAACTCATTACAGCTCCCGCTCCTGATTATAAGCCAGTCAATGTTGAAAAAGCCCAAATTGATGGCGTAGAGATGGAATTGTCTACCCAAATATATGATTGGGATCTACTTCTTAATGGCGATATCTTAAGCCCTAAGAATCGTAAAACAAATGCACGATTAACTGATCGAGCTCAACTACATTTAACCGCCGATCTATCGAAAGAATTTTTCAATAGCCTGACCCTAGGTTCATCACTAGCGGTAACTGGTGATCGTTTAGATGGCAGCACTAAACTACACGGGGCTATCGTCTGGGATCTACGCAGTGCCTATAAATTAAATCATCACTGGACCTTAAAAGGTAAACTGAATAACCTGCTTAATGATCAATATCAAACGAATAAAGGCTATAACACAGCGGATCGTAATTTCTTCTTTTCTATCAACTATTCCCACTAACCCATAAACTAAAAAACTGGGGTGTTAAAATAACACCCCAGTTTATGACTGGTAACACTTACCACACATAGCCCACTGAAAAAGCTCCATACCCAGTAGTTCTCTTAAGCTCATCATAATTTAATCATCAACCCACCCCCGGCAGATTTCAAGAGAGTTGTCGCCTAAAGTTAAAAAGTTATGCCGCCACTTCCTTCTGTTTCTCAGGATTAAGGAACACCTCATCTACCTGGTCCCAATTTCGTATTGCACCACTCCAGCGCTCAGGGTGCCGTGACTTTGCCTGTTGATAAACGCATTTGCGCTTTACCAGTATTTCTTTATCTTCACCCTTATGACGTTGTT